>VOFK01003623.1_pt1 | contig 43574 bp, 58 predicted proteins | sample 5384121 | NCBI WGS metagenome assembly VOFK01 (sample SAMN12384730, study PRJNA508395) | human gut metagenome | isolation source: healthy gut J | host: Homo sapiens | reverse complement strand
GATCCGCATCTGCAACAGAAATTGTTCCCGGCTTTTGGCTTTCTCTTACATTCTGCATAAAAAATATTCACCTTGGACGAATATCTCCATAGCCACACTGAATCCCCTGTAACCTATGCACCCACTCCCTCCGTCACTACGGTAGCTTCGTTTGCGAGAAATGCCAAATTAGTAGTTTCATTCACACCATCATAACCATGCTGGATTAAAACCAGCGTTCGACGATAATTAAAATCTCTTCCAGGGAATCGTGGTATATGTTTGCCAATAGTGCCTTTACACCTCAATCTTCTGTCTCCAATAACTGCTCGGGGAGACACTTTATCCAGCGGTTCGTCTCCAAGAAGGCATTACAACCGGACAATCCCATCAATGCACATAATGAGAATATCGATAAAAAATATTTTTTTCATGGTATTTCAGAATTAAAAGTTTATGTTTAACCCAAAGTTATAAGTTCTCATCAACGGATATGCCAAGTTGGCTCCCCCAATCCCTTTCCTCACACGTTCAGGATCATCCTTCAAAGCCTTGTTACAGAACGTAAACAGATTTGAACCATTGACAAAGATACGGGCACTGTTCAACCCGATTCTTTTTTCATAAATGATTTTGGCAGATTGTAACCAATCTCCATACTCTTCAAACGGAGATAAGTAGCTTGCGGAAGCCAAACGGAAATACCATAATTCCATCTGCTACCATTATCCGAAGTATTGGAGAAATTGTGGCGTAATGCCGGATAATAGCCGGCTACCCATTGTGTGGCAGGATTATACGGATCATCTGTTATATTTACAGGATGCCAACGATCTACATACTTCGCAATTAAATAAGATTTATTTGTCTTGCCACCATATCCCCAAACATCATCATTGGCATATCCGATGGAGTAACCGGAAAGCTCCTTGAAACAGCATATTGAGATCAAAATTTTTATAAGAAGCCGCCAAAGTCAACCCATACTGATAGGAGGATTTGCACCGGTTGCCCAAAACCGGAACACGGTCACTGCTGTTAATCCTGCCATCACCATTCAGGTCAAGCAATCTGTAACTACCCGGAAGCATCTTAGAGTTACCCAAGTTTCCACCAATCAAAGGAGCCGTTTCATACTGTTCCAAAGAAAAGTATATTGGCCATCGTATTTATACAACCACATCACATTACTGTTGCGGTTTTCCTTCCATTCAGCCATCTATCCATAGAACTGGTATATTCTGCATGTTCCACATGCAGACTTCTTTCACGTGCATACGTAAAATTAGCACTTACTGAATATGAGAAGTCCTTACCGATTTGTCCTCTGTGTCCCAATTCAATCTCAAAACCCCGGTTCCGGTTAGAATTCAGATTTTCCTTCGGGAAACTTGAACCAAATGTATCAGGAGCAGATTGTGCACGGTCGGCCAAAATGCCTTCATTCTTACGATTGAACCACTCGATAGTACCACTCAACTTACCGTTCCATAAGTCAAAGTCCAGACCTACATTGGAAATAGAAGATGTAACCCAAGAAAGCCGGTCGTCACTACACCAGGAGCTACCATACCCATAATCTGGCTGGCACCATCAAAAACATAACCATTAGAAGCTGAATTATAAGCAGATACATATTGAAAGGATCACCGGCATCATATCCACTTTGCCCAAAAGAACCCCCTGATTTTCAAATTAGTAATGAACGGCAAATTGTCCTTGATGAAACTTTCTTCCGAAAGTCGCCATCCGGCACTTACCGACGGAAGAACGTCCAACGCTTAGAAGGAGCATAACGATAAGAACCATCATAACGTCCTACTACCTCCAACAAGTATTTACCGGCATAATCATAGTTCGCACGCATCAGATAGGCTGCCAAACGGCCAAAAACTACGATACCCTGAATTGGTAGCTGTACCCGGACTTGCCTGATTCAAAATATCATTAGTAAACAACTCTGAATATTGCCGGGAACCGGATAATTCATCGCGTCGTGTACTGCTCAACTCTGCCACAGCTGTCACATTCAAATTGTGCTGATTGAAAGAACGCATATAATTAGCCTGCAACCTACCATAAATCTTCTGATATATTCTCATCGTATTGAATAAGCATCAGTACTACCTCCCGTACCGGCAGGCGCATCTGTATAATAATCATACAACGGATAAGAACGATTTAAAGAAGAGTTGTTACGATTGTTACCGTCAAATGACCCCAAAAGACTCAATGCCAACCCTTTTACAAAAGGAACTTGCCAATTCAATTCCACATCGGCAGAATACGTCAGGCCTCTGTTCTTGCGATAACCGTCTATATCCGGATCAACCAACGCAAAAGGATTCTTGTTTTCAGGACCGATTGCAGACAAATGATTGGGATTATTAATCGTATGAGTACCGATACCACGGTCATTAACCATCAAAGTCTTAAAAGTCCACATAAATCCTCTCGGCCTTTGGGTTTCATCCCAACGTCCGGACAGATTCACATTCAGTTTTCAGCCCTTTTCGTAAGCTCTGCAGTCAGGTTACTTCTCAGATTATATCTATGATAGTATTGGATACCACTCTTCAGCAAACCATTATCGCCATTATAGCCGAAGCTCACATAATACTTCACCTTATCCGTTCCGCCTCTCACAGAAACAGTATGCGATTGCTGGAACGCCAGTTTATTCATAAACATGTCAATCCAGTTATTGTCTGTATAACCCTTAGCCCCGGTTCTATACAGTTCCAGAATATCGTCGGTGTATTCAGGGGCAGCCTGGTCATTATGTGCCCTTTCATTGGCCAACATGCGATATATAAGCATCTACCGTTTCTTCCATACCCGTGGCATTCTTCATACCGAACAATGCTGAGTAAGATACACTGGTCTTTTCGGCTACACCTTTTTTTTAGTAAATAATGATTATGCCATTAGCCGCATTCATACTTATAAATAGCGGCAGAAGCATCTTTCAAAATAGAGATACTTTCACCATCCTCAGAATTCAGCTGTGCAAGTTCTTCAGTACCTTCACGTGTGATACCATCAATTACCACCAACGGGTCACCATAACCGCGAATGCTCACCATATTGTCCAGAAAGTTCCCGGCTCTCCGGTTTTCTGACGAATCAATAGTCCCGGCATCTTACCTTGAATATTGCTAATCAGATTCCTCGGTCTTGGTCGTAGCTATTTCATCAGCACCAATGGCTGCAATGGCACCGGTCAGTGATTCTTTCTTCTGTACACCATATCCTACAACAACCACTTCATCCATTATCTCAGCATCTTCTACCAAAACTATCTTGAACGAATTTCGGCCTGCAACCTTTATGTTTTGTGTCTTATAACCTACATAAGCTTATTATAAGAGTAGCATCAGAGCCCACATTGGTCAGAATGAAATTACATCAATGTCTGTTATGAATAACCGTTGGTAGTTCCCTGCACCAAGATACTGGCACCAATCACCGGTTCACCGGTTGCATCGACCACAGAACCTTTCACCGTCGCAGCCTGCAAAGCCATCTGTACCCCATCAGCTCCCACAGCTTTATCATAAAGGATTATATTACGGTCCAATATTTAGCCTATATTGGTTCCTTTGAATACATCATTCAAAACCTTGAATATGGTTTTGAAAGTTATTTGCCCGAACCGATACACGGCGCTTAACGTCAATCTGCTTGTTGTTGTAGAAGAAAACAAATTCGGTACCCTGTTCCAGCTCCGTCAATACTTCATCAACAGTCTTGTTCTCAAGAGCAATGTTTACCATTGTCTTTTGAGCATAACCTTCATTGGCAAAAAGTCATACCAACCAAACAAACAACATAAATAATGCATCTCATAGCAAGAGGAATTTTTTTCATGCATCTCATCAGGACACTTTTTGCCCTAAATGATTGGATACAATAGTAAGTTTTTTCATAATTTTGTATTGATTTCTAGTGAAAAAAATAAAGTTACTTTATCTGTCGCCAAACAGATATTTAAAGTTATTTTCATGCAGGAAAATGCGCCAACATTTTCCTGCATGTTTTTTCTAAACGGGACTTTAAAAGTTTCATCATACTACTTTTTAAAGGGTTAATAAACTTCTATTACCTGTCTCTCGGCATCCACATCACCATCTTCAACAAACTTGAAATGAATATTCGAGGATATTCGGAAGTGCTCAATATTCGCTCCAAACGTTGTTTGGTAAATGTAGCCGTAAAGGAATTCTGCTTCAATGAAGCCTTTTTCAGAATGAATTCCACATTATATCTTTTGCTCAAACTCTTCAATATATCTTTCAAACGGAGTGTTCCTGAAAATCAAACGTCCGTCCTTCCAACATGTTTCCACGTCTACATTGACTTCTTTCACAACGACCTTTTCCCGCACTATATCATAAATAACCTTTTGCCCCGGTATCATCATTACATTATTTCTCCTGCCGTTATTCACATAGGAGAAACTGACTTTTACCTGAAACCAAAGTGGTCTGTACCGTCCTGCTCCCTTTGTAAGCCTCTACGTTGAACTCCGTTCCATGTACCACTATCTTGGAATTGTTCAGCGTGCCGACAATGAACTTCTTTTCATCTTTTTTCGACAGAAAAGAATGCTTCACCCACCAACTTCACTTCCCTTTTATCATCGGCAAACCGGGAAGGATAGCGCAACGACGACGACGAGTTCAGAACGACTTCCGTTCCATCCGGCAATTCGACAGAAGTAGTCATTCCCGGATTTGTCCTGACTTCCATCATATGTATCTCTTCTTTATCCTTGTCCCAATAAAGGATAGACCACGATACCATCAAAGGGATGAATAAAATGGCGGCCGCCCGTTGCATCCCTCTAAATAATACCTGATACCTATTGACCTTTTTTCTGTTTCATCTTACGATGTACATCCTCCAAGGCCTTCTTTACATCCAGCCTGGATGAAATCTGCGCCATGTCCGCTGCCAGACCGAGTGTCTGAACCTGGCGGGCTGTCCTGCGGTTCTCTTCCGATGCTTCCAGCCACTCCTCTACCAGAGCAGTTTCATCCTCCGTTGTCTCTCCTTCATAATACCTGAGAAGCAGGTCCTCCATTCCCTCTCTTTTTACCATAATTTTTATTGCTAGCTTTAATCAAAAGACAAACGGGCGAAAAGAACTCCTAAACAAAAAGCTAAAAATATTTTATATACTTAGATTATAATGGGAAAAAAAAGCTATTTTTGCCCAACAATAATGAACCCCCACCCTATGAGAAACAGACCATTAGAAGATACATCTTTATTATCCGCCATACAAAAAGGAGATAGAAGTGCTTTTGATGTGTTATTTCAAAAGTACTATTCTGTGCTCTGCACCTACTGCTATCGTTTTGTCCGGTTGGAAGATGCAGAAGAGATTGTTCAGGACGTCATGCTATGGCTTTGGGAAAACCGCGAAAGACCCATTATCGAATATTCGCTCAAGCAATATCTGTTCAAGGCTGTCTACCATCGTTGCATGACCCGGATTGCCCAAAATGAAGTGAAGCAACGGGCAGACACCGCTTACTATGAACGAATGTTCGCCATGCTGCAGGAGGTGGATATCTATCAAATCAACGAATTAAGCAAGCATATACAAAGGGCCATCAACGAACTGCCGCCTACTTATAGGGAAGCTTTCATCATGCATCGTTTCCAGAATCTGAGTTACAAGGAAGCTGCCGAACTACTCAACGTTTCCCCAAAAACGGTAGACTACCGCATTCAGCAGGCTTTGAAGATTTTAAGGGTCAAGCTGAAAGATTATCTGCCACTGATATTGATGCACCTGCTCACCTCGCATTAAGACCATACATAAGCGGAACGTCCCCTATACCTTGTCGGCTACACACCGGGACTTAGCCCTAAAGAGTATAGGACTGAGAGGTCAAAACATCCGGATGTTTTACCCCAATACATGGGGATGTTTTCACCCAAAACACCCGGATGTATTACCCCAAAACATCCGGGTGTTTTAATGGAAAGGATGCGGATGTTATGACCTCTCAGTATACGGGTCAGACCGGTTCAGTCCTGCTGGGAGAGGCACTAAGTCCCTATATATCCCGTATTCATTAATTATTCTAAAAAAAGTTAGGGAAAACTCCGGGCCACCGGTCATATAAGCAAGAAGCAACCCTATTATTATCATAACCTCAAAATGCACGCAATGAGAAAACTGATTATCCTATTGTCGGCGCTGGTGTACGTCATCCATGCACAAGCGCAATTTTCAGTGACAGCCCATCAGGAAGGATGGGACAATATTCCTCCACAAGTACAAAACCGGGATTTTCCTTTCAGCAATCCGTATTTGCCAATATGGACGGGGACGATGCCCTTTGAAGAAGTAATGCTTTTCGGACGTGACAACGGACACTACCCCCCACTTTCGACCTTTTCAAGGCCTACTATGCAATCGTAGACAACTATACCAAAGAAGTACAATACATTTCCGACGAGATTTATGTCACCGACAAGTACAATCTCCCTTGTAGAAGACCGCAACAAGGACGGCATCTCCGAGCTCTACATATCCTACTTCAAAGACGGAAAGTTCAGCGTAGACGAACAAGGTTACAATCTGCGCACCACACGCTGCTACGACCGTATAGAATGGAACCCTACTGGCAAAAACTTTAAATCTTCCGGAAAATGAAAACAAGACTGACACTTATCCTGGTACTCCTTATTTATATAGGAGCTGCCTCGCACACACGCACAGCAAAAGAAAGTAATCAAAACCATGATGATAGCCGGGCAGGACGGCAGCCATTACTGGCAAGGCGCCTGCGAAGCCATGAAGCAGATATTGGAAAACAGCGGAATGTTCAAAGTGGATTTTGCCTTTACACCCGACTTTGGTGGAGACATCGCTACCTTCAAACCCGATTTCCACCAATATGATTTAATCGTCATCAACTACGGCGGAGCTACATGGACAGAGCCGTACGCAAGAATTTCGAGAAATACGTTGCCGATGGAGGCGGTGTGGTAGTGATACATTCTTCCGTCGTCCCGATGGCCGACTGGAAAGAATACAACGAGATAATAGGCATGGGGGCATGGGACGGACGAAACGAAAAGGACGGTCCGTATCTGTACTGGAAAGACGGACAATACGTCTACGACTACTCTCCGGGGTATGCCGGCTACCACGGCTTGCAGCACGAAACCGTCATAGAACACCGCGCCCCCCATCATCCTATCCTGCAAGGATTGCCTCCTCAATGGAAACACTTCAAGGACGAGATATATACCCGCCTACGCGGTCCGGTAAGAAACATGGAAATATTGGCAACCGCCTACGAACGCGGACGGCATGAACCGTTGATGTGGACAGTAAGCTACGGAAAAGGGCGCATATTCGTCGACCTCCTGGGGCACTGCGGCAACGACCCGAACATGACTTACTCCATGCGCTGCACCGGTTTCCAGGTGACTTTACTCCGGGGATGCGAATGGGCTGCCACCGGCGCCGTCACCCAAGAAGTTCCCGCAGATTTCCCACTGAAGGATACTTATACATTACGTCCGGAGTTCAAGGCTCCTTTTCATGCTTACCCTGAAACCAAACACTGAATACCATGAAATACATCATCCGAACACTGCTGCTGGCATGCTGCTGCATGCAGGCACAAGCACAAGCTCCGTGGAAACCCGATACGGAACTGGAGAAACAATTACAGCAAAGCAATCATGTGCACCGCATAATGAAAGCTAATCCCGCACACGCCGGACTGACGCGGTGGGAAAAGAAAAAGGTATTGAAAAGCAGGGTACTCCCCCTGGCCGAAGATTTCGGCGCTCTGCGCCACACCGGACCCGGAACCATACATGTGGACCGTAAAGTCACTGTCTCAGGCAAAGGAAGTGTCCGTCTGGACACTCCTGCCTCCTTGGGCAAGAAGAATCCAACAAACCGGAATTACGCCACCCCGGAGATTATCCGTCCCCTCGACCGGGAAGACTTGCGGGAATACAACCGCTTTTCCGTTTGGGTATATGTGGATGCACCGGGCGTTTATCTGACCTTTGCCGGATTCACCCTATACAATGAAGGGGAGAAAATCATGCCGACTCCCGGACGCTTTGAAGGACAACACTTCGAGACTGTCTATCCCAACAAATGGCAGCACATCATATGGGAAATACCGGACCTATACCGTGACTGTGTCACCGGCTTTTCGGTAAACATCATGCTGGCAGGTGCTCCTGCAGGAGCCAGCGAACACATGAGCCTATACATAGACGACATGCGCATCGAAAAGGTAGAAGCGGAAAACAGCCGGGGATTCGACCTGCGAAAAGATGCAATGGCCTACTGCCACAGCGGATACAAGCCGGGAGCACGCAAGCAGGCTTTGGTGCAGCACATGCCGGAAAGGGCTTTCAGCCTGCACGATGCCGCCACGGGACAAACCGTTTATCAAGGTACGGCCAGTCCTCTGAATCAGGACAAGAAGCTGGACAAAGGATTTCTTGTACTGGACTTCAGCAGTTTCAATACGCCCGGACAATACTTCCTCTCCATCGGTGATGTACAATCAAAGCCTTTCCCCATCGGAAATGATGCCTACCTGTCTACCGCCTGGCACACGCTGAACTTCTTCTTTTCCGAACGTTGCGGTTTCGACCAGCCCGGCATTCATCAGGAATGCCATCAGGATGTATTCGCCTATCATCCCGACGGACGGAGCATGAGCATTGCCGGAGGATGGCACGATGCAGCCGACCTGACTCAAGGAACGGGAAATACAGCCGAATCGTGCATCGCCCTCCTCGAAATGGCCGGTGCCGTACAAAGCAAAAGACAGTATCTTCTACGAACGCCTGCTGGAAGAGGCACGCTGGGGGAGTGAACTGGATTCTGCGTACCCGCTTCGGTGACGGCTACCGACTGGGTGGACTGATTATCGGCATTTGGACAAAGAATATCCGTGGTGACAAAGACGACATGCAGACAGAAGCACGAAATACGCCTACGGACAATCTGAAAGCCGCTTCCAGTTGCGCACTCGCCGCCCCTCATTTTGAAAAGAAAGACCCGGTATTTGCACGGTGGTGCCGGAACAGTGCCATTGAGGACTTCCAATTCGCCATCGACCTGCTGGATACACAAAGGACGGAACAGAACGAAACAGAACTTTATGCCCTTGCCACCGTCACAGCCATGCGTTTGTACCGCCTTACACAAGATGTTTACTATCTGGACTGGGCAACCCGGCTGGCACGTACCGTCATGGCGGGCCAACAGTTGGAAAAGCGTACCGACTGGAAAATCCCCTACGAGGTTTCTTCTATGAATCTTCCCGGAAAAAAACGTATTCTGGCCTATTATCACCAAAGCCAAGAGCACTTGATGGCTGAAGGACTCTCGATGCTACTGACAGATGCCCCTACCCATCCGGACGCCCCGTTGTGGAAGGCATCCTGTGAAGCCTATGCAGACTATCTACGCGGGATTTCACAACTGATTGAGCCGTACGGCATACTGCCAAGCGCCGTATACGAGGTGGATAATACCGATTATAAGAATCTGTACCACGAAGGAGAGCAGGTAGGACTTCCCAGCCTGGAAGAATACAATGCGCAAGTACGCAACGGCATCCCTCTCTCGAAGGATTTCTATCTGCGCCGTTTCCCCGTCGCCTATCAGTTCAGGGGATTCCACGCCATTGTCATGGGCAAAGCCAAGGCTGCCTTTATCCTTGCACGCCTATTCAATGATAAAGCGTTAAGGGATATTGCAACCCGCCAGGTAGAATACATATTAGGCTACAACCCGTTTGCCATGAGTACCGTTTATGGAGACGGATATGACTATCCGCCGCTTTACGGGGCATACGCCGGAAATGTTGTGGGAGCCGTGCCCGTAGGAATCGAAACATTCGAAAATGAGGACGAACCCTACTTCCCGATGCAAAATAACTGCACTTACAAGGAAATCTGGACACACACCACCGCACGCCTGATGTGGTGCGTAGCAGAACTGTTCAAATAAACAGTTCATTATACCGCTAAAAAAAGCTCCGGAGTTGAAGGTTCCGGAGCTTTTTCTCTGTTTTATGTGATGGACAGTTATGCCTTTTTCAATGCTGCAATACTTTCCTTGAGAGATTTGATGATACTTTCAGCATCTGCCTGCTTCTTGCGTTCCATCTCAAGAACGGCGGCAGGAGCATTATTCACAAACTTCTCGTTACCCAGTTTCTTCAGCACGCCCTGCAAGAATCCTTCCTTATGCTTCAGTTCGGCCTCCATACGGGCTATCTCGGCTTCCACGTCAATCATATTGCCCAAAGGTACGGCATATTCCGTTGTACCTACCATGAAGGAGGCAGCGCCGTCGGCCTTATTCTCCACTACATTGATGGAGGAAAGGTTACACATTTTCATGATAACCGCGTTGAATGCCACAACCGGATTCTCACCGATAACCTGCAACTCAAGTGTCTCTTTTTGGGCGATGTTCTTCTGCAAACGGATGGAACGGATATTACTGATAACCTCTTTCACCACTTCAAACTCCCGGATGATATCCTCATCTACCAATGCCGACATTGACAACGGGCTTACCATCAAGCTCTCTCACCGTCTGTACGGTCGGTGCAAAGATGCTGCCACAGCTCCTCGGTGATGAACGGCATGAACGGGTGCAGCAGATGCAACAGGTTATCGAAGAAACCGATAGTTGCTTCATACACTTTCCGGTTGATGGGCTGGCCGTATGCCGGTTTAATCATTTCCAGATACCAGGAAGAGAATTCGTCCCAGAACAGTTTGTAAACAGCCATCAGCGCTTCACTCAAACGGTACTTGCTGAACAAATCAGCCACTTCGGCAGCCACTTCATTCTGCTTGGCCTCAAACCAGCGTATTGCCAGTTCTGAAGCTTCCGGTACCGGAACTTCCGCACTGACTTCCCAACCTTTAATCAGACGGAAAGCATTCCATATCTTATTGTTGAAGTTACGTCCTTGCTCACACAGTGCATCGTCAAAGAGGATGTCATTGCCAGCAGGAGCTGAAAGCATCATGCCCATACGTACACCATCGGCACCGTATTTCTCAATCAAATCCAGCGGGTCGGGAGAATTACCCAACGACTTGGACATCTTACGTCCCAGCTTGTCGCGGACAATACCCGTAAAATAAACATTCTGGAACGGCATCTTACCTTCATATTCATAGCCTGCCATAATCATACGGGCTACCCAGAAGAAGATAATGTCCGGACCGGTCACCAAGTCGCTGGTAGGATAATAGTAGTTTATCTCCCTCGTTACCCGGATTGTTGATACCGTCAAACAAAGAGATGGGCCACAACCAGGAGGAGAACCAAGTATCCAGGCAGTCCTCATCCTGACGAAGGTCTTCCAGTTTAAGGTCTGCATTACCCGTTTTCTCTTTTTGCCAATGCCAAGGCTTCTTCGGGAGTGGCAGCCACTACATAACCACCTTCCGGCAAAAAATAAGCAGGAATGCGATGCCCCCACCATAACTGGCGGCTGATACACCAGTCCTTGATATTTTCCAACCAGTTCTTGTACGTATTCTTATATTTGGCAGGATAGAACTTCAACTCATCATTCATCACCGGCGGCAAAGCCATGTCGGCAAAGTGCTGCATCTTCAAGAACCACTGCATGGAAAGTTTCGGTTCGATGGGCACGTTGGTACGTTCGGAGAAACCTACCTTGTTGGTATAGGCTTCCACTTTCTCCAACAGACCGGCAGCAGCCAGGTCCTTCTCAATCTGCTCGCGCACATCGAAACGGTCCATACCGATATACAAGCCGGCAGCTTCACTAAGCGTTCCGTTATCATTGAAGATGTCAATGCTCGGCAGATTGTACTTCTCACCCAGCATGTAGTCGTTCACATCGTGGGCAGGAGTTACCTTCAGACAACCGGTACCGAACTCTATATCTACGTAATCGTCCTCGATAACCGGAATAACACGTCCTACCAACGGAACAATCACCTTCTTACCCTTCAACCAGGTATTCTTGGGGTCATTCGGATTGATGCACATGGCTGTATCTCCCATGATGGTTTCAGGGCGGGTGGTAGCAACCACTGCATAACGTCCTTCGGGGTCACCTTCTACCATATACTTCAGATAGTACAGCTTGCTGTGCTCTTCTTTAGATTACTTCCTCGTCACTAAGTGCGGTCAGTGCCTTAGGGTCCCAGTTCACCATGCGGACACCACGATAAATCAGACCTTTGTTATACAAGTCAACAAAAACCTTGAGCACGCTTTCACTGCGTTTCTCATCCATAGTAAAAGCTGTACGATCCCAATCGCAAGAAGCACCCAGCTTGCGGAGCTGCTTCAAGATGATGCCGCCATGTTCGTCAGTCCATTCCCAGGCATGCTTCAAGAACTCGTCGCGGGTAAGGTCTGTCTTCTTGATGCCTTGTGCGGCAAGTTTGTTCACCACCTTGGCCTCGGTAGCAATGGATGCATGGTCGGTTCCCGGCACCCAGCAGGCATTCTTGCCTTCCATGCGGGCACGGCGTACCAGAATATCTTGTATGGTATTATTAAGCATGTGTCCCATGTGCAACACACCGGTGACGTTGGGGGGGGGATGACGACGGTGTAAGGCTCACGACCATCGGGTTTCGAACTGAATAATTTGTGGTCCAACCAATACTGGTACCACTTTCCCTCCACGTCAGCGGGATTGTACTTACTTGCTAATTCCATGTTTTTAAATCTCTATAATTAATTTATTGCGAATAACGGGCGCAAAATTAATGAATTAAAATTTAAATATATATTTTTGTCCCTACAAAATGAGTCAGGAGTTAGTAGGAGTTAAAGGGAGTTATCGCCCTCCGGGCTTAGGAGTTAGAGGTCGATAGTCCTCTTAATGGTAGGTTGAAAATAAAAATGAGAGACAAATTGAAAATCCGGTATGTCGTATTAATCGTATTACTGTCTGTTGTATGGGCAACGCAGCTCATTCCAATATTGGGAGAAGTATATGCACAGTCTGTATATCCGGTGATTTCCCATTTCTTGTCCTCCTTTTCAAAACTCATGCCTTTTTTTGCCATAGGCGACTTGTTTATTTTCCTCAGTGTACTCGGACTTCTTTTCAATCCAATCAGGGCACGCTATATCCAAAAGAAAAAGTGGAAACAGATTCTGCTGAACGAAATGGAATACTTGCTGTGGATATATGCATGGTTCTATCTGGCATGGGGACTGAACTACTCACAGAAAGATTTCTATGGCAGGACAAACATTCCTTATACTGCCTATACTCCCGAAATCTTTCAGTCATTTGTAGACAACTATATAGACAAGCTGAATGCTTCCTATACAGATGTCACCTCCATTGACGAACCATTGGTCTGCCGGGAAAGCGTACACGGATACAACCAAATCAGCGATACGCTGGGGGATACATCGCCCTCCCCACTCCTCTCCGCGCGTGAAGACCATGCTTTTCACCCGTTCATTTCCATGGTCGGTGTTACGGGAAGCATGGGACCTTTCTTCTGCGAATTCACGCTGAACGGCGATTTGCTTCCACCACAATATCCTGCTACTTATGCCCACGAGCTGGCACACTTTTTAGGCATCACCAGCGAGGCAGAAGCCAACTTCTACGCTTACCAGGTCTGCACCCGTTCGCAGGTGAAAGAGATTCGTTTCAGTGGGTATTTCTCCGTACTCCCACATGTGCTGGGCAATGCCCGCCGACTGATGAGCGAAGAAGAATACGCAGAACTTTTTCAACCGGATACGTCCTGAAATCATAGAACTGGCCCAAAAGAACCAGCAATACTGGATGGAGAAATACAGTCCGCTCATCGGAGACATCCAGAACTTTATCTACGACTTGTACCTTAAAGGAAACAAGATTCAAAGCGGACGCAAGAACTATTCGGAAGTAATAGGCTTGCTTATCTCATACGAAGAATGGAAAAACTAAATTTCAAAATCATGCATACAAGAAAAGAACAGATGGAAGCCTTCGGCCGCTTCCTCGACATACTCGACGAGCTGCGCGAGAAATGTCCCTGGGACCGCAAGCAGACCAACGAAAGCCTGCGCCCCAATACCATCGAAGAGACTTATGAACTTTGTGACGCCCTGATACGCGATGACAAGAGTGACATCTGCAAAGAGCTGGGCGATGTGCTGCTGCATGTGGCTTTTTATGCAAAGATAGGCTCCGAAACCGGTGATTTCGATATGAAAGACGTGTGCGACCGTCTTTGTGAGAAACTTATTTTCCGCCATCCCCATGTCTTCGGCGATGTAAAGGCAGAAACCGCAGGTCAGGTCTCAGAAAACTGGGAACAGTTGAAGCTGAAGGAAAAAAAGATGGGAATAAAACCGTACTGAGCGGTGTGCCCGCCGCCCTCCCTCGCTCATCAAGGCCTACCGCATCCAGGACAAGGCACGCAATGTAGGATTCGACTGGGAAGAACGCGAACAGGTGTGGGATAAGGTAAAAAGAAGAAACCGGGAGTTCCAGACAGAAGTCGCCCACATGGATAAGGAAAAAGCTGAAGCTGGAATTCGGCGATGTCATGTTCAGCCTCATCAACGCTGCCCGCCTCTACAAAATCAATCCGGACAATGCGCTGGAACGGACCAACCAGAAGTTCATCAACCGCTTCAACTATGTAGAAGCGCACAGCATCAAGGGAGGGCAAAAACCTCCATGACATGACGCTGGAGGAGATGGATAAGCTATGGAACGAAGCGAAAGTACTGGAAAAAAGAAGGGAAACAAGATGATTTCTTCGCTTAAAAGCGTAAGTCTCAGGTTTAGGAACAAAGAAGGTTTAAAGCTCAAGGTATCATCATTTAAAAGCAACCTTCCTTGTTGTATTCATTCACTTATTCATCTCTTTTCCCTTGCGGTTTCGCTGGGGGACTATCTCCATTCTTGTGCATGCCTTTCAGCAGCTCACGGTGGAAACGCATTTCAGCCCTTTGCACCAGATAAATCTTTTTACAAGGCAATATTTTCTTGAACTTATCAAAGTAGGTCTTGTCCAACCGGTCAGAAGCGATACGGGCATCATATACACCTTCCATAATTTCCTCATACTGGGCTTCGGTTGTTTTTTCATCTTTCCCTTGTCGGAGCAACTTCCCAAGCCTCGTCATTTAGCTGCTTTTTTCCGGTCCTGCAATTCAAAAATACAATGGGAGAAGAACTTGGCTGCCTCCTCACTCGTCAGTCCGGCTTTCTCCGTTATAAACGCTTTTTGTTTGGCACTGAAACTCTTCAGGTGACAGATGCTGGTCACATCCATCGCTAGCCCAAAGCAGAGGCATAATGCCACATATCATAACCAATAAAACAATTAGTTTCTTCATTTTTTTAAATAGTTGAGTGTTGTTACCTTATTCTGCATCAGAGTCTGCCAAATAAACATACAATGAATAATCATCCAGCATGGAATTCTCTACAGCCATATTAATATATTCCATTTCTGTTTCCGTATCATCAGCAGCCATACGCTCTACAGATGGAGTATGCTCCGAAGAAGAAGCTACACGGATAATCAATGCCGCACCTATAAACATGGCGGTCATATATACAACCAAGGCCTTACCTTCTGCCACATTGTAGGCTCTGTCTGCACAGCAATGAGTTTCTCTTTTTCGGGAAGCCGGTTCATTACCTCTGAAGTAAGATTCTCAAAGTAGCCTTCAGGAACGCGGAAAGGATTTTCCGTCCCTATCTTTTTCTGTATTTTATCTTCTTCTTTCATAAGCTTTCTCCTTTCTGTTTAATTAGACATTGTTTTGTGGCAAAGGTTTAATACTCCTCACCCAAAAACTTTTCTATTTTTCTTCACGGCATGGTGATAGGAAGCCTTCAAAGGCACCTACGGAAGTACCAAATATATCGGACATCTCTTCGTATTTCATTTCCTGGTAATACTTCAGATTAAACACCATACGTTGTTTTTCCGGCAAGGCAAGCAAGGCTTTTTGCAAAGCCATCTCTGCTTTATCACCGGAGAAGTAAGGATCACTTTCAAGCTTTTGAAGTGCATCTGCCTCGGGGTCATCCAAAGAGACTGTGGAAGCAGCCCGTTGTTTGTTCAGAAAAGTGAGGCATTCATTCAAGGCTATGCGATAGAGCCAGGTAGAGGGAGTTTAGCCTCTGCCCTGAAATAATCTATATTAATCCATGCTTTAATGAAAGTATTCTGAAGTAAATCATTGGCATCTTCATGAGAGAGGACCATACGACGAATCTGCCAATACAACTGCTCGCTATATTGGGTAACAATCATCTCAAATCCCCGCTTTTGTGTGCTTTCTTCTTGTAGAAGAGCCAACACTTCGCGTTCATTATAGGAAGGGGTCATAAATTTCTATTCGCATTTGTTGTTTTAGACTGCCAAAGATACGAAAAGTTTAATTCATACCGATACACAAAGTGTTTCTTTGGCAAGCTGAGTATCCGGAAAAATAGCGGATGCTTCTTGAAGCAAGATATTTTCATCTTCGTATCGTGCCGAAAAATGTCCTATCAACAACTTCTTCACTTCAGCCTTCCTGGCTATTTCAGCCGCTTGTGCAGCAGTTGTATGAAATGTTTCTTTGGCACGTGGCGCATCCTCATTCGCAAATGTCGCCTCATGAAAAAGTAAATCAACCCCTTTTATCTGCTCCACGATAGAAGGAAGATAGATGGTATCCGAGCAATAAGCATAACTGCGGGACGGAGCAGAAGGACGGGTCAACAAGTTGTTGGAAACCGTTTTTCCCCTCCGGTGTCACGTAATCGGCCCCATTCTTTATACGATTCAATTCGTATACCGGCACTTGGTAGAAATCGACCATTTCACGGATAATATGGTTAGGGACGCCGCTTTTCTGCAAACAAAAAGCCACAACACGGCATACGATGACGCAAAGGAATAGTAGTAACCGTCAACGAACGGTCTTCATAAATCTGCATCGGTTCTTTCGTATCAAACTCATGGAAAAGGACCTTGTACTGTCATCTGCCTATTAAAAAAAAATCCAGCATAGGTGTCAGCAATGTTTCCAGCCCTTTTGGAGAATGGATATGCAACTCGGCTGTACGTCCTAAAAGGTTAAGTGTAGAAATCAGTCCCAATAAGCCAAAACAATGGTCTCCATGCAAGTGAGAGAAAAGATATGATTCAAACGCGAAAACTTCAGATGTGATTTACGGAACTGCAACTGCGCCCCTTCCCCACAATCAATCATAAACAGCTTGTCGCGCACGTTCACAATTTGAGACGTAGGAAATGACGCGTTGTGGGTAAAGCGGAACCACAACCAAGAATATGTAACTCAAATTTTTCCATTCCAAACCTTCCGAACTGATTTCTACTCCTTGATTTATAGAAGAGCCTTTATCTCTGAAACTCCAAAGGATTATTTCAAAAGTTTCTCCGGATTTATTCCCTTTATACAGATAGCCCACCCCTTTATCACACTTCACACATACTTCCAAGAACATGTGCAAGGCTGGATCGGAGGAGTTCAAAGAGTTCTTCACATTTGCCTTCATCTGTTCGGCATTTTCTTTCAAAGCAGACATCTGTACTACAGATTCGTCAATCGTATAATGATAAAGCACCTTATCCGACTCGATTGTCAGTTTATTGAGCATAGTGGCTTCATCCACCTGCATCGGGCACGATACGTTGGTCATCTTCACTTGCTCTTCCAGTTTCTTCTTATCACTGCTTTCAGCAGTTGAACCGCCATTCAATATATCTTTCAAGTCCTGAGTAGTCAGATAACATTCCACTTCGTTACCGGATGTCTTTTCCTTTATATATGAACTTTATACCGGAATCAGTACCGACAACCAAATCCAGCATCTCTTTAATGGACCCTTGTGGATTACCGAACATAACAGTCACAGCAGACTTCATTGCATCAGGATTCTCTTTCAAAGCGTCTATATTGAGGAAACTTTCATTCATAAGCAGTTACATATACCATCCGACCATCAAAAGTAATACTGGATATTTCGCCGGAAGCTCCATATCCATGGGACATTGTTTGTTGGCTGCTGCGATAGCCAGCGGAGTTTGAACTTCTGGCCGCATGCGGTTAGTAACATCAGCGACAGGCAAGTGAACAACACCATCTTCCCTGCATTTTTTGAACATGTTTTTTCATAATAAAATGAAAATTAAATTATTGAATATTTCTATGATTGCAAAAAGTAACTTCACCCCTGTAAAGATAAACATTTATGGAAAAACCATCCTTAATTCCATAAAATTCTATTGGACAAATCATAAAAAGAAGGGCACTTGTTTGCGCAAGGCACTTCTTCCTTCATTTATAGAACGGAGTAATTATTTTCTTTCAGCTTCCATCTGTTCCTTCAAGGCAGCCAAAAAGCATCAATGTCACCCAGAGTAGTAGATGCAGCCTCTGTTTTGATAGCAGTGAGCAATGTCTTCTCTTACCGGTTGACTTAGTAGCAGCCCCTTTTCAGCTCTTTCTTCTGCTTTTTGCAGCATCTTCGAAAATACGGCTGTGAGAAGGATAATTCTCTTAGCATCCTTATTGAATTCAATTACTTTGAATGACAGTTTTTCGTCCAACTGAGCCTGAGAACCGTCTTCTTTTTTAAAAGTGTTTCGGGTTGCGCAAAACCTTCTACACCGTAAGGAAGAGCTACTACAGCACCCTTGTCCAACATTTCGATGATAGTACCTTCGTGTACAGAACCTACAGTGAATACTGTTTCGAATACATCCCAGATTTTCTTCGAGTTGTTTGTGACCAAGGCTCAAACGACGGTTTTCTTTGTCGATTTCCAATACCTGAACTTCGATGTCTGCACCGATCTGAGTGAATTCAGAAGGATGTTTCACTTTCTTAGTCCAAGACAAGTCAGAGATGTGGATCAATCCGTCTACACCTTCTTCGATTTCTACGAATACACCGAAGTTAGTGAAGTTACGAACTTTGCTGTGTGCTTAGAACCTACAGGATACTTTTCTTCGATAGTTTCCCATGGATCTTGTTTCAACTGTTTGATACCCAAAGACATCTTACGTTCGTCACGGTCAAGAGTCAGGATAACAGCTTCTACTTCGTCACCTACCTTCATGAAGTCTTGAGCAGAACGCAAGTGCTGTTGACCAAGACATTTCAGATACGTGAATCAAACCTTCTACGCCCGGAGCGATTTCGATGAATGCACCGTAGTCAGCCATAACGACTACTTTACCTTTCACCTTGTCACCTACCTGCAGGTTAGCATCCAAAGCATCCCATGGGTGCGGAGTCAGTTGTTTCAAACCTAGAGCGATACGTTTCTTCTCATCATCGAAGTCAAGGATAACAACGTTCAACTTCTGGTCGAGTTCTACAACTTCCTTCGGATCGCTTACACGGCCCCAAGACAAGTCAGTGATGTGAATCAAACCGTCTACGCCGCCAAGGTCGATGAATACACCGTAAGAAGTGATATTTTTAACAGTTCCTTCGAGTACCTGTCCTTTTTCCAGTTTAGAGATAATTTCTTTCTTCTGCTGTTCGAGTTCAGCTTCGATAAGAGCTTTGTGAGAAACAACAACGTTTTTGAATTCCTGGTTGATTTTAACCACTTTGAATTCCATTGTTTTGCCTACAAATACATCGTAGTCGCGGATAGGCTTAACATCAATTTGAGAACCCGGCAAGAAGGCTTCGATACCGAATACGTCAACGATCATACCACCCTTAGTGCGGCATTTGATAAAGCCTTTAATGATTTCTTCGTTTTCAAGAGCAGCGTTCACACGATCCCAAGAGCGAGTTGCACGTGCTTTCTTGTGTGACAGGATCAACTGTCCTTTTTTGTCTTCCTGATTTTCAATGTATACTTCTACAGTATCACCTACTTTCAGTTCAGGATTGTAACGGAACTCACTCAAAGGAATGATACCGTCTGATTTGTAGCCGATATTGACAACTACTTCGCGTTTGTTCATTGCGATAACAGTACCGTCCACAACCTCGCGGTCATTTACTTTGTTCAGTGTACTGTCATAAGCTTGTTCAAGAAGCTTCGTGGCTCATGCCTGTAACGGCTTCACCGTTTTCATAAGCTTCCCAGTTGAAGTCTTCAACAGGAGCGATGTTTTTTAAATTTTCCATTAATAAAATTGTTAAAATTCTCAGTTAATTACGTTAGACATTATATTGATTATCTAATTTCGGGCGCAAAGATACAATAATTTACTGAATCACAAATAGATTTGAGGCTTTTTCTTTAAATTTGAATATTTAATTGTCTAATTATAAACCGATATTGAATTATGTTCATATCTTTGCGATAATATAAATCTATTTAGCAAATGCTACCATCCATACTATTAGCGGTTGTTGCTTTATTTTTTATGATAAAGTGGTGGCTCGAAACAAAGAAAACAAAAAGTCTGAATAAGGAAGTTCTTGCCCAAAAGAACGAACTTGGTTTAAACAAAGATTTTTCGGATGCCATCTTACGCAATATCGATGCATACATTGTATTGGCCAATCGTAATTTTCTGGTAGAGAAAACCAATTATTATAGTTTGAACAGTGAAAAGGATGACTGTGTCCTTCACAGGGTGGGGGAATTGCTTCGGTGCAAAAATGCGTTGGATTCCGGTGCATGCGGCACTCACGAGAATTGTAAATCCTGTCCGGTGCGTGCTTCCATCGAAAGGTGTTTTCGCGAAAAAAACAGCTTTTCCCGGTTAGAAGCTCCGATGAGGCTTTATTTGTCGGATGACACTGATAACTACGTGGATTGTGTGGTGAGTGTTTCGGGGGCATATATGGTGCAGAACAGAGATGAAAAGGTGTTGCTGACCGTGAGAGATATTACGCGTTTGAAGAAGGTACAGGAAGAACTGGAGGCGGCCAGGCGGGTGGCGGAAGTGGCAGGTGAACAGAAGACAGCTTTCCTGGCTAATATGAGCCATGAAATTCGGACTCCGCTGAATGCGATAGTTGGTTTCGCGGGATTGTTGTCCAATGCTTCCGAATCCGAACGTAATTCTTATGTTGAGATAATCAAAAGGTAATACGAATATGTTGTTGCAGTTGGTTAATGATATTCTGGATATGTCAAAGATAGAGGCGGGGACATTGGAGTTTATTTATTCCGATACGGATGTTAATCAGATAATGCGTGAACTGGAAGGAATTTTCCGGCTGCGTCTGGAAGAGGCTGACAGTCCGGTGCGTATTGTGTTTGAGCCTTGTCTGCCGGTCTGCTTTATTCATACCGAAAAGAACCGGGTGTCACAGGTACTTTCCAATTTTCTGTCGAATGCATTCAAGTATACCAAAGAAGGCAGCATCACTTTAGGATATAAGGTGCGGGAGGATGATATCTACTTCTATGTGCAGGACACGGGAGCCGGCATTCCGGCCGGGAAGGTGGATAAAGTTTTTGAACGTTTCATGAAACTGGATGCCAAAAAGCAGGGCACGGGTTTGGGGTTGTCTATCAGCCGGACCATTATCAAGAAACTGGGCGGTGAGATAGGGGTATTCTCGGAATACGGCAAAGGTTCTACTTTCTGGTTTACCCTGCCGGTGAAACCTTTTGATTTTTTACCTTTGCAGCAACGGACGGAAGACGTTTCGAAACCGTTGAATTCAATGAAACCGAATACGATGCGGGGGCTGTTCGCCGAACCATTCTGATAGCCGAGGACATGGACGACAATTATTTGCTCTATAAGATTTATCTGAAAAACACTATGATTTGATCCGTGCCACAAACGGTGAAGAAGCCGTTTCCAAATACCTGGAATGCAATCCGGATATTATTTTGATGGATATAGGCATGCCCGTGGTGGACGGTTATCAGGCAACGGATGCCATTCGCCAACTGTCTTCCGATATCCCCATTGTGGCGGTAACGGCTTTTGCATACGATGAAGACAGAAGAAAAGTAATGTCCAGAGGCTTCAACGGTTTATTTATCAAAGCCTCTGAACAAAGATGAACTATTGAAAATGCTTCATAAGATGGGTATCTGATATTTTAATCTTCCAGTGAATAGTCAATGGTAGTCACCACGCGTATTCGTTTGATATAAGGAGTATTGGCATCGCGGTCTTCGATGCTGAATTGTCCTTGATAAGCTCTTTTTATCTTTCCCAGTTCACTGTCCGAGTCTTTGGCAAACTTGATGGCGGCGGCGCGGGCGTTCTTTGTTGCTTCTTCTATCATCTGAGGTTTCACGGCATTGAGCCCTGTAAAGTCATACTGCACATTGTAGCGGTAATCTCCTCCGGTAATGGCGATGCCCTGCTTCAGAAGCTCACTCTGTTCTTTTATCAGATTACGGACAAGTTCCACTTTGTCGGATGTAACAGTGATGACAGTTGTAATATTATAACGGAATTGAATCGGATTACTATTATAACGGTCGGCCTGCAAGTCGATAAGTTCGGGAGCATTGATACTGATTTCCTGCTCCGTGATACCTTTTTGTTTGAGGAAAGTGACGATAGTCTGATTCGTATTATTAATCTTATTATATAAGGCAGGCAAGTCATTTCCCACTTCCTTGTACATCAGAGGCCAAGTAACCTTGTTGGCAGGCACTTCCATTTCAGCCAATCCTTTGACGGTTACTACCCGGTCTTTACCGGCGAAAGTATCCAGTCCGTTTTTGATAAAATACCCCATAATCAGCATACCTATTGCTAAGATAATGGCTTCCGGTTTCCAACTTTTCATGTCTTAATTGTTTTTAGTTATACAATTTATTTCTTATTATAAATGTCCAAGACCTTTTTTACTGAACCATATTTCTGCAACAATTGTTTAGCCTTTTTTTCGTCTAGCTGCAGTTCCTCCATAATCATTCTCATTCCCCGGTCTACCAGTTTTTGGTTGCTTAGTTGCATATTGACCATTCGGTTTCCCTTCACCCTTCCCAGTTTTATCATCACGGAAGTGCTGATCATGTTGAGAATCATTTTTTGCCCTGTGCCGCTTTTCATGCGCGAACTGCCGGTCACAAACTCCGGCCCACAATCATTTCGATGGGAATATCCACTGCGTGTGAGAGGGGAGAATCAGGATTGCTGCTGATTCCTGCTGTCAGTATGCCTCTTTTCCGTGCCTGTTGCAATGCGCCGATGACATAAGGCGTTGTTCCCGAAGCGGCAATGCCTATCACGGTATCTTTGTCGCTGATGTGGAAAGCCTGCAATTCTTCCCATCCCTTCAACGTATCGTCTTCCGCATTTTCCACCGGATGCCGCAGAGCCGTTTCGCCTCCGGCTATTATACCTATTATATAAGTATCGGGCATACCGAAAGTCGGTGGAATCTCCGAAGCATCCAATACCCCCAGGCGTCCGCTGGTTCCGGCTCCGATATAAAATACCCGTCCGCCTTGCTGCATCCGTTCCACGATGCCTGTTACCAGTCTTTCTATGTGGGGAATACAGGAGCGCACGGCCAAGGCTACTTTTTGGTCTTCCTCATTGATACCTTCCAATAAGCTTCGCACGGACAACTGTTCCAGGTCTTCGTGCAAAGACGGCTGCTCGGTTATTTTAATAAAACTCATATTCTGAAATGATAATTTATCAACCCTTCCATCGGACTCTTTATTATCTTGCCGACTTGAATGCCCAATGCATCGGCTGCTTCTTTCACCTCCGCCCGGAAATGCCATGCGATGGAACCGATAAAATGAACCGGGCAACCGGCATATTCGTACAGCATCACATTTCTTTTGAAGAAATCGGTGAAGCAGGAAAGCAGCAACGCATGAATCTCCGCTCTTTGCCGGTGTGCGGATAAGAAAGGAGTGAGGCTTGCCAGAAAACGGTTGGCAAGCGGCTGCCGATATACTTTGTCCAAGATAAGGGCAGGCGTCAACTCATATTCTTTCAGCAGCAGTTCGCACAAGTCGGGGGGAAGCTGTTTTTTGAGGCAGTCACCCACCAGGCGTTTACCCAGCACGGCTCCGCTTCCTTCGTCCCCCAATATGTACCCCAGTGGAGAAATATTGGAAACAATTTTTTCACCGTCGTACTCGCAGGAATTCGATCCTGTTCCCAATATACAGGCAATGCCTTTCGTGTGTCCGCACAAGGCGCGGGCGGCTCCCGACAAGTCACTTTCCACCGCAACATGGGCGTGTGGGAAACATTCGGTGAGGGCATCTGCTACGATGCATGCCTTTTCGGGCGTGCAGCCGGCGCCATAGAAATAAAGTTCGGTGACGGTGTCTTTTTCCGTCAACTGCGGGAAAAGGTTTTCTGTTATTTGCCGGCTTATTTCTTTGGTGGAAAGATAAAACGGATTGATGCCGGGAGTTTGGACTATCCGGTAATCCGTTTGGCTGTTGCCGATGCACCAATCGGTTTTGGTGGAACCACTGTCTGCTATTACAATCATGGTTACTGGTTAATGGTTATAGTGTACGCAAAGATATGAATAATAATTGAAAGTGAGTGCCTAATCAACAAAACAAGTCTATTTAGACGTCGGATATTAACCACCCCCGTGGTTAACTTTAATCACCTACGTGACTAACTTTAACCACCCGGGTGGATAGACTTAACCACGGACGTGGTTAAGCAATAACGTATGATGCTCACGGGCTTTTCGAACTAATCTTCTTTTTCTTTCGAATATAATTAGAAGATTGGTGGAATGATACTAAAAAAGTGGTGGTAGAGGGCTTTTAAACGGTAAAAGAACTGCTACTGCCACCACTTGGATAAGTCGTTTATTGATAGGATGTTGTATGTGATAAGCATCCTATGGTGGCAGCAGTGACAGTAGAAATGAAAAACTCGGTTGAAGCTGAATTTAGGAAAAATCTGTCAATAAGACCTTCCTTTGAATACGCTTGATTTTATCCAATGGCAACAGAGTGCCTGATAAGGTAAGTCTGTTGGAATGAAAAATTAGGAAGAATATCCACTGTTGCATTGTTGCCGCCATTGGCCAGTGAAATATTGACTTGGGCAGAAATACCTACACCTGTGATATTCATTGCCAGACGGATGTTGCCTTTTTTGTCTGTGGTCACTTTGTAGCCGGACACATTGCCGTCTACAGTTACTCCACCCAAGCCATTGGGACCGCTTACAGGTATATTGAAAGCTACCTGTACGCGAGCCTTTATTACCATTGACTGTCACAAAATTTGTGTTTGAAGAGACAAATGCAGTTCTGCCCCGTTTAAAGATAACCTGATCCGCTTCCAGGGTAAAGCTTTTGTTTTCTATGGCTTGTTTGGCTTCTTCAAACAATGCCTGCTCCATGGCTCTTTTAGCTTCCTTTCGTTCTTGACGACTCAGCTTTTTTTCAGATGTTTGTGCTTGTGCGTATCCTACGCAGCCAAACAATACAACTGATACCAATAAAATAATTTTTTTCATATATCTTCTGTTTTATATGTTATCGTCTGAAAAGGAAACAATGCAATGGCTTGTATTGTTGAATTTAACATTAACTTTTTAAGGTTTTCTTTCCAAATTCGGGATGAATCTTCAGCAAAGCCGTGACTCCGAATGTGGCGATGCAACATATCATAATCCAAATAAAAAAGTGGTTGTATCCCAAGTGCTCTTGCAGCCATCCGGCAGCCATTCCCGGAATCATCATGCCAAGTGCCATAAAAGCGGTACAGATGGCATAGTGTGCCGTCTTGTGCTCGCCGTCGGCAAAGTAAATGAGGTAGAGCATGTAGGCTGTGAATCCGAAACCGTATCCGAACTGTTCGATGAAGATGCAAATGTTGACAAACAACAAGGAATCCGGTTGTGCATAGCTGAGGTATACATAAACAAAATCAGGTAACGAGATAGCCCATACCATGGGCCAAAAGCCAGCGTTTAAGACCTCCCCGGGCTACGGCAATGCCTCCCAAAATGCCTCCTAACGTAAGTCCTATGATACCGACTGTTCCTTGCACGAATCCTACTTCTTCGGTAGTAAGTCCCAAGCCTCCTTTTTCTATCGGGTCGAGCAAGAAGGGGATTCCCATTTTGGCTAATTGGGCTTCGGGAAGTCGGTATAGCAGCATGAATGCAATGGCAACGGTGGCGTGCTTTTTTTGGAAGAAGGTGGTAAAGGTGGTAAAGAATTCTTTCATCAACCCGGAAGCGGATACTTCCTTTGCCGGATGGTCGGCAGCCGGATGGGGGAGGATGAAACGATGGTAAAGCCACACGGCAAGAAAGATGCCGGCAAGCACAAAAGAAGGTGATGGACCACGCGTATGGAATGTTGCCTGTCACCGTTTCCAACCGGCCTGCCAGCATGATGAGCAGCCCTTGTCCGGCAATGGTGGCGATGCGGTAGAAGGTGCTGCGGATGCCTACAAACAGTGCTTGCTCATGAGAATCGAGTGCCAGCATATAGAATCCGTCGGCAGCAATGTCGTGTGTGGCGGAACTGAAGGCGAGCAGCCAGAACAGGGCGAGCGTCAGTTGAAAGAAATATTCCGTGGGGATGGTAAAGGCAATACCTGCCAGTCCTGCACCGATGAGCATCTGCATGGTGACAATCCACCGGCGTTTGGTCTTGATGAGGTCGATGAACGGACTCCACAGTGGTTTGATGACCCAGGGCAGGTTGAGCCAGCCGGTATAGAAGGCCAGCTCGGTATTGCTGATGCCCAGCCTTTTATACATGACAAGCGAGATGATGGTCACTGCCACGTATGGCAATCCTTGCGCAAAGTAGAGGGTGGGAATCCATGCCCACGGTGATGTCTTTTTCATGATTACCTGTAAGATTGGATTAATAGAAACGGCGGATGTCTGCTCCTTTATAGTAGTGTAGCAGAATCTTGTCGTATGTATAGCCTTGCTCACCCATGACAGCGGCACCGATTTGGCATAAGCCTACTCCGTGACCCCAGCCGGCGCCTGTCAGCAGGAACCATTCCGGCACACCGTCTTTCAGTTCTCCTTTGTCGATGACAAAAAAGCTGAACTGAACAGATGGGAGGAGGAGAGGGTGCGGCGAATTTCCAGTTCCTTTCCGATAATGAGGGTCTTCAGGGTGCCTACGATTTTTAGTTTGCAGATACGTCCCGACTTTCCTCGCCGGACAGGAATTAAATCGAGGATGCTTCCGTAATCGGTTTTTGGTGTTCAGTTCGGATGAGCTCTGCCAGTTCCTCTTGTGTGTAACGCACTTTCCAACGATAGAAGTCTGTCGTTTCGCGGTCGTAGTTGTTCAGTATCTGTGAAATGATTTTCTTGTCGTCGGTGTTGCAGAACGCCGGGGGAGAGGTGCGTATCCAGCGTTCGGCTTCCGCTTCCTGAGTCAGGTCGGGGAGTGGTTGCGAGGCTTCTTTTCCGTCATCTCGTATGGCGGACAGATAGGAGATAGTCCTTATCTTCCCAACAGTAACCGAATTCTTCGGTTACTCCTCCGCAACATTTGGAGAAACGGGCATCGCAAATGCCTTGACCGTACATGAGCAGTTGGCCGCGTGTGGCGCGGACAGCTTCGGCGACTGTTGCGTTCGATGCTTTGGTGATTCCCTGATAACGCTGGCAGTGGTCGTCGGCACACGTCGAAGATGGTGTGGTCTTCGCGGTCATACCAGCGGATGTATTCGTTTTCGGTCTTCACAAAGGAGAAGAATCCTTCATTCTTGTTGCATAGAGCCTTACGCTTTTCCATTTGGGCAAAAAGCCAGCTTCGCGAAACGACTGCATGTGCTTTCAAAAACTCCAGTGAAGAGGTGGCGTTCATTTCCGAGGAGATGACGCTTATCAGATAGTCTTCTACCGGAAGGATGTTGATGGCTGTTATTTTGCCTTCATCCACCACCAGTTTCAGCGTTCCCATAAAGCTTTGGGTTTCCTGACGCTCCCAATGAAAATTGATGCCGATGGTCACATCATAGAGGGAGAAGGAAGTGCGTTCGTCTTGTGGGATGAATGTCAGCTCACGATACAGATTGCCGTTCCACAAAATGCCTCCTTCACTGAAAGAGACGCTTTGTTCGCCACATACGGTTTCTCCTTTGGCAAAAAAACGGCCGTTCAACGAAAAATGGATTTCTTGTGCATTTACTATTCCTACATTTATTTCGGGCTCTTTCATCATAGTCTGTCTCTTTTTCGGTACTTCTTAATTATTTCCTGTGCATCTTCGCGTGGCAGTCCGACTTCTTGCAGAATTTGTCGGATGTCTTCGGTTGATATCTTTTCAAAATCTTCTTTGCGCGGTGTGACAATGATGCCTGCCATATCAAGGGTACCCGGACTGACAAGCATTTGTTTGCCGGCTTCGGCACTGTAACATTCGGGACGGTGCTTACAGCGCGGAATGATAAGGATGATTTGTTTTTCATCTTCTTGCCATGCCAGTATGTTTACTTTCGGTTCCGGTTCGTTATTGCTGCACGGCAATTCTTTCATTATATTGGTAAACAAGGACTCGTCTGTTTTTCCGTCACGGCACTGTTCGATGCTGAACAGGGGGCAGACGTAACTGTCGATGTAGTGCAGGACGGATGAATGGCTGATTGATGCGAGCCTTTCTTTTCCGCTGTCCGTCCGGCGATAGAAAGCAATCAGTGGAACGTGCTCCGTCGGAACTCCCTGAAAATGCAGATGGTCGGGGGCAGAGGCTCCGCAAAGTGCTCCGTTGTAGAATAAGGCGTATTCGTCGGGCAATTCATTGAGGAGAGTGCTGACGGTGTTGCAAAAATCAGCAGGCAGGATCTGTTCCCGGTGTTCGGCAGATGGGATGGTGATATGATAGGGGAGTATCGGATAAGGATTGACACACAGATTGTATCCGTCTCCGATGGGACAGACGCGCTGGTCTTCGGGTTGATTTTTTCTGCAAAGAAAACAGGGACGGGAGAGAATGCTTTCTTTGTCGGTTTTGGCTCCGGTGGAAACCATGCGTGCCGGGTTGTGCTGCACAGTAAACGGGATGCCGCAAATCACTTCTTGCTTGACAAGCGCTTTTCTTAAAGCGGCAAGGTTGTCGCTTGCCGTCTGCCATTCGGCAAATTGTTTTTCTATAAAATGCTTGTTTTGTGCTTTGCTTTTATTACCGTCGTTTTGGTTGTGCTGTTCGTTATAGCACCGGCGGAGATTGATTTCGTGTGTGCGGAGGCTGTCTTTGTAATGGTTGTTGGTGTTGACTTGCTCAATGCCGAGTGCGGCATCCGAGTTGCCCTCCCAACGCCGGCAAAGGTATAGTTCATCGTAAATCCGTCCTATCTTATAGGTGCGCGAGAAGGCGAGGCCCAATGCATAGTCTTCTCCGTAGCTGACGTTGGGCACTCCGATTTCTCTTAAAAGGGGAGTGAAGAAGGCGCGGGGAGCACCCAGCCCGTTGATGCGCAGGGCATTGTTGTGCCCGTTGTCCGGTGTCCATTCTTTGTGGTCTATGATGCCCGGAGCAATGGTGCTCAGGTGGAAATCCGTCATTCGGTACGTGCCTATCACCATGGCGCATTGTTCTTTATAGAAAGTGTTTACGATGGTTTGCAACGTCTGCGGACTGCTATAGAGGTCGTCGCTGTCCAGTTGTATGGCGAAGCGGCCGCATAAGGGATGATGGACTGCGAGGTTCCAGCAGCCGCCTATGCCCAAATCGGTGCGTTCGGGTTGTAGGTGTATGACTTGCGGATGGTCTTTATAACGGGCAATCACTTCGGATGTGCCGTCTGTGGAGTGATTGTCAACGATGATGATATTGAAAGGAAAGTCCGTTTGCTGTTCGAGGGCGGAACGGATGGCGTCGTCGATGGTGCGGACTCTGTTTCTTACGGGGATGATGACGGAAGCTTCATAGGTAAATGTTTCTGTTCGGAAGTTTACCTTTTTGAAATTAGACGGCAAATAGACACCTGTTCTTTTCAGGTATCCGGTGAAGGCCTGTTCCATTTCAATCTGTACTTCGCGGTTGCGTGGGTTGACGTAATCGAACTGCTTTTCGCCCGACAAGCGGTTGTCTTCTTCTATTTCAGTGTATAGGTATTCATTGATGTGGACAATTCGGCCTGTTTCGGCAATGAACAAGCGAGTGGCATAAAGTCCGGCGTACCGATAGTCTTCGCGCTCGTTCTCCATCATTCCGGCTGCCCCGATCAGGTATTCGCTTCTGAATGCCAGCAGAGCCCCGAAGTCAAAGTCATCGCGTACACTTCCCGGTTGGTAATCAATGGCGGGATGCTTTTTCTTTTCTCCCTCTTTCCACTCGTAATGGTCGGCATAGACCATGCCGGTCTTCCGGTCTTGCAGGAAGTCGGCTATGCGTTCCAAAGCCATGTAGCCTAATTCAAACGGGGATGCTTTGGTATATAATAAAGTGAAAGGGGTGTCTGCTTTCTGAGCAATCTTCTTTATCGTATCACTGCTGTTCAAGGAGTCAATGGTGAATGGTTCACATCCTGCAGGAACGGATGGCATTGAGCCATGAGCGGTTGTCAATAAATAGATTTTGTTTACAACAATGCTGTCTTTCAATGCTGTAACAACTTTGTCTATTGCTGTGTTTTCTTCGTATGGAATAAAACAATTAATTGTTTTTCTCATCTTTAAATGTATTTCTCAGCGCAAAGATAGGCAATATATATTATTTTTTCTCTACCTTTGTACGCTAATTGTCTTTTTAAATAGAATGGAAACTCCAAAAACGGTATTACTTGGCAAGACATTGAATGAGATTCAGCACATAACGCAGAATCTGGGAATGCCTAAATTTGCTGCAAAGCAGATTGTATCTTGGTTGTATGAGAAGAAAGTCGTTTCGATAGATGAAATGACTAACCTGTCACTGAAGCATCGTGAGATGTTGAAAGGCAGCTATGAAATCGGAGCATCTGCACCGGTGGAAGCTATGCGCTCGGTGGACGGGACGGTGAAGTATCTGTTTCGTACGCCGACCGGGAATTTTGTAGAGGCTGTATATATACCGGATGAAGACCGGGCTACCTTGTGCGTTTCTTCACAAGTGGGGTGCAAGATGAATTGTAAGTTCTGCATGACAGGAAAGCAAGGTTTTACGGCCAACCTGACTGCCAATCAGATTCTGAACCAGATATATTCTATACCGGAACGCGATACGTTGACCAATCTTGTGTTTATGGGGATGGGAGAGCCTTTTGACAACTTGGATGAAGTGCCTGAAGGTGCTCGAAATACTGACCTCTGATTATGGCTATCATTGGAGTCCGAAAAGAATAACTGTATCTTCCGTTGGATTGAAAAAAGGATTGGAACGTTTTTTGAATGAGAGTGACTGCCATCTGGCTATCAGTATGCATACTCCTTTATCCCATCGCAGAGAAAAGAACTGATGCCTGCCGAAAGAGCTTTCTCTATTACCGAAATTGTAGATATATTGCGTAATTATGATTTCAGTAAGCAAAGGCGGTTGTCTTTTGAATATATTGTGTTTAAAGATGTGAATGATTCTTTGGTGTATGCCAAAGAAATTGTTAAATTGCTGCGTGGCATCGACTGCCGCATCAATTTAATCCGTTTCCATGCCATCCCGAATGTTAATTTGGAAGGAACGGACATGGAAACAATGGTGGCATTTCGTGATTATTTGACACAACACGGAGTTTTTTTGCTACTATTCGTGCATCAAGAGGGGAGGATATATTTGCGGCGTGCGGAATGTTGTCGACGGCTAAACAACAGAAAGAAAAAAAAAGGTGTTACACTATAGATTATTAAATATAATACCATAAGAATTATGAAACGAATAGCATTCTATTTGAGTTTGGTACTGGTAGTGCTGGTGCTGGCTTCTTGTAAGAAAGGACAGAAAAACTTGTTTACTCCGACTTCCAGCGGAAGACCTTACGAAGTGTTGGTGGTGGTAAATAAGGCAGTGTGGGATCGCCCCGCAGGACGTGCATTATTTGATGTGCTGGATACGAATGTTCCCGGATTACCTCAGGCAGAACGCTCTTTCCGTATTTCAAATATCGCTCCCGAACACTTTGACCGTGTCATGAGGATTTTCCGTAATATCATTGTTGTTGATATTCAGGATATCTATACACAGCCTAAAATAAAATTTTCGCGTGATGTTTATGCTGCACCGCAAATGATTATGACTATTCAGGCACCTGATGAAAAAGAGTTTGCAGACTTTGTGGAAAAGAACAAGCAGGTGATTATCGATTTCTTTGTGAAATCTGAAATCAATCGCCAGATAAACTTGCTGAAAGAAAAACATAATGATGCCATTTCAGCCAAAGTGGGCAGTATGTTTGACTGTGATGTCTGGATTCCTCAGGAGTTATCGAATTATAAGGTCGGTAAAGATTTCTTGTGGGCTTCTACCAACCGTGCCTCTGCCGATATGAATTTCGTAATATATTCTTATCCTTATACAGACAGGAATACCTCTACTAAAGAGTTCTTTGTACATAAACGCGATTCGGTGATGAAAGCCAATATTCGGGTGAACGTGAAGGTATGTACATGGCTACCGACTCCATGTTTGTCGATGTCAAGAATATTATGGTAAAAGGCGAATATGCTCAGGAAGCGCGCGGATTATGGGAAATGGAAGGCGACATGATGGGTGGCCCGTTTGTTTCTCATGCCCGGGTAGACCGTGCCAACGGACGCGTGATTGTTGCTGAAGCGTTTATCTATTCTCCCGATAAAATGAAACGTAATCTGATGCGCCAGATGGAGGCTTCACTTTATACGTTGAGATTGCCGAATGAAACGCTGCTGGACGAAGTGGTGGTCAATGCCGACATCCCTGAAGAAAAGGTGGATTCAACTGCAAAAGCAGAATAAAATAGAACAGATTAATAATAACTAAATGGAAGATAATAACAAGATAAGAGTTGGTATTACTCACGGGGATATCAACGGGGTGGGATATGAAGTCATTCTGAAGACTTTCGCAGACCCTACTATGCTGGAACTTTGTACACCTATTATTTACGGATCACCGAAGGTGGCGGCTTATCATCGTAAAGCAATGGATATTCAGGCAAATTTTAGCATCATCAACTCGGCTGATGATGCTATGCCGGATAGACTGAGTATTCTGAACTGTACGGAAGATGAACTGAAAGTGGAGCTTTCAAAACCTACAACAGAGGCGGGAAAGGCTGCTTTGGATGCTTTGGAAAGAGCTTTGCAGGATTATAAAGATGGCTTGATAGACGTATTGGTTACAGCTCCTATCAATAAAAATACCATTCAGTCGGAAGCATTCCATTTTCCCGGACACACCGAATATATCGAGGAACGTGTGGGCGAAGGACAGAAGGCTTTGATGATTTTACTGAAGAATGATTTTCGTGTGGCATTGGTGACAGGTCATGTGCCGGTTCGTGATATAGCCAAAGATATTACGAAAGAACTGATTATGGAGAAACTTGCCATCTTCCATCGTTCTTTGAAAGAGGATTTCGGAATCGACAGTCCTCGTATTGCAGTCTTTTCACTGAATCCTCATGCAGGAGACAACGGACTGATCGGTACAGAGGAAAATGATATCATTATTCCTGCCATCAAAGAGATGGTTGCCAAGGGAGTGCAATGTTTCGGTCCTTATCCTGCCGACGGATTTATGGGGTCGGGTAATTATACTCATTTTGACGGTATTTTGGCTATGTATCACGATCAGGGCTTGGCGCCATTCAAGGCATTGGCTATGGATGAAGGGGTGAACTATACTGCAGGCTTGCCCATTGTACGCACGTCTCCGGCGCATGGAACAGCTTATGATATTGCCGGTCAGGGTGTTGCTCTGGAAGATTCGTTCCGGCAGGCTATTTATGTAGCAATGGATATATTCCGCAACCGTATCGTGGAGAAAGCGATTCATGCGCGTCCGTTGCGTAAGCAGTATTATGAGAGACGCGATGACAGTGATAAGTTGAAGTTGGATACTATAGACGAAGAAGATTAAGAGAAATGAAGTTCGCAATTATATCAGCGGGTGAAGGGTCCCGGCTTTCACAAGAAGGGGTTACTTTGCCCAAACCTTTGGTGCAGCTCAACGGAGTTGCCATGATTGACCGCCTGATACGGATTTTTATCCGTAATGGAGCTGATAAAGTAGTGGTTATTATTAATAATGAGAGCCCGTTGACCAAAGAGCACCTTGCTAAGTTGCAACAGGAAACGGAAGTGCCTTTGGAAGTGGTAGTGAAGACTACTCCCAGTTCCATGCATAGTTTTTATGAACTGAGTTCTTATTTGCAAGATGACAAGTTTTGTCTGACTACTGTAGATACTATCTTTCGCGAAGAGGAGTTCGCTGCATTTATTGAAGCGTTTAAGCGGGCGGATAACGATGGATATATGGCAGTAACGGATTATATTGATGATGAAAAGCCGCTTTATATATCTACTGATGGAGCTTTGAATATCACAGGGTTCCATGACGCGGCTACATCGGAATGTCGTTATATTTCGGGAGGCATTTATTGCCTGACACCCACTGCTATCAGAACTTTAAACGCATGTATGGACAAAGGAATGTCGCGTATGCGTAATTTCCAAAGACAACTGGTTGCAGATGGTCTGAAGTTGAAGGCTTATCCTTTTAAGAAAATCCTGGATGTAGACCATGCCGGTGATATCGTAAAAGCGGAGGCTTTTTTGGCTGGAAAAGAATAAACTTAAAGCACTGACATAAAGGAATGGATGAATTTTCAATAATAGGGATAAGCCGTGGCAATGAGTATTCACCGAACCACGTAGACAATGATGCCGCCATTTTTAATAAAGTGGCGGATGAGTTGAGACTATTGGGATGCAAAGTGGAGCTTTATGCGGAAAAGGAATTTGTGGCTTGCGGAGTGAAAGCGGATGTGATATTCGATATGGCTCGTGACAGGGCGACAATAGCCCGCCTGAAATCGTTGGAGGATGAAGGTGCGCTGGTTGTCAATTCGGCTTACGGAATTGATAATTGCGTGCGCAGACCAATGACGGAACTTTTGATACAACATGGTGTTCCTCATCCGAGGAGTTTCGTAATATCTACTGACAGGCAGTTTGAGGAAGATTGCTATCCTTGCTGGATAAAACGCGGTGATTCTCATGCTATGGTAAAAGAAGATGTATGCTATGCCACCGGCAAAGAAGAGGTGGAGCGTGTTTTGGCCGATTTCCGTATAGCCGGCACATATCGGTAGCTGTGATAAATGAGCATCTTCAGGGTGATTTAATTAAATTTTATGGCGTTCAGGGAACGGATTTCTTTTATTGGTTTTATCCTTCTCCTTGTTCGCACAGCAAATTCGGTCTGGAGAAAATCAATGGCGTGGCCAAAGGAATTCCCTTCAATGAAGAAGAACTTAATAAATATAGCGATATGGCAGCCGAGGTTTTGAATGTCCCCATTTACGGAGGTGATTGTGTGGTATCTGCCGACGGTGAACTTAAGATAATTGATTTTAATGATTGGCCCAGTTTTGCCCGTTGCCGAGAGGAAGCAGGTGTAAAGATTGCAGAGTGCATTTATAACCGGGTGAAGAAAAAGCAAATGAAAAAATAGAGACATGAGTAAAGAGAGTGAGAAGAAAGGAATAGAGGCTTCTTTCAAATCAATGGACACAGAGGAGTTCTTGGATATTTATTTTAACCGACCTATTGGCTATGCATGGGCTTTATTCCTTTAAAAAGCTGAAAGTGCATCCCAATGTAGTGACTATCTTATCTATTATTCTGGGTGTAGGCGCCGGTGTGATGTTCTATTATCCCGATATGAAACACACTGTTATCGGTATTTTATTGTTGATGTGGGCGAATCATTATGATAGCGCTGACGGGCAGCTGGCTCGCCTCACAGGACAGAAAACCCAGTGGGGACGTATGTTGGACGGGTTTGCAGGTGATATTTGGTTTTTTACCATTTATGTGGCTATCTGTCTTAGGTTGATGAATCAGCCGATGCCTTTCAATATCGGTGACGGAATGCATTGGGGAGTGTTTATCTGGATTCTGGCTGTGTTTTCGGGTACGATTTGTCACAGTAAGCAATGTACGCTGGCGGATTATTACCGCAATATTCATCTTTATTTCTTGAAAGGAAAGAGCGGAAGTGAGTTGGACAACTTCAGGCAGCAGCGTGAAATATTTCACAGTTTGCCGTGGAAGGGAAACTTCTGGTGGAAAATATTCCTTTATTTTTATGGAAACTATACTCGTCAGCAGGAGGGAATGACTCCCAATTTCCAGCAATTCTATGCGTTGGTAAAGGCAAAGTATGGTGATAATGTTCCTCAGGAATTGCGCGATGAATTCCGTGCTGCCAGTAAGCCGTTGATGAAATACACTAATATACTGACTTTCAATACGCGCGCCATTGCATTGTATGTCAGTCTGCTGATAGGTGAGCCTTGGCTTTATTTTGTGTTTGAGATTATTGTGATGACTTCATTGTTCGTGTATATGCGCCATTGCCATGAGGCTCTCAGCGCCCGTTTTTATCATAAATACGCAGCACTGTGAAAAGTAAATATAGAAACATATTCCTGATATTCGGAATCGTTGCCATCGTTGTGATGCTCTGTACTTTTGATATGGAGTATGATGAGCTGTTGGCTAATCTTCGCAGGGCCGGAATCTGGTTGCCGGCTGTTATAGGGTTATGGGTTATTATTTATTTATTCAATACCCTTTCTTGGTATATCATTATCCGGGATGGAAAGAAGGGAACACCTATTCCATTTTGGAAAGTATATAAACTGACTGTTTCCGGCTTTGCCTTGAATTATGCCACTCCGGTCGGATTGATGGGAGGCGAGCCTTATCGCATTATGGAACTGACTCCATATGTAGGTGCAAGCAAAGCTACTTCATCGGTTATCCTGTATGTGATGAAGCATATTTTCTCACATTTTTGTTTTTGGCTTTTCTCTATTTTTTGTATCTGGCGCTTCGTCCGGTAGATTTTTGCAATGGGGATGGTGCTTTCTGTAGTTGGTTTCTTTTGCCTGCTTGCCATTTATTTTTTATGAAGGGATATAGAAATGGAATGGCAGTGCGCACGTTGAAGTTGTTGCAACATATTCCCTTTATAAAAGGATGGGCGAAACGTTTTTCGGAAAACAAACGGGAAACATTAGAACGCGTGGACAGCCAGATTGCAGAGCTGCATCAACAGCGTAAGTCTACTTTCTATGCTTCATTGAGCTTAGAGTTTATGGCGCGCGTCTTGGGATGTTTGGAGGTATATTTCATTCTGAATATTCTGACAACAGATGTCAGTTTTCCGGCATGTATCCTGATTATGGCATTTACCTCTTTGTTTGCCAATCTGTTCTTCTTTTCTCCCATGCAGTTGGGAGCGCGTGAGGGAGGATTTGCCTTGGCGGTAGGAGGGCTGGCTATTCGGGGCATTTGGCGTTTATACCGGGTTGATTACCCGTGTACGAGAATTGATTTGGATTGTAATAGGCGTGTTGCTGATGAAAGTCGGCAATGGTACGCCTGCAAATAAATAAGTGTGAATATGTTGAAAGATATCAAAGGAGTTATATTTGATTATGGTGGTACGATAGATACCAACAGCCGCCATTGGGCAGAGGTTTTGTGGAGTAAATATGCAGAATATCATGTACCGTAGACAAAGAGAGTTTCCGGGAAGCATATGTGTTTGCTGAAAGAGATTTTGGCTAAATATCCTTTTGTCCGCCGCAACATAATTTTCATGATGTTCTCTCTATAAAGACTAAGTTGCAGGTAGAGTATCTGGCTGAACAGGGAAAGTTGCCGATGGATGAGAGAATGTTGCAAACTTATGCCAAGCAGGTGGCAGACGGTTGTTATGAATATGTGTTGGATGTGTTGAAGGTAACCCGCCCTGTGGTGGAAGCACTTTCCAAAAAAGTATAAATTGGTGCTTGTTTCCAATTTTTATGGAAATATCCAAACCATTCTTAAAGACTTTGGACTGTACGCTTTCTTTGATGATATTATTGAATCATCCGTAGTGGGAGTGCGTAAACCCGATCCGGCTATTTATCGTTTGGGAGTGGAAGCAATGGGATATGAAGCCTGTAAAGTGCTGGTTGTCGGAGATTCTTTCTCGAAGGATGTTGTTCGGCAAAGCAAGTAGGCTGTCCGGGTTGTCTGGCTGAAAGGTGAAGGTTGGGGTGGGAGAAGTGATTGATGAATCCTTGCCCGATGTGATAATTACAGATTTAGCGGGATTGCCTGCATTATTATCATAAGAAATATGGAAAAGCAAAGATATGCATTGGTGAAAAGGAACTATTTGGTTCCTTTTGTTTTGGTTACCTCTTTGTTCTTTTTATGGGGATTTGCACATGCCATTCTTGATGTGCTGAATAAACATTTCCAAGAGGTATTGGATATTACTCGTACTTATTCGGCCATGGTACAGGTCTTGTTTTATTTGGGATATTTTGTAATGGCTGTTCCGGCAGGGCTTTTTATCACAAAGTATGGTTATCGGCGCGGAGTTGTTTTGGGGCTGTTGTTGTATGGTGTCGGTTCATTGATGTTTGTTCCCGGAGAATATTGGATGTCCTTTGAGTTTTTCTTACTCTCTTTATTTGTGATAGCGTGCGGATTAGTGTTTCTCGAAACAGCGGCAAACCCTTATATGACAGAACTGGGAGACAGGGGAAACGGCTGCCAGCCGGTGAATCTGGCGCAATCGTTTAACGGACTAGGATGTATTTTGCGGACCATTGGTCGGTGGCTTGTTGTTTTTTTCCGAAGAAGGTTCTTCGCATATTTCATTTCCTTATATGTTGATGGGCATCGTAGTGCTGGGGGGTGGCTTTGGTGTTTTTCTCGAATAAAGCTTCCGGAGATTGTACATGCGGATGAAGTAACTGAGACAGGCGGTAAACAAGGCTTGTGGTCGCATAAACTTTTTGTATTCGGTGTTTTTTGCCTTGTTTTGCTATGAGGTAGCAGAGATTTCGATCAACAGTTTCTTTATAAATTATGTAGTGGATGACGGATGGATGAATGCTCGTGATGCGTCGGTTTTGCTTTCTTTCGGAGGATTAGGACTGTTTATGTGCGGACGCTTTGTTGGTAGCTGGGTAATGAGGTTTATCCGTGCCGAACGTGTGCTGTTGTGCTGTGCTGTCGGAACGGTATTTGCCACATTGTTGGTAATATTGCAATTTAGGGCATATATCACTGGTTGCTTTGTTTTTTGTTTATGCATTTGAGGCTATTATGTTTCCCACCATTTTTGCTATATCTCTGAAAGGGCTGGGAAACCACACTAAACGCGCCTCTTCTTATCTCATGATGTCTCCGATAGGAGGAGCTATCGGTCCGGTTTTGATGGGATATGTGGCAGACAACAGTAATATGTCTCTGTCATTTATCGTACCTTTCGTAGCGTTTTGTGTGGTTTTGTTTTATTCCTTGCGGGCAGAACATGAATCCATAGAACAAAGGAGGACTCTGTTATCTTTTTTTGAATTACATTCCACACATCCTCTTCCGTACCGTTGAAGGACCGGATGCTTCTAATTTCAGCGTAGACATTGCAGCAGCGAAACATCCGGCTTCTTCATAAGAAGCTCCTTGTTCCTCATATACAGATATCCGGTGACATAAGTATCTCCACATCCGGTGGCATCCACTATATTTTTAGGCGGATAAGCCGAAATCCGATAGAAACATCCTTCGGCAAAAAATAACCGAGCCAAGAGACTTCCAAGGGTAATCAAAACTTTTTACTCCCCCATTCGGCAAGTTGAAACGCAGCCTGCTTCACTTCCTTATGTCCGGTCAGCACTTCCATTTCATGTTCGTTCACTTTCAGAATATCAATATATTTCAGTGCCTCTGTTTTCTCTGTCCAGTCCAACGGATACACTTTTTTACCTCTTACCTCACGAAGGTAACCCTGAGCATCGACAGCCAGTGTGCCTTTTCCTGACAGGTATTTAACTACATCAAGAGAGAAGTCATCGGAGAGCAAACTTCCCAAATGAAAAATATTTTTGCTTCTACATCCTTCAATTGCTCTACGGTGAAAGGGGTCGGCTTTGGCCAAAACACGCTGGGTGCGGTTGTCTTGATTCTCTCCGTATATATTCTCGAAATATACAGTGTGACGGCTAGAATAACTTTTACTTCAATTCCCTTTGGCACGAATATCCTCCACGGCTTTAAACTCGGTGGGGGCGAGTGCCGTAACCAGTTTATAATGCTTGGTGTCTTTTAGGTGGCTGATTCCATGAGAAAAGTAGTAAAAGTACCTCCCCCGGCATATAAAGCCGTTTGCTTGGGCGTTACAATTTTATCCAGTGTTATATGTCCTATACAGCAAAAATATCATTCATACCCTAAATTAAATGTTTAACGGCTGCAAAGGTATAAAAAAACTAAGAAAAAAGCATGGTAGTTTTCAAAAAAAGAAGGTGTAACTTTGTCACAATTATCTTAATCTCTACTATGAGATGCAATTTAACAAGGAAATTAGAATGGAAAAAATGAATGTAAAAACCGGCTACCGGTAAATTGGGTGTCCTTTTGTGTTGATTGGGCGCTGTTACTTCAACTTTTATGACGGAAAGCTGATGGCTCGTGGGGCTTGGCAAAACCTGTCGGCTCTATGACTCAATATGATAAGATGCGTGTTGGCCGTGGAGAAAAATAAAAGTATTTGCATTATGGCGAAATCGTTCCATTGGCAAGTCTGAATGATATCGTATTCGGTGCATGGGATGTTTATCCGGCTAATGCCTATGAGTCAGCTGTTAATGCAGAAGTTTTGCAAGAGAAAGATATCAATCCTGTAAAGGACGAGTTGGAGAAAATAGTTCCGATGAAAGCTTTTCGACCATAACTATGCCAGCCGTTTGGATGGAAATAATGTGAAAGATTGCAAGAACCGTTGGGATATGGTGGAACAACTTCGTTGAAGATATCCGTAATTTTTAAAGCTGCAAATAATTGCGAGCGTACTAAGAATTCTTTTTGGGCACGGTTTCTTGCAGAAATCTATGTTTCCTGTTGGATGAAAAAATACATGGAACATTAGGTGTAGAAGAAGCAATGAGAGACGATAAAAACATGCCTATTGCGGTCGGAAGGTGCTTTAAAACCGGTCGATATCCCCTGCTATTGGTTAAATCAGGTTTTCGCTGCAAAACGGTCCGACATTGGTTAAATCGGGTTTTGCTCGATTATCGAACTCGTTGCCCAGGTTTGTCCGGCTGGTTCTCTACTAATATATTGGGTAACCGTGACGGTTTGGTTTTGGATGAACGGCTAATTTTCCGTACAAAAAAAGAAGTCAGCAAAAGTTGTCTACATTGGAATCAATTCACAGTGCCATGAAGAACAGCCCTGATCTGTATACAATTATTATCATAAAGTACGTATCAATTACTATCCTCCCCGCAACGACAGTAAGGAAGGTTGGGACAATATTGACATTTTCGGATGGATGGGTTATCTATGCAGATTAAGATTAACTTTGCCGTGATTCAATCCTTTGCTGCACCTTTGTGTCTGGACTTGGTATTGTTGAGCGACTTCGGCTGCACGTGCAGGACGTTTCGGCATCCAGCGTTTCTTGAGCTTCTTCTTGAAGAGCCCGATGCACGACTACACAGAAAACGAAATTCCTGTCAATCATCTCTTCCCAGCAGTACGCTATTTTGAAGAATGCTATTCGTGAAATGGGTGGTTATGAGGCTGATCAGGAAATAGATTAATAAGTATCCTTCATTATTAATATTAAGCAGACGCGGTTTACACGGATATACGGTTTCTCTTTATTAAAGACCGTATTAATCCGTAAAAATCCGCGTTTGTTTTTTTTTTTTCTGCCAAAATTACTTGCTGTCTGCCGGGGAATTTGTAATTTTGTCATATTAACAAGGAGAAATATGGTCAGGTCAGAAATACAAAACGTGAAGCTCAGGTTCGGCATTATCGGAAATTCGGAAGGGGGGCTGAATCGTGCTATAGATATTGCTATTCAGGTGGCGTCCTACCGACTTATCTGTATTGATAACCGGTGAAAGTGGTGTCGGAAAAGAAAACTTTCCGCAGATAATCCACCAATTCAGTCGTCGTAAACACGGACAGTATATAGCTGTAAACTGTGGAGCGATTCCTGAAGGAACCATAGATTCAGAACTTTTCGGTCATGAAAGGGTGCTTTTACCGGTGCTATCAGTGACCGCAAGGGGATATTTTGCAGAGGCAGATGGGGGAACAATCTTTTTGGATGAAGTGGGTGAGTTGCCTTTATCTACTCAGGCTCGTTTGTTGCGTGTGCTCGAAAGCGGAGAGTATATTAAAGTCGGTTCGTCGAAAGTACAGAAAACGGATGTGCGCATTGTGGCTGCTACAAATGTTAATTTGACAGAGGCCATTTCCGAAGGACGTTTCCGTGAAGACTTGTATTATCGTCTGAATACTGTCCCTATCAAGATACCGCCTTTGAGAGAGCGTGCAGAAGATATCGCTTTGCTTTTCCGTAAATTTGCTTCAGATTTCGCCGAGAAATATCGTATGCCCGCCATTCAGTTGACAGAAGATGCGAAAGCAATGCTGTTGGCTTATCCTTGGCCGGGCAATGTCCGTCAGTTGAAGAATATCACGGAGCAAATATCCATTATTGAAACAAATCGTGACATTACTCCCGTTATTTTTTTGCAGAACTATCTTCCTGCACAGCAACAGGATTCGCGTTTGCCTATGTTGTTTGGCATAAAGCCGGGTGAAAAACATTCGGCAGTGAGCGCGCGAGATTTTATATCAAGTCTTGTTTGATATGCGTCGTGACGTGACCGAACTCAAAAGTTAGTCAATACTCTGATGGCCGAGCGTGGAACAACTGCAACCGTAGCACCGGCAACAACAACAGCGGTATCTTATTATCAGGAACCTTCTCGTAATCTGGTTTCCGGCAACCCCCCCCGTTCCTGTTCCATCAACATCTCTGCAACCAAGCAGATGCCGATGGATGATGATATTCAGGATACGGAAGAATATGTGGAAGAAGACACTGTCACTGGATGAAGTAGAAAAAAATGATACGTAAAGCACTCGACCGTCATCATGGGAAACGCAAGAATGCGGCAAAAGACTTGAATATTTCAGAACGCACACTATATAAAAATAAAAAGAATATGTTGCTTGGATTAAAAAACATGAAATGGATAGGCAAAGCTTGATTGTACTGATCGGTATATTGACGGCTTGCTCGGTTTCTTTATAAATTTAATGGGGCTTCCATTGATTATGCGGAAATATTCAAAAACAATTTTTCGAGAATTTTCCCAAATCGTTCTTGTCGGCTTGGGGACCGATGGAGAATGTTCAACACTGCATTGCAAGATGTTTATTTAGCAAACGCGCGTCTTTACGGTAAGACGCGGAGGAGATTTCCGCAACCTCGGGAGAAACGCCAAATTATGATGCCGCAACAAAGGTATTTGGCTCCGGACGGTTATTCAAACATGGTGGAAACCCCGGTATGACGGTCAGAAAGCGAACTTTGTTGACAAGCCAATCTCGAAGAATACTTAATAATTCATCAGCAACCTCGGCCAGTCGTGAATATAAATCCAGTCAGCGGCCCCCTCGTCTGTACAGGATGAATTGGTGAATCAGATGATTAAAGATATTGTAGA
>VOFK01004261.1_pt1 | contig 43596 bp, 63 predicted proteins | sample 5384121 | NCBI WGS metagenome assembly VOFK01 (sample SAMN12384730, study PRJNA508395) | human gut metagenome | isolation source: healthy gut J | host: Homo sapiens | reverse complement strand
TCGGTATTGCTTCGTTCAGTTACGTATTGCTTTTTCGTATATCGCTTACTGCTGATACGTTTCTGTCGGCAACCGACACGGCTTTTTGCAATTTCAGACAATGTTAATTCCTGTGACAAATAATTGTCAAGATTTATTATTGCCTTATATTTTTCAAAATAATTTGCACAATCAGATTCGGTAGTGCCGAGAGTTTTATACTCGCTTATACATGAGTTTATTTCTGTCTGCGAGGCATTATAAAATTTTCGATACTGTATTTCCATACGATAAAACCGCATATATTTGTCCATATGCCATTCCACCGGTATGAATAGCACTGTTTATTGTATTATTTTCAGTATTAATAGTATACGCACCTATATATTTATCATCTTTTTTAAACACAACAAATGCAGTCCCATCTCCTGTGACGGTTCCGTTTATGTTTATAGTTTCACCACCGTCAGAAGCTATTATATGACTTTCAAAAATCGTTCCGGAAGGTGCAGTGTATTGCATTACTCCGCTTCCCACTTCTATAGGCGGGCATAAGAGTTTATAATCGGTTTCATTATTAAAAAAATGTATATCTCTACCGAACTATCACTTTCTTTTTTTGATGTTAAAAATTAAATGTTGTTGTATCACCCGCACCAATACTGCGTTGCTCAGCAAAAGACGCACTTGTACATACTCCATCGTTGTTTTTTACAACTGCGAGAGCACATGCTTCAACGGAAACACTCGATGATTCATTTGTCACCGGTACACTTATATTATTTCCGTTTTCTTCAATATCGCTCACTTCCGGTTGTATACTGCTTCTGGCAGTGAAGTTTACATTATATGTTTTCTTTTACTTTTCTGCTGCCTGAAGTGATTGTAATCATTCCGTTTCCGGGAACAGACTCAGGAGCGGTTATTTCATATGATGCACCCGTAAGTTCTTGGCGTGTATTGGTCTTTGGAATAGTAGGTGTCTCAACATCTACGGTTACATTTTTTCTTAATATCCTCCGCAGTATATGACGCCGGCACAGGAATATTATTTGATGACGCGTTTTTGTCAAAGTCCTCGACTTTTACTCCCTTTACAAAAACTTCTGAAATATTTGCATTTTCAAAATACGCTTCTTCTCCGGTTGACGGCGGGGTTATTGCCTTTACTTCATCTGTAGAACGGTCAAAAAGTATTTCGTCAATCTTCAATGGTTCTTCCCACGGTGTTTCAAGTGTATCTGAAGTCGGATTAGCACCAAAATAATCTTTATACGGGAAAATTATTGTCATTTGATTAAGTGCCGTATAAATATCGCTCTGTATTCCTTGGTCCATCGTTACTGACCCGGACTTAAACGCAGATGTCGGTATTGTTATGTATTCCCATTCGCCGTTGTTTGAAGTTGGAACTTTTTTTGAATACTTCTTGTTCCCCTCTGTACTTGAATACTCCATGGCGATTTCAAGAACACGATGCTCTGCTGCACCATTCCGTGGTCAACTGTCTGAGGTGTATGTACCCACATGGAAATATTTTTTGTATCTCTCATAAGGTCAAGCATTGAAATACTTTCATTAGCAAGTTCTATCGGCTCGCTCTTAAACTGCATTACAAAGCCATTGTATCTTTTGTTGACGGGTCGGAAATCTCATGTCCCGGATATGTTATCTGCATAGCATTTCCATACTTACCTGATACATAGCTTTTTTTAGTGCTTATAGTACCTCCGTTATAACTGTAGACCATACGAAAGTCAGAGTCACTTTCCATTGAAAGCTTATAGTTATATTTGATTTGTGATTCTGTATCCTGTGCGGTTACAACAATGTTTACACCACCAAGAGCAATTACAGCGGCACATATAACCGAACAGATTTTTTTTTAATCATCCTCATACTCTGCCTCCATTCTATTTTACTATCAGTTTATAGGTCTGCGGCTCAATACCGTTATTCGATACATCCGATACGGTTATTGTATATTCTCCTTTTTATCCTTAGGAATGGTAAATTTAAAGTTACTATACGAATAATTTCTCCACGGCCAATGCGGATATGAAACCCATTTCGGATAAACCTTGTAAAGTGCATTATCAACATTGTCAACAGGCAATCCCTCAACCTTTTAGTTCACCATTTAGCTCATGCTCCGTTTTATTCATAATATGAATTGAAATATGTTCTTCAATTCCTGCCTCAACCTCAAATGTCTTTGGAATTTGAATTGCTTTGTTTGCAGGATATTTTTGTAACCAGTTCACCTATCGGTTCCGATTTGACCGGCGTTGCATGGCTTACTGATTGTCCTGTGAGTTTATCACCAATATTCGTAAAAGCAAAATCGTCAATCCAAAGTCGTCCCGAAGAGTTTAGTGTCATATTAAAAAGACTGATATATCTTACCTTGTTAAGATGAAGCATATCGCTCATACCGAGGTCGCTTATCCTAAATTTATACTGTTTCCATTCCGTGCTGTTGACATCGAATGCGATACAAAAATTTCTTTTCAAACTCACGTTTCTTGAAATTTGAACGCTGTTCATTTTGATTTGTACCTTTTTCCTGTTCAAAACGCAGTATAAAAGCGTTGCTTAGAACCATCGCCCTTTGCCCAAAATGTAAAAATATTCAGCATCGCCTATATCCCAAGACTTAGGGATTGTTGCCCTCGCCTGCCCTCCATACGAACCTTCAGGGCAATTATAGCTAAACATAACAGGATTCGAGCCTTGTCCCCTGCTTTCTTCAACTGCATTAGTAACAGTAAACGAGTCTGTTTCTGTGTTTTCATCGTCTTCCCATGCCTTCCATGTCATACTTTCCTTTTGGGTAACGCTCGATACCGTAAAAGGCTTTATTTCTTCGTATGGCAGTCCTCCTACTTTTTATATTATCAATTATAAAACTGCCGGGACCGTCATCAAGAGATGTAAAGAGTACAGACTTAATTTGTGTTGTATCAAGTATCCCTTGCTCATTCTTAAACAAGCTTAATGGAAAAAACCAGTCCTTCCAGTTATCATGTAAATCCATCTGCATATAAGTTGTAAATAATCTACCATCTTTTCAACTCAAGTCCAATTCCGATTTTACGCATATCACCGTCGCCTTTATTCTCACGGCAAAGCCATTTTGCACCGCTCAAATCAGTATCTTTATCAAAATCAGCAATCGCAGCACTGTCCCAACTATCAACACAGCTTCTGTCAAAAATCAATAAGCTGACCTCTGCCTTCATAACCACTATCTGTTCGTTCTGTCCTTACTTCTTTTGCCATACACTTTAAAGTCCACGGTATTATCGTCAAAATCAATAATATGTTCCCAAGTCGAAAGTGGTGATGGGTCGACATACTGTCTATCTTTTTCCTCCGGACGTGTTTCAGGCTCTTGAAGCATTTTATATTTCATATATATACCCGAATAATTTGATGGTGTAAATGTGTCATAGTCCATAAACATATTTGGATTTGCACCCGTGTGAAAAAGACCATGCCGTATAGTTAAGTTCATTACGGTCAATAAAATCATGGATTTCATTCATCCATACATGTGGATATTCGCAAAGATAATTGTCATACCAGTCAAAAAGTCTTTCTCCCCAGTGTCCATATTCACCCACAAGTATAGGAGCTTCATCTACAAGACACTCTACGGCTTTTTTCAACCGGATTATATTCCGGCTTCATTGATAAATGTGTGTGTCATAGATTACACCGTTACCCGTTTTATCCTCTAATTTATAGCCATGTTCCATGCCGTTATATCCATCGCACAGACCGTCAAAATAGTATGACCAATCAAGACCGCCCGCAATTACAATATTTTTTTTGCACCCTTGTTGCGTATCATATCCAGAATTTCTTGATGGCCATATACACGCTGTGTTTTTCTTTCCATAGCTATCGGTAGTTTCAAGCATACCGCCGTTACGCCACATTTCCCAGTCAATATCATGAGGTTCATTGAGCAAACCAAATATAACTCCCGGATTATTTCCATAAACCTCTACTGCATCATTCCAGAAATCCTTCTGCTGTTCTGTAATAGCATAAAATTCATGCAGATTAAGTATTACATACTTTCCGCGTGATGTAATTTGATTAATTACATTATCAACCATTTTTGCGGTAATCACCATAACTCTTACCCTGATACCATTCTTGTCCAAACCAAAATTTAGAATGAACGCACAAACGAACACAATTTGCATTCCAACTGTCACAAAGAAGTCCTACTCTCTTCATAAGGTCATTATCTCCGCCTGTGGCCCACTGCAAATCCGGAATATTCGCTCCGGTAAGCCTAACCTTTTCGCCTTCAGCATTATATATGTATCTGCCTTCAACATGAAGCTCCGAGGGTAATATCTTTTGTACCGTTCCAATTTTAGCTTGTGCTGATTCCTGTACAAGCAACAATGACATGCTAAAAACTGCAACAAGTAAGCAACTAATAACTCTTTTTTATTTTCATAGTGAACTCCTTATCCGAATAAATATAAAATTATTCTTTTACTGAACCTACCGTCAATCCTTGAATAAAATATTTCTGGAAAAACGGATAAACAAACAATATAGGTAAAGTCGCTATTATACAAAGTGCCATTCTCGCACCTTCCTTAGGAACATTAGCGAGAAGATTTGCCGAACCCATCTGAGCTGAATTTTCGGTCAAATTCTGAATATTTGAAATCATACTTTGTAGAAGATACTGGAGATTATATTTTTGAGGCTCTGTTATATAAAGAAGCGGAAGCCACCAGTCATTCCAGTAAGTAAGTGTTGCAAACAGTGCAATCGTTGCCAATCCAGGTAAAGATATGTGCAGAACAATCTTAAAATATATCTGATACTCATTTGCCCCGTCTATCTTCGCCGCCTCTATTATTGCAGTCGGTATTGACATTGAATAGAATGACCTCATTACAATTACGTGCCATGCATTCATAACATAAGGAAAAATAAGTACCCATATACTGTTCTTCAGATTAAGAATGCCTGTTGTCACCATATATCCTGCCACTGTTCCACCACTGAAAAGCATTGTAAAAAACGCTATAAATGTAAACAGTTTTCTGTATTTAAAATCCTTTCTGGAAAGCGGATATGCATATAGTGCAACCACCAATGTACTCATAAGAGTTCCTACAATCGTAACAAAAAAGTTACACCATATGCTCTTAAAATCGTTTCTTTAGATGTAATTATATATCTATAAGCATCAAGACTCCATTCTTTAGGAATAGCATGAAAACCAAACTCTGAAATTGCCGATTCACTTGTAAACGATGCTCCAAGAACCACGAGCAAAGGATAAACACAAGCTACTACAATAAGAAAAAATATAAAATAAAGAATAATGTCCGAAACTTTGATTTTACGTCTTTTTTCTTAGCCGGACTTTAACTTCCGGCTGTTTGATACTATCTATGATATTAATTTCTTGTTTCTTCACTGTTATACCTCCTTTTTAGAATAATGCGTTTTTCGGGGCTTATTTTCTTCACAATAAAATTAGTTGTCATAACAAGTATAAATCCAACAATTGATTGATAAAAAAGCTGCCGCTGAAGCCATTCCTACACTTCCCGTACCCGCTGACATCAACATATTATATACGTATGTACTGATAACATTTGTAGCCGGATAAAGGGCACCGGTATTTAACGGCACTTGATAGAATAAACCAAAATCGGAATTGAATATCTTTCCGACATTTAAAATTGTAAGAACTACCATAAGAGGAACAAGTGCCGGCAATGTTATGTATCGTATTTGCTGCCATCGAGATGCTCCGTCAACCTTAGCGGCTTCATAAAGCGAGGTGTCAATTCCTGCTATACCTGCAAGATATACAACACTGCCATATCCCGTTGTTTTTTCCCAAAAGTTTACTATAACAAGAATCCATGGCCAGTATTTCGGATTTGAGTACCAGTCTACACCTTCTAATCCAAGTGCCGGAATAAGACTTCTATTTATCAGACCGTTCTCAACGTGAAGAAATGCCAGCACAAGAAAGCTTACAATTACGTATGATAAGAAATGCGGCATAATTACTACTGTCTGGCACAGCTTTGAAACTGCTTTTTATTCCTCAATTCAGAAAGTCCGATTGCCATTGCCACATTAAATACAAGACCGCCGAAAATAAACAACAAATTATATGCTATCGTATTTCTCGTAATAACCCATGCGTCCGGACTGCTAAACATGAACTCAAAATTTTTGAGTCCATTCCACGGGCTTGCCCATATTCCAAGATCATAACGATACTGCTTAAACGCAATTATAATACCAAACATTGGCAAATAATTAAACAGTATAAAAAATATTAATCCTGGAATGCACATTGAGAGCAAGGAACCATTTTCTTTTAAATCTCTTATAAGGCTTTTCTTTTTTTTCACGTCTCATCCACTCCTTAAAAACTTAATAATTGCAATGATTAAAGAGATATATAAATCTCTTTATCTTGCAATTATTATAACATGTACTATTTTTCATTAAAATGAGGTAAACTTTAAGCTAGGTGGTTTAATTTATAAAAAGTTTGTCACATTGATTATCGGGTGAAGATTTGTAAAATCATCAAATATAAACACTTTCATAGTTTGATGCTCAGCATCTGTAACATTCAAGTCAAGCATCAATTCACCGTCTCCGATTATTTTCTGCCCAGCCATACGAACTGTATCAATCACACCGTTTTCTTTATACACAGCTACAATCATTACCATATTTGTATCTTTTTCAATATCAGATGCTATCGCTTTTATTTTTATATCTCCATTTGTAAGATTAGTGATTTCCTTTCCGTCAATTTCCGCTGTTACTTTAACAGATGAAAACAGAGTTGTTTTTCCTTCTGTTTCCGACAGTGTCATATTATCAAAGATAATCTCACCAGTTCTCGCTATCTCTTTGAGTTCATCTGCACTCATTGCCTTTGTGTCGTCTGAATTATTATCAAGATTGGCATTCTCAGCCGCTTGAAATGTAACAGTGCCTATCTCAGTCATATTAACAGCATTTTCACCATTTACAAACTCCGAAAGCGGAACACTGATTTTCGCCCAATCGCCATGAGAATCAAGTTCAAATCTCCTCGTATAACGTGTACCACTTTGTAAGCGTTCCATCGGCAGTGTTGCCGTTGAAAAACTTATTTTTACAGCTCCTTTACCCTTATAATCAAAGTTTAGGTACTCAGCCCCCTTTGCACCGTTATTTGTCCACACTGCGGGAGCCGGCACAAAAAATTTCGCCGGCATAATAAGTTGCCGATTGATAGTAAACACAGAAAGCCGTACTTCCATCAACTCCGCCGTCCTGCAGCCATTTTGCTTTTATATAGTCTTGATAATCATTCGACTTATTTTGAATCCTCCCCATGTCTTACCGCTTGCGAACTTAGTATCCGCTGTTTCAAAATCCGCAACATACGATATTCCTGTCGGTTGAGTTGTCGCTTCCGGAGCAGCTGTCGGGGAAGTTGTATCCTGTTCCGCAAGCGTGATGTTATCTATTACTACACATCCTGTTACAGCTTTTTCTTCAAGTTCATCTGCACTCATCATCTTTGTTTCTTCAGCATTGTTATCGAGGTTTCCACTTTCTGCCGCAGAAAAAGCCATTCCTACCACATCTGTCAAGGGCACTTCATTACCGTTATTTACAAAATTCAGAAAGTGGCACACTGATTTTTTGCCATTCATCATTTGTGTTTATAGTCACTGCATGACCATATCGTATTCCGTTTACAACCTCGCCCGTTTCAAGAGATATTTTTATTTTTCCTTGTCCCTTAGCATCAAATTCAAGACACTCTGAATTTTTATTTATTGCCCATTCCTTTGGTATTGACATAAATATCTCTCCGGCATACCATGTGGCAGCTTTGTAAGTCAGTTCAAGAGCACAACCTTCTTTACCGTTTTCAGTTATTTCTGACTTTATACTGTCACTGTAGGTCTTATCATTGTTATTGAATCCTGCCCAGGTCTGCTTATGACTGAGAGTATAAGTATCAAAATCTATGGTTCTTGTTGTATTATCCGGTTTCTCTGTAGGTTCCGGTGTTGCATTTGGATTAAGAACATTCTCTCCGACATTGGACAACTCCATATTGTCAAAGATTATACTTCCGTTTCTCGCTTTCGCTTCAAGCTCCGCTGCCGTCATTGCTTTCGTTTCAGAGGCACTGTTACTCAAACCTCCGTTTTCGCCCGCTTGAATGTCACGCAGCCTATATTGGCTATTGTTACAGGATTTCCGTTATTTTTAAATTCCGAAAGTGGAATACTTATACTTTGCCATTCACCGTTTGTATCGGCATTAAGTTTATAACTGTACTTTTGTACCTTTCGTAAGAGTGTCTGTTGCGGCACTTCCTGTTGACAGGCTGATATTTACAATACCTTTGCCATTGTAATCAAAATTAAGGTACTCAGCATCCGCACCGTTTTGCCAAGCTACAGGAATTGGGAAGAAAACCTCGCCTGCATACCATGTCGCAGCTTTGTAGGTTATGCGAAGTCCTGTTGAATTTTCCTTTCCACCATCGGCTACCCATTCCGGTTTGACAAAATCACTATAATCGCCAGCTGTGTTTTTTAGTTCCGCTATATGTTGTGCTATTACCAAATTTCGCATCTGCAGACTCAAAATCAGCCATATATGACACGTTTGTCGCAAAGATAGCACAGTTTATTGAAAAAATATTGACATTGCGATAATTAATGAAACTAATTTCTTCATAACTAAATCTCCTAAATATCCCTCATATAAGTATAGCGGTCAAAGACCGCTATACTTATACCTAATTATTTGTTCTTGTTATTGCTTGTTCTTGTTCGCAAGAAATTCATCATACTGTTTCTGTGCTTCTTCAATAATTTTGTCAATGCCGGCAGCCTTAAGTTTAGCGGCATATTCTTTCATAATCGGCTCAGGGTCCATTGAACCCATAATTACCTGTTTACGATACTCGCTCTTAACTGTCTGACATGCCGCTATTTCCGCTTCTACCGCAGTATTATCGAATTTAAAGCCGTAATCGATAGGTTTCTTAGCCTCTGCGTTAAATGCTTTCAGAGCCTCAACCTTATCAGGGGCTTTCTCCTTCTGTAAGATAATTTAGGAATACATTTCCCTGCATCCACTGATAACCTTGTAATGTATACGATGTATCATCCGGAATTGTTATAGTATTATCATCAATCTTGGTGTAATGTTTTCCTTCAATACCATAGTTGATAAGGTTGCTGAGAGTCGCATCAGTGTTAAGTAGTTCAAGGAAACGAAGAACTCTTTCCGGATTCTTTGATGTTCTTGAAACAGCAAGCATCGAACCTGTTCCGGCTCCATTATCCTGCCATATATCCGATACTGTTGATTGGTCAAGTTCAAAATCAAACTTAGCGGAAGTTTCCTTTGGCCTTACCTGGTTTTAAGAAGTCCACATAACAGAAAGTTTTTCCGTCCTTTAATCTCTGCTCAAAATCTGTAGTCATAATGTCTTTCTTTACAAGACCTTCGTTATAAAGCTTATTAGCCCATTTGCATGCTTCAAGATATTCCGGGTTTCTACAAGATTTACAACCTTGCCGCTCATATTTATCTGTATCGTAGAAAATAACGGCTGTTCCTTGCGATTTCCTCGTACTTCATAAGAGCTTCAGGTGTTCTGTCACTGCCCCAGTCAATCGGATATTGCATATTTGGTTCATTTTCCTTAATCATTTTAAGCACCGGTAACAGTTCGTCAAATGTCTTAATATTATCCATATTGATATTGTATTTTTTCGGCAATATCTTTGCGATATGTCCAGCCTCTTGAATCTGCCATTTCCTTATATGTCGGTATCGCATAAAGCTTGCCGTCCACTCTTGCATTGTCTGCTATTTCTCCAAGCTGCTCAATTGTCTTTGGAATATATGTGTCAATGTAATCATCAAGTGCAAGCCATGCACCGTTTCTCGCATTTGCCGTATAAGTAAGAACTCCGGGCGTTGTCCATGCAATATCAAAATATTCACCCGCCGCTATCATTGTGTTTAGCTGCTTGCTGTACTGATTTGATTCCAGTCTGTGCATTTTCAGTGTAGCGTTAATTTTATCCTTAAGATAATCATTAACAGCAGCCTCTACGGAAGCAACATCCTCCTGTGGCATACCCCTGCATATACCAGTTGATTTCATATGTATCCTCCGGTACAACATTAGGATCTTCACCGCCTGTTGCAACCTTGTTTCCTCCGCCACAGCCTGTAAGCACACCTCCAAGCATTAGCATGGCCAATAATGCCGCAATTTTTCTTTCTCATAATTTTATCTCCTTTCTTTTTTTTTTGATAACGGTTCAGACGTTTCGTCCTTTCCCCATTATCAGAACATTTTATATTGGTCTTTCTTTATGTTTAACATTATACACCATAGTATTTCAAATATAAATAGCGATAAACTTTAAAATGTGCATATTTTTTAATAAAATTTATATCATTTCCTACTTGAAATAATATAAAAAATATGTTAAAAATGTTATATAGTTTAATATAAAGATAAGATAGGATGGAGAATTATGAATGTAAAGTTGTTAATTTGTGACGATGAGAAGATAATACGTGAAGGACTTGCTTCACTGGATTGGAATACCAGAGGTATTGAGGTAGTAGGAACAGCAAAAAATGGTGAGGTAGCATTTGAGCTTTTTCAGAAAATGCTTCCCGATATTGTTATATCAGATATAAAAATGCCAACAAAAGACGGCATATGGCTTTCAGAACAAATTCATAAAATTTCGCCTAATACAAAAATTATATTTCTTTACAGGATACAATGATTTTGAATATGCAAAAGTGCTATTAATAACGGCGTATGTCAATATCTTTTTAAAACCGATAGATGAATTTGAACTTTATAAAATAGTTGACAAATTAACAAAAAAGAAATACACCTTGAGCAACAAAAAAAGCAGAAAAAAAGAAATTGAATTACGCAAAAACGCTTAGAAATAGCCGTTATTTTCTATTGAATTTTTTATTTAATCGTGCACAATACGGTATTCTTGATTTTGAACTATTTGAGATATCTAAAAAAACTGCGGCAATGACGACATTTGTAATACGTCTTGATACAGACAGTACCAACTACGGAATGAATTTTATGATTTTTGAGGCACTAATCGAACATCTTCCTAAAACAATAAACTTTATTCCCTTTTTAGTAATTCGGACCTCGTATTTATTTGCTGCTTTAACGAACCGGAAGGAGAATCCGAGCAAAAACTTTTCTCTTGTTGTGAGAATTTGGGAGACTTTATTGATACTGAATTTAACGTTAATTATAATATAGGAATAGGTATCTTTACTTCGGAAATATCCGAACTTGAGGCAAGCTATACCTCTGCATTGCAAGCACTCGATTACAGTGACAGACTTGGACAAGGAAACATTATTTATATTAATGATATTGAACCAAAATCACAGCTTTCGGCATATCAGTCAAAACTGATAGAAACCTACATAAAAGCACTTAAAAACAACGACGAAAAAAGCAAAGCAAAAAAAAGCGTCAAGGAGCTTTTCGACGTTATGGAACGTTCCCCTGATATGAATCTTTATAATCAGCAGCGACGCTGTATGTCACTTATTCTTTCAATTTCAGATGCACTCTATGATATTGACTGCGATCCAACAATCCTCTTTAAAAATACGGATGCGTGGTCATTAATCAGAAAAAACTCAATCTCCTGCAGAACTTAAAACCTTTGTTGAAAATATTACAGATGTTATAATATCATATATTGAAAGTGTTCAAAAACAAAAGGCTGCAAATATAATAACTCAAGTAAAGGCTCTGGTCGAAAAAAATTATGCAAGGGATGCCTCGCTTGAAACGGTTGCTTCGCAAGTGTTTATTTCACCTTGCTATTTAAGCGTTATATTTAAAAAGGAAACTAATATAACTTTCAAAAATTATCTCATACAGACAAGAATTGAAAAAGGCCAAAGAACTTCTTGAAAAAACTGATTTAAAAATATATGATATTGCCGAAAAATTAGGATACAACAACACCCGCTATTTCAGTGAGTTATTTCAGCGTATCTGTGGTAAAACTCCATCGCAGTATAGAGCGAGTCACAATCCATCTATGCCTCAAGACATATAGGGAAAACACCAACTACGTTCAATGTCATTAATTTAAGGCAAACAAAAAAGAATTAAGTTTAGAAATATACTTGAATGTAAAATAATTAAAAAAAGTGCTTTTTACTGAGGTGAACTCGAATCAGTGGTGTGGTCAAACTATTTTTATTATGATAATCCAAGACTGTAACCACAATCACTATTTAAGTATCCGTACAACTTTTAACTTAAATTCATAACTATATTTTGCCACAAAAAACCGACTTCCAAAAAGTTAGATTTGTGGTCTAACTTTTTGGAAATCGGTTCAATACCTACATGTTTCCAAACCATTTTCTCATTTTGTGCCAAAGCAATATCATATTAACTAATGACATTGCGGCTATGGTGGTTTTCCTGTTAAATATCACATTAGTTTATTCTTATTGCATCAAATCCTCAAATATTTTTTCCTGTATTCATTGACGTTTCTTCATTATTAAAGAATTTAATAAGTGCTTCCTCCAGCTTTTTAGATTCTCTCCATTAATACTTACTGTTGCAAAAGAGCTTGAATTTTGTACACTTTGCTTTATTCCCTTCACATGTGGATTTGCATCTAATATCATTTCATCGTCATAAAAGTTCTCTTATTATCGGGATAAGCGATGTATCTCTTGATAGTCTTCTCTGCTGCTCTTTTCCATTCATAAAATCAAGAAACCTTATTGCTGCCTCTTGATTTTTTTTTGAATTTGAGTTTATTGCAAGGGCATAACTTCTTACAAATTGATTTTTATTAGGCAGACTTGCTACCATTATATTTCCCTTAACTGCCGAAGTATCACCATTAAGCTTTTTCCATAAAGAGCTGTTTCCCATCAACATCGCTGCACTGCCAATTTTAAAGGCGGCTATTGTATCAGTGTAATTTTCAATATCTTTGTATTCTTCAATAAATTCCTTTATATAGATTAAGCGTTTCTGCATAGCTTATGCCCATCGCCTCTTTTATTTCTATAATATTATACATCATATCTTGAATATCTGAGGTAGTAAGTCCCAGTTTAATAGGTAGTACGAAATCGGAATTACGGCAAAGATTTATAATTCCGTCCCATGTTTCAGGAACGTTATGAATCTTATCGCTCCTATAAAATATAACATCAGTATCCATTCCCCACAGGCATAGCATAAAAAGAATCATTAACAGAAAATCTTTCCTGTGCGTCAATTATATATCTGCTATTATCTAATAAAAATCTCTCCATCAAGAGCCTTTATGTATTTCTGCTCAGCAAACTCCTTAGTCCACTCATCATTAATCCAGTATATATCGATTGAACTGTCTTTACCACTTAACGCCGAAAACATATAGCTGATGCCTCTTTTCTGTTGAAGTGGGTGCATCAATAAATTTTACTTGAATATCTGGGTTTGCTTCATTAAATTCAGCTATATTTTTTTGCGTGAAATCTGAGATATAGTTTGGTTTTATTACTTTTAAAACAGTAACAGCCTGTGCGGATTCCACTGTTTTCTCCACTGTGCATCCTGAACACATTGATAACATCACAGAAGCAAGCAAAAACAAAATAAGTAATTTTTTTCATTAAAAACACTTCCTTTATAAGTCTTGCTAATAATATTATACCCTAAATACTTTATTTAGTAAATAGCGGAAAACTTTAAATAGTGCATATTTTTTTGTATTACTCTGCCAAATATTTTTATGACTTGAAATTTAATATGGTTATGGTATAATTATATCATAGAAGTGTTTTTTATATATACCAATTTAACTTTATAATGATAAAACGGATTAGCTATATCCATAAAAAATTCATAAACTTTATATTTTCAGTATTTTGCAATGGCTATTATATTATAAAAAAGGAGGTGTTTGTCATGTCTGAAAAAGTTCAATAATATGTCATTTCATTGTACAAAATTGTTGCTTTCATATATTTGCGGTTATTATATTATGTATCATTATTTTTGGTTTAACCGTATTTTCGAGCATTTCAAGAAGATTTGAAAATGAAATAACTGACAATAACGCACAGATAACAGGCCTCGCTGTCAATAATATGACAAATACCATGAATAATATTGAGCAAATTCTGTATAGTGTTCAAGCCAATTCGACAATTGAAAAAATGCTGACTGCGTCCAATCCTCCGTCTCCTTATGAAGAAATTGCCGCCATAGAACAAGAACTTTCAAAAAATAGACCCCTTTAAAAGCAACAGTATCACGTCTTAGTCTATATATTGAAAACCGTACATCATACCCATCTCCGTTTGATTCGAATGTGACCGCTTCCGTTTATTCCAAAAATGAGGTATGGTATAAAAACACAAAAGAACTGAACGGAAGCACATACTGGTGCGTTATGGATTCCTCTGATGCCAATGGCTTGTTGTGCGTTGCTCGTGCGTTTATAGATACGAGAACCCATAAAATACTCGGAAATAATCCGTGCAGATGTTAATCTTTCGCAATTTACAAATGATATTGCACATATAAGTATGAACAATACAGGTAAGCTTTTTTTGGTATATGAAAATCACATAATAAACACGTGGAATGATAGCTACATAAACAACTTTGTAAACGAAAATGAATTTTTTAAAGCAATAAGTGCTGATTCCGATAAGCCTCAGCTTGTTCAGATAAACAAAGAAAAAATATTATAAACCATAGCCGGCTCAAGGACAGCTCTCTTATCCTTGTACGTGCTTCAAAACTTGATGATTTTAACAGTGATATACATATAATCGAAAAAATCAATGATAACTACAGGAATTATAGCATTACTTGTCGCTCTAATATTCATTTTTATTTTTACACGTTGGCTTACAGCTCCTATAACAAAGCTTATAAAGCATATGGAACGCTTTGAAAATAACTATGAGCGTATACCGATAGAAATAACCTCTCATGACGAGATGGGCAAACTGGGTGAGTCCTACAACTCTATGCTCAACACCATAGATTCTCTCATAACCGATGTTGAAGATTTATATAAAAAACAAAAGAATATTTGAACTTAAGGCTTTGCAAGCTCAAATTAACCCTCACTTTTTATACAATACCCTTGACTCAATTCATTGGATGGCACGTGCTCATCATGCACCGGATATAAGTAAAATGGTGTCCGCATTGGGAACTTTTTTTTCCGCCATTCTCTTAATAAAGGCAACGAATATACTACAATAGAAAACGAATTAAATCAAATATCAAGCTATGTATCTATACAAAAAGATACGCTTTGAGGATAAATTTGACGTTGTATATGACATTGACGAAAATCTTCTGCACTGTACAATCGTAAAATTAACAATTCAGCCTCTTGTTGAAAATTCTATCATCCATGGTTTTGATGAAATTGAAGAAGGCGGTATGATAACAATACGCGTCTATTCTGAAGATGATTATATATTTATTGAGGTAGCAGACAATGGCTGCGGCACTGATACAGATGAGTTATATAAAGCCGTTACTCGTGAATTGGACTACCGCGAACCAATCGAAAAATACGGGCTTACAAATGTAAATCTGAGAATTCAGCTATATTTTTGATAAAACCTGTGGCTTATCGTTTAAAACCAATGAAACAGGTGGTGTAACAGCCACAATTAAAATAAAACGAAAAGAACACGAATATAAAACTATTGATTTATAATTTTGTATATGAGGAGCAACTGCAATGCACATACCGAAAATAATAACAGAGCATATAGCTCAATATTGCGATAAGCTGAACACTTATCCAAGAATTCGCAGCATGTATGAAGCATGTTATTTGAGCACATTAAAAACGGCTCTTGAACTGTGCGAGGACAACACATATTTTGTTCTTACGGGCGATATTCCTGCCATGTGGCTTCGTGATAGCGCTGCGCAGATTACGCATTATGTACCACTTTCGCATGACGGAGAGGTGTCAAAGATAATAGAGGGCGTCATACGGCGTCAGCTTATGTACATACAGATTGATCCTTATGCAAACGCTTTTAATCGTATTCCTGACAGAAATGGTCACACTGAAGATATTCCCACAAATAATCCGTGGGTATTCGAGCGAAAATACGAGGTTGACTCATTGTGTTATCCTATACGCATCTTATATCTCTATTGGAAGCATTCCGGCAATACTGAAATTATCAAGCAGGAGCTTGAGGCGACTGTAAAAACTATATTAACTGTTTGGAAAAAAACGAACAGCACCATTATGAAAAAGTCGCTTTATAGTTTTTCACGTCCTAACGGAACCGTACAAGACAGGCTTTCCGATAAGCCTCTTGCCTATACAGGCATGACATGGTCAGGTTTTCGTCCGAGTGACGACTGCTGTTCTTTTGGGTATCTTACTGCGTCAAATATGTTTGCTGCTGTAGTTCTCGGATATATGGCTGAGATGTTAAATGACGTGTGCAAAAAATAAAAGTCTTTCTGATGAATGTATTGTACTTAAATCGGAGATTGACAGAGGTATAAAGGAGTTCGCGGTCTGTAATCACAAAAAACACGGAGAAATATATGCTTGTGAAACGGACGGACTGGGTAATTATTCCCTTTTTTTGACGACGCAAACATTCCAAGTCTGCTTTCTATTCCCTATATAGGCTACGAAAGCCGAGACTGTGAGATATACAAAAAATACACGTAAATTCATATTGAGCTGTGATAATCCGTACTATTATGAGGGCAGCGCAGCTGAAGGCATAGGCTCACCTCATACGCCCACCGGATACATATGGCATCTTTCGCTTATTATGCAAGCGTTGACATCAGATAATGCTTCTGAGATACGCTCCATACTTAACACTCTATCATCTACAAATGATAACACAAATCATATGCACGAGAGTTTTTTGCGCCGACAATCCATCTCTATATACGCGACCATGGTTTACATGGCCTGATTCTCTCTTTGCTGAACTGGTGGAAAACTGTATTGATAATGAAATTATTTAATATGAAAAATACAATGGGCGGTCATACACAACTGACCGCCCATTGTATTTATATAAAAAGCACCCTGTTTTTTAAGTTCTTTTCTTAACTCAATCACATCTACATCCTGCACATTTATATCCTTTACAGCGCATATTCCGGCAGCGACACCACCGCCATGACCTACCGCTCCTGCAATCGGCGATACACGTATTGCCGCCTGCGCCTCAAAGCTTGCACTTATACAACGTCCGACTGTAATCAGGTTTTTTACATTATCAGAAATGAGCGAACGGTACGGAATATGATATATATCCCCATATTCTAACGAAAGTTTTGTTTTTTCATACATTTGGGTATCATTTCCCTCCGGAGCGTGAATATCTATTGGATAACCGCCGCAAGCAATGGTATCATCAAAATCTCTGCAAGATACAATGTCATCAGCCGTAAGAGTATAACTACCTTTTAGCTGGCGCGAACCTCGTATCCCTATAAACGGACCGGTAAATTCAAGTTCTGCATTTTCAAAGCCCTGTACCTCTGTTTTAAGCAATTCAAGCACTTCCCAAGCCTGCTTTCTTCCGAGAATTTCAGCACGAGTTAAATCCTCCGGAACGGTAGGATCCGCGTTGATAACACGCGTAGTATTCACAATAAACTCGCCCATTCTGTCTGTTTCAAAAAAACAAAATGTCTTCCCCTGCTGAAATGAAATCTTGCCTGTTTCCTGCGCTTTTCCTAATGTGTTTACATAACCGCCTATAGATAGTCTCGGCGCATGAGTAACTTTACTTAAATCGCCTTCAAGACGAGGAAATTCATCATTATTATTCATTATATATTCCTTTGACTCTATCCGTATCAACATTAATAACCTTAAAATTCATTGTCATAGGGTTGACATTTGCCGTCACCTTCACGTCCCTTGTTCGGTTCAAGCCCTGCAAGAAACGCTATGTCGCAATCTCCGCTTGCATCAACAAATATTTTAGCCTCTATACGTCTTTTACCGCTTTTCCCGCACACCTCAACGCTATTTATTCTGCCGTTTATGTATTCAATATCGCAAACCATGCTATGATAGAGAAGCGTAACACTGGTTTCTGTCATCATAGTCTCCAGCTCTCGTTTCATTCCCTCAGCCGAGAACGGAGTAACTGTATAAGTATAGCCTGTAGTGTCAAAAAATATGTCCCGGCGATAGTCCTTTAGCCTTCAGTCTTTCTATAAGTTCATCCGTTATGCCCTGTACCGCCTGAACATCACCGGCATGAAAAGTCATCATAGGTCCCGTACCACACGCCGTAAGGGGTACCTCCCAAAAAACCGTACCTCTCAATCAATATAACATTTGCTCCATATCTTGCTGCCGCGATTGCCGCTATACAGCCGGATATTCCACCGCCGACTACCGCAACATCATACATTTTTAACACCTCCGAATTTTATATGCTGTTCCTCACCTTTCGCTACATTCATATTAATCTCCATGCATATATATGGAACAAGCTGTATTACATTTATACGTTCACTCTTGGTCATCACACTTTGGGCGCTGTAGTCAAGCTCTATGTAAAGTCTATCATGATTATGAGTTATATCAGCCACCGAAAGCTCAAGTTCCTCGCCGTTCTGTGCTGTCATTACAACACAGCGCTTATCACAGCTCACTCCACCCGCGCTGTGAGTCTTATCCTTTAAAAACACAATGCCTGTTATACCATTCTTTTTTTCACGCACTGTATTGAGTCGGAATTTTCTATTACTCTTATTCCGCTTTTTCTGTAGTAATCTTTTATTTCCTCTTCATTGCATTTAGAATAACTATATACTCGTAAGAGCCGTCTTTTGCCTTTTTCCCATGCTTAATCCACATTGTAAGGTACATACCCTTATAGCTCTTACCGTCTGTTTTTATGCTCATATTATTCCAGTCTCCGGTACGTATCTCTCGCAGAATATTTACCTCCTGTTCCTCCGGAAAATAATATCCAACATCATGGCTGCCGTCAAGGTATGCTCCTTTTTATGAGATAACCCTCACTTTCTTCGCTTCCGTGTACCGTAAATCTCGAATTATCCGTTACAAGTCGGTTTTCGATTATTGTCTCAGTTTCGTTTTCGTCTGTGCTGTTTATACCGTTTCCAAGGCAAACCACTTCCTTATCAAAGAAAAACCACGCTTTATTTGCTGTCAGACTGTTTTCGTCTGAAATAAGCTCCATCGCACATACGCCATTTTCTCCTATCCCGCATCCGCCCGTAAAATCACCCGAGGCATTGATGTTCGGTTTTACTGCTGACCCGCGTAAAACAGTCGTGCCAGGCAAACGCTGTAAATCTATTGTCTGCCAGAAAAAATCCGATTGCGGCTCATTCTTTTTTTATATGTATATAGCATACCGTCCGAGGTATGATAAGCATTATGATTTTCATCGTTTATTGACTCAAATGCTGCCGTGCGTTCTGAGTGCATAGCAAGACCGATTGTATAACCGTTTCCGTGCTTTACGGCTCTGTCCATACTATTAAATGCCATAAAATACGGTTTGATTTCTTTAGGTTCTATATTGTCATCTTCTTGCAAGCCTTCCGCAAGCTCCACCGCAAATAACGAAGCATATTCAAAAAAGCTGTCCGTAAGGTGAGTTTTAATCACACTTCTAAGTATATCAAATTCGGATAACTCCGTTAATATAAGCATTGCCGAGAGTATGCGTGAACAGGCAAAATCACATTGCTCATAATAACGCGAGATTTTCTGCCACGAACCATGTCCATAGTTCTGCCGTTATATATAAAAGGAAGATAGGATTTTTTTCAACCCAAGTATTAATTATATCTGTATTTTTGATTTCAAATTCCGTATCTTTGAAAGTATAGAGCATCGGCGCAAGCTCCTGTATAAGCGAGCGTCCATATCCACAATTATACGGTATATTATCATGCTGAATAAATGAACCGTCTTTATAAAAACCGTCACCGCTGTCTGTTATAACCACTACGTCCTGTATGCCAGATATGGCGTACTTTATACTGTCGCTGTCTGAAAGTAATATTCCGCGAACGGCAAAAATAACCGACTCCCAAAGCCTGTTAGCACCGGTAAGCTTTATCCTATCATTAAAATGTCTTTCCGCTGCCATATATCGTTTGAGCTGCGACTTGTCCGCATAATCATACATCAAGGTGAAAATACTGTTAAGGCTAAGAGGTATACCGATTTCCCAGTACCACCAGTTACCTTGCGGCGCAATAGTGTCATTATATACTTTCTCCAAGGCATTTAGCGCATTAAATATTTTATTTTTTATATTTTCATCATGATAGAATCGCGAGTTATTCTGAGAAAATGATGTGGAAATGTCAAGTATTCCCTTCAGCGTTGCATTTACAATTCCCGGCTCGTTTGATGTGATTGCCTTTTCTATGCGCGTATCAAGCTGTGCAAGCCTTTGTTCTGTACGTTCATCTGATCGTAGTATACAATCAGCCGTTCTTTTTGCCGCTGTGTCCTCTACCGCATAAAACCTCCGAATATCGTTTTCTTAGTATGTTAAAATCCGTCATAATCCTTCCTCCCGTTTTTTATATGTATCAATAATACCACATCTGTTTGTGTATATTAAACGGGATAATCTTTTAATTAATGCGTTAAATTTTTTATATTTCAATTTAAAAAGGACGCTTTAAAAATAGAGCGTCCCTTTAAATTTTATAACAGTTCCCATTCTTTTTATTCATTCTCTTTTTTTAGGCTCATCTCTTGCCTAATCAATATACACGTTTTTAAAACAACTGATTTAGCCAATCAACTGACAGACTCAACCACGGATACTCTCTTTCAAACTTTCGTTTGGACCATATTAACTCATCACTCACCCTTGACAAACCATGCTCGCCTTTCTCAAATATATGTAATTCAAACGGTACTCCAACCCTCCTCAAGCCAGCTGCATACATCAGTGTATTTTCAACAGGAACACATATATCCTCATATGTATGCCATAAAAACGTTGGTGGAATTATATCCGTAATACGCCTCTCAAGCGACAGATTGCTCCATAGATGATTTGACTCGTCATCTGTACCTGTAAGATTTTTAAATGAATCTTTATGAGCAAATTCACCCGATGTTATTACCGGATAACTTAAAATTTGAGCATTTGGCTTATGCATTGCTAACTCAATCTCGTGCTCGCTGAATATTTCAGAATCATTCCACAAGGCACTTAGTGATGCTGCAAGATGTCCACCGGCAGAAAATCCGCATACAATTACCTTATCCGTATCTATATTCCATTTTTCTGCATTTTCTCTAAGCATGGCAACTGCATTAGCTGCATTTTGTATAGGAAGCGGATGTGTGTGCGGTTCAACACAATAATACACTACTGCCGCATGGAATCCTGCTGCGTTATATGCCATAGCAATACGCTCTGCCTCACGCTCAGATACCATTCCATATCCACCTCCGGGAAATATCACAACTATTGGACGTTTTCTTACCGTCCAGAATATACGTTTCCATATACGGCATAAATCCATATTCTGTCGCTTCTTTCAACAAGTTAAATTTCTTATTAAACATAACATTCACTCCGTCTTAATTTTTGTCAGTTAAACGAGCATATCCTATCACAGAATATGCCCGATATGCTCATCTTAATTCAATGTAAATACTTTATTAAATAATGGTTTCATATCATTTTTCCATATAAAGACCTTCACCTTACTCTTATTTACGCAAGTAAATGGAATAATTACACTGTCTGAAATTTCATCTGATTTTTATCGAAAGCAATGTACCATTCTCATTATATTCTGCAACATAAACCATGCCTTCTTCTGTTATATTGGTAAATATAGCATTAACATTTCCATTTTTATCATCATACGTTATATTCACTGTCGGTTCTGTAGGCTCATCCTTTGCTGCCGCATTAATTGTCACACTCATAACTTCACTGGCAAAGGATTCATCTGCAACTGCCGCCACACGAACAACGTAAGACCCCGGTGCAAGATTTGTGATTTCCGTGCCTGCACACTGCGTCCATGTGAATGTAGGTTCTGACAATGATTTATATTCCATTGTAGTGTCAACACCTGTGATTTTGCCGTCATTGCCTTGATAAGTCTGTTCTTCAACCGCTGCTACATTTGGTGCGGATGAACGTTTAGAATAGAAAGTTCAAACGCTTCACTGTTGCTTGTTTTTATGCCATCACCTTTTTTACGATTTTTAGGGTATGACCGAAATATGTGTTGTCAATGTCGATATCCTCTGTTACATTATCTTTATCCGTCGCTACGCCATCATCTATTTTTATTATATAGTCACAGCCTTCCGTAAAGCCTGTTAGCTTTTCGTTTACATAGTTAATCGAGATTGTAGGCTGCGTTTCCGGCATTGCATCATACGCAATAATTGTAACCGAATATTCTGCACTCTTAAACTGCCTTTCGGCTTCCTCGTCTGCACTTACAGCTTTATAAACGGATTTTATATGTGGTTCCAGGCTCAATATCACCTATATCATCTCCATCGCCCGTAGTCCAATTAATACCATTATTCGTACTATATTCCATAGTGTCTGCGATACCTGCAATAGTACCTTTGCCGCCAATCACACTCGGTTGTGTTACTATGATTTCCGATTTTGTCGGTGCTGCAGGACGTGCCTTAACTATTAGAGTCTGTGCTTCACTCGCAACCGTTGTCACATTATTACCCTTCTTTACTATCGAAAGCGTTATCTGTTCATTTGTTATATAATTAGCTAATGATAACTTGTTATCTGTTAATGTAACATCTAAACCATTAATTGTATATGTTCCATCCTCAACAAAGTTTATAAGTTCCTCTGTTGTATAATCAATTGCGATTTCAGGCGTCATTTCCTTTTCAGCTATAAACGTTTCAACTGTAATTGTTGTCTCCTCACTTGCAAAGTCTGTATCTGTTGCAGCTTTGCGGACATTGTATTCGCCTGCATCAACCTCAACTGTATCAACCAACTGCGTACTACTCCATTCATCTGTTCTCTTGAGTTTGTACTGCATGCCATTCATACCTGTGAGTTTGCCTTTGCCGCCTATTTCCGTAGCATTTACACCTTGAACGGTTGTAGGTGCCTTAGGACGTGCTTTAACTGTCAACTGTTGCACGTCACTGTCGGTATATGTTTCGGTATTGCGTGCTTTTTTTTACAATTTCAATAGACAATAATTCGCCGGCATAACCAATTTTTTCATCATCAAGTGATATTGTTGTTACATTGTCATCAAGTGTTATATCTTGAGTTATACCTTCACCGACCTTTATAGTATACGGCTCCTGCACCGTAAAACCTGTCAGTGTTTCGTTTATGTAGTCAATGCTGATTTGCGGGGGTATTTTCCTTTGTTTTTTTTTTGAAGGTTGCGGAGCAACATACTCTCCAACCTCCACTTCGGTACATATGCTTGCAAATCTCTTAAATTCACCATCTACAATCGCCTTCTTTATACGTACAATATATGTCTTTCCCGCCGTCACTTCTGGTTCAGTTACGGTACAATCATGCCATGTGTCCTCGTTATTATCTTTCTCCTTGTACTGCATATCTGCAGTAGTACCGGTGATTTTGCCATTACCATTTTCCGCAGTCGGTTTTATACCTGTCAAACCGGTAGGTTGTGCAGCACGCGAACCTAATGTGATAGTTTGTACTGTACTGTCAACATGATTTGCGTCACTCGCTTTTCTTACAATGCTGATTGTCTTATTGATATATTTTTCCGCAATGGCAAGTTTGCCATCTGTCGGACTATTTTTTTCTGCCACATCTGTGTCGACCGTAATTGTGTATGACGCACCATCTATAAAGCCCTCAAGCAATTCATCATTATAATTAACCGTAATTTTAGGTGTATCTTCCTTTATAGCTGAAAACGGTGGTACTGTTATTATTGTCGTTTCTGTACCAACAAATGAGGTTGCTGTAGCCTTTATGCGTACAATATAGCTTCCCGAATCAACCGGTGTTTCGACATCTGAACAATCCGCCCACGTTCCACCGTCCGCTGTCTTGTACTCCATAGCTGTTGTTGTGCCTGTCAGTTTGCCTTGACCGCCGTTTGTTGTCGGTGCAACACCTGTTATATTAGGAATTGACGGACGAGCGGGAATTGTAACACTTACAACCTCGCTTGCATAATTGTCTTCATCTGACGGAATATGGAATTTAACAACTTTTTCAGTTGAACCATCCCAACTATCAAATGCTGTTACTGACATATTTGTGTCGGTGCAATTTGTCCACTCTGTTTCGTCGTATGTGCTATACTGCATAGATGTAGTAGTATTAATTGTTTCCGTATTGAAATCAATCTTAACCTCTCCTATTTCTTTACGTGCCGGAGCTGTAAATGTCTTGACTACGCTCTTAAACATTTTATTTTCACCTGTTGTTACTGCGGATTTATATAGATAAATCTTTTTCTGATGGTGCTACTGTTACTTGTTTCTCCTTTTCCATCCGTTGTAATAGTTGTATAATCTGCACTTGTTGTACCATATTTATAACCGGTTGGAATTGTAATCTTTTCCGTTGCGTTATCGATTTTTTTATGTCATCAGACATAATCGAACGTGCGGGAACGGTAACAACTTGAGCTTCACTGTCTATATAATTATCTGCATTACGTGCTTTCTTTATAATCGTAAACGACTGCATATCCCCCGCATATCCGATTTTTTCATCATCAAGCGATATTGTCGTCACGCCCTCGCCAAGCGTTATATCTTTAGCATTACCTTCACCCACCTTTATCGTATACGGTTCCTGTGACTCAAAGCCGGTAAGTGTTTCATTTATATAATCAATGCTTATCTGTGGAGTTGCTTCCTGTATTTTTGCCGGTGGTATAATTTCCTCCTCCGAATATGATACTTCTGTTACTTTAACGTTATCTATATACGTCGGATTTTCAATATTATTTGAAGCTGTATGATAGAATCGCAAGTCTGTTATTCCTTCCTTTAAAGTGTCAAAGGCTCCTTTACATGTATCAAATGAACTTCCTTCTTTTACAAAACTCACATTATCTTGAAGCATTGTTCCATCTAGCCATACTGAAAATATTCCTGTGTTTGGATGAAGTTCAAGTTTTATATGGTGCCATTGGTTATTCTTTATAGACATTGCTTGTTCATAGCACCAGTTTCCTCCCGTATTAGTAATAGCTGTTCTGAGTGACGACGCGGTGAAATATGTAAGCCATAGTTCATTTCCTTCCTTTGTTTTAGCATACATACCTCTTGATGCACCAATCGCATCATCAGCACTTTCAAACATCGTGTCGTATTCTATTGTTAATGTTTTCTGCGGATTATCTGCCTTACTTATAGGAATAGTTGCATTAGCCGTTGCCTTATTGCCGGTGGCGAACAACTTCAACGACTTTGTTGTTTCTCCTGTAGGTATTGCCGACGTTACCGTCGTTGTTGTCCCATTAACGTCATTCGTTGCCTTTGCCAGCATATCATCGCCGTTGTTATACTCAACAGATGATGGACTTTCTGTATATCCCTTCACATAATCATATCTTGTCGGTCTTATAATATTATAAGTTGGATAGTCAACACAGGTAAGACTGTTAATGTTATCATTGTCTGTTGCAATTGCATAAACACTGTGCACACCCGATGTAACATCAGGTGTAAATACCCATTTACCGTCGTCACGTTGTTTAGCATCACCCGCCTTGATTTCTCCCTCGTCAATATATACCTCAACTTTACTGACAACACCATCTGTGTCATAAGCACTTATTACAATGTCGTCGCCTGACTGCTCTACTTTTGATATATACGGTGCATAATTATAGAACTCTGTCGTTGACAACTCTTTATTTACAGCTTTATAAGCATATTTCTCTGTCAAATCAGTCATAAACGGTGCTATAGGTCTGCCTGCAGCATTAAATGTATTAATCACGGCTGGGGTGTCAGTTTGTGCTTTCAACTAAATCCTTTGCAATACCCGGAGTATCTGACCATGCATACTTAACCTGTGGATTTGTTATATCTGTTACATCTATTTCTATAGTATCGCCGTTAATTGTCGGTGTAACATCTTTGTATATTCCGTCATCATCTTTAAGTTCAAAGCCCAACGGCACACCTCCATCATCGGTTGAAAGAGAGCCGTATGTATTCTTGAAATGAAGAATAAGTTTATCGCCACTGCGTTCCATATAATCAAAAGATGGGCTTTCAACATTTGATTGTGTATTGTTAATAAAATCTTCTATATAAGCAACTGCTCTGTCAGCAATAGGTCCTTTATCATTTGGGTGAACATTATTTGTAGTTCCTGTATCATTGCTCACAACTGTTTTTACGTTATCCATTCTTTGTGATACATTCCATTGTCCCGCTCTTACTCCGGTGCCAATGCGTATTGTCGAATAAATTTTTTGCAAAATTCGCAGTAGGAAGTTGAACGACTACAAATGGTAAGTCCTCATCATTAAATGTTTTTTCTCCAGTTGTTAATAAGCGAAGTCAATGCTTGCTCATACACTGTGCCGCTTTCAAAGGTAGTATTTGCCTCTCCTTGATACCATACAACAGCAGATGCTTTCAAATTCTTTAGCGGCAGAAGTCTTTGTGTATATAGTCCGCCTTTTGAGCTTGCTCCCGCCATCATTCTCTTTGCTTGTGAATCCCAATTTACTGAATATGTCGGAATCCACTGCATTATTGACGACCCACCCAAACTTGAACTTATAAGACCTATAGGAACATCAGAATCTTTTTTTTATCATCCTCTTACCTATCAAGAATCAAGTGCAGAAAATTGCTTTGAATTTTCCATAGTAGCAACCTTCCACTCTGAAATCTCGTCAAATGAATTCATATATCTCACGTCTTCGTAAGCTTCACTTAATTCTTCGTTCATCAACGTTGGAAAAGTCTCAAGGCGATTAAACATATTTGATTGTCCCGTACAGAATATAACATCACCGACAGCCACATTATCGAGAGTAATCATGTTATCACCGCTTGATACTGTCATAGTTGCTGATTTTACAGCTTCCATAGCAGGAAGGGTTATCTCCCATAAACCATGTTCTATTGTTGTTTGCTCATCAGCCCCATTAAAATTTACTGAAACCGTATTCCCCGATTTTCCTGTACCTGTAATAGTAATAGGTTCTTTTCTCTGGAGTACCATGTTTGAGGAGTACACCTCATCCAAAGTTAACTCCGGTTCAAGAGTAGGCGTTGGGGTTGGGCTTTTGCCGTTGGGGTTGGCGTTGGTGTCACATCCGGATTGATTGTTGTGGTTGGCGTTGGTGTTGTATCCGGCTCTGTTTCGCCACCTCCATCACTGTCTATATTCACATCAAATGAGTCAATAGACCACTGTATTTTCTTAGTGACTTGAGTTTTATCCTCACTTAAATCTCCACAGCCTATATATAAATATACGTATCCATCCTTTGATGCCGTAATTTCCGTTAGGCAGGGAATACTTCATATTTGATTTGTTTGTTGACCAGTTTTTTTATATTACTTTCATCTGTATGCTTTTCAAGTTCCTCTTTTACCAAATCCTGCGAGGTGTGATGTAAGTGTTATTTCGCTATCAGAAACAAAAAGACAATATTCCAATTCCATTGTTGCAGTATCAAGATATGTAAAATTAATATCGACATTAATCTTGTCGCCGGTATTTACTTGTGCCAACTTAAACATTGTCGCTCTTGGTGTATTGTTTGCTTGTATATAATAAGTGACACTTTCTTTACTGCTTACAGTATTTTTTTAATATTTTACTATTACTTTTGTCTGAACTTGGCAGTGTATACGCTGATACTCCGTCCGCTTCCGCTTCTACTGTAGTTGTAGTAGCCGCAAATGCCGTCAAACCGATAGATGCACATATCATCGTCACAGCTAACATCAATGAAATAATTTTTTTTTTTCATTTTTTTTCCCCTCTTTCCGTTTTTATATACTTTTACTCATAATAACTATATCTTGTTATTAATCTTACCACGGGAATTTTTTTTATTAAAATGCGGTAAACTTTAAGCTGTGCGGTTAAATTTATTAAAACCAACCATGTTTTTCGGTACAAAAGTCATATAAATCGTAAAAATATGCTGTTAAAAGCTTGACTTGCCATAACATTATCCATAACCCTATTGACGCAAAAAAACAGTGCCATTAGAGTTGATTTTCAAACCAACCTAACGACACTGTTTTTTATTATAAAGTATAAATAATTTCTTCTAAAATTTAATCGCTATATCATTCCAAAATGCTTGAGTGCGTATTCTATGCCATTATCGAGCAAATCTTTTTGTCACAAAAGATGCCGACTTTTTTAAGTTCGTCACTGCCATTACCCATAACGATACTGTTAGGCACCGCATTAAGCATAGGCAAATCATTCATACTGTCGCCTATTGCATATGCACTGTTAATCGGAATATTATGATATTCAAGGACTTTTTCAATTCCGTTCCCTTTGAAAATCCTTTTACGGTCATTTCACAAAAGCCGTCACCACGCACAATAAAATCAAAATCTTTTTCAATTTCTCTTTTAAATCGTTCTATATCGCTTTTTTCATCATACCAAGCCAAGAATTTATCAAAAAGCAAAATCATTGTCACTTACATCGGGTGACAAATCTTTTACCATTTCAAAACGTCTTTTTCAGCTTTACAAAACCGTCTAAATTTCTGCTACGTTTATCACAATAAAACGACTTAGAATGTTCATACATCGGCGTCATATTACATTCATACACAAGATTTGCGACATTTCTGCAAAGCTTCGTCGGCAATGTATGCTGATATATCACTTTACCGCCACATTCTATATACAGTTCCGCAACCGCAGACATATCCATCAAAAGCCTATATCTCTTATTCTTTGCTCAACATTCATAACGGTTTCTGCCTGTATCGACATACATCAAATGTCCGTTTTCCTGTGCCTTATGTATGCATTGCATTCACCGCACTGTCTGGTATTATATATGCCTCGTCATCGGATATAAAGTGTTGCCGTCAAATCAAAAAAATACTATCATAAAAAATCACTCCAATAAGTATATTATATATGCTGCAAAAAGATTTTTCAAGTCGGACATACTTAATTTATATCGCAAGCATTGCCGAACCTATAATTCCCGCATCGTTGAAAAAGCTGAGCCATAACAACCTTTTTCTCCTCTGCCGCAATATTTGTTCCGCCAAGGTCTATTCCTATATAATACATTATTTTGCAATTCCTACGGTCATTATCTCATACGTTTTTGCCTCAATATTGAAATAGCCGTTATCACTGTCAATTTCCTTAATCTTCTTTTCTATAATATTACTGATGTAAAGATTATCGATAACATCACTCTTTTGAATTGTCAACGTTGTAGGTTTATCGCTTACATTTACCCAACGAAGTATTATATCTTCGCCGTTGCCTTTTTTGGCTTGATACCCGTAAGCGTCAAGCCGTCACCTTGCCAATTAATCATAGAATAATCAAGCGGCATTGCTCCGTTATGACAATCTGTAGCGGCGGTTATAATATCTGTTTTGAACTGATAGCACTCCTCATAAGCTCCGCTTGAAATCAAATCACCCTTAAACGGTACAATTTCAATTTCCGTTTCGCTTATACCAAGCATTGAGCCTTAGGAGTCGGTAACACGCCCCAATCGCCCATTTCACCGACTGCACGAAGAATTGTAACTGCGATTGTATTATCTAAATCCGGTAACATTTCATATTCGTACAAGCCTATATTTGCGACTGCTATACCCTTTTCACCGTCATCAATGCTCACAAATCCCTGCTCGTGTTCACACCCACTCGGATTATTCCAACCTGCATTATGACGATTATTTCTTGTAACAACCTCAAACACAGAATCAGCCTTATGTACATCTGAATTTATACCTGTCGGCACCATAATTCGAACTCTATGGTCTTTTTACTTCATTATCCAAATCTCGTTTTGATTTTTTTACACCCTTACCGTTTTTGTCAAGTGAAACAAATGTTTCTATCTTCATTTCAACGGTATCATTACTTCTTCCGCCAACTCTTTCTTTAAAGAATACCATATGACGTTTTTCGTCCTCGAAATTATCATCGCCCGACTTCGGAACTGTAATTGTGTTTGTGATTTTATACATTGCTCTGTACGGCTCATCTTCCGCAAGTTCAATCTTCGCAACCGTATCTTGCGTTGTTATCGCCTTTTACTTCCCTCAGGCATTTTATACATATATTCATTGCCCAAGTCACCTGTTTCTTCATAATAAGCGACACCTTTATATGTTCTGCCGCTTGCTTTGTCTGTTACATTAAGCGAACCGTTCTTGTTTATTTCTTTTACACGAATTGCATCGTTTTCCATACAATTTTCACCGCTGACAAGTGTATCTGTTACTTTTTTTTTCTGCGTCCCCCTCAACAAGAGCATATGTTTTTTATATCCGACAGCGGATATATTTTCAGCTTCAAATGTTACACGAACACGTCTTGCCATGTACGGTTGTCTGAACTTATCCTTAGGCAAATCGTAGCCGAATCTAACTCCCAAATCTTCGATTTTAAACGGTATTGAATTTCCGGCTGAATCTATAAGCTTATAGTTTGGCACATTTATTTCGTCTAAATCATACGCACATTTTTTTAAGCCAGCCCGATTTACGAGTTACGTCAATTTCCACCGACACAACTGATGTGCGTTTTCTGCCTGTCGTGTTAAACACAACAAACGGAAGTGCATTTTTATACTTTTCGTATTCCTTTGTATTAATCTTATCTGCAATATATCTTGTTCCCTCTGATACAAGATAGTCCGCAACTTGCTTACTCTTATTAAAACGTGTTGCCATTTCGTCTTGTACCTCATCTACACTGCAACAACAGATACTGTCGTGAGGGTGATTTTGCATAAGTTTCTTCCATGAATATTCAAGTTCGTCCGACGGATAATTTTGTCCCAAAACAGATGATAAAACTCTGACAGGCTCTGCACCGTTTTCAAGTGCCGATTCACATTTTCTGTTCATCTGCTTTAAGTAAATGTGTGATGACGCACAATTAATAAGCGTTGACCAACCGTCTGTGTCCTGACTTGTAAGTTCGCCTTTTGACAACCGCCAAATCATTTGGCACTTTCTCTTTAATTGCCTTAATATAATCAGGGAAATTTGAATGTTTAAAATTAATGTCGGGATAAAGTTCCGACGCAACTTCTATTGCCTTCCCCAAATCCGCTTGTACTGGCTGATGGTCACAACCGTTCATCAACAAATATTCATCAGTTGACGCAAAAGTCGCAACTTTTTTTTCAATCTGTCGTCCCAATATTCTTTTTGCACTTTTCTTGTCTGTCGGAACTTCGTTGCCGTTATTATACCAATTTGCAAACAGAATACCGAAAATCTTCGTACCGTCAGGAGATTCCCACATCATTTCCGAATACGGAGATTCATAAGTTTCCGTTTTTTGAATTTCGTTATCAAATCCGACAGGGCGTACACCACGTCCGAATGTCACTGTATCCATTCCCGCTTGTTTTAAAATTTGAGGCATTTGTCCCGCATTACCGAATGCGTCCGGGGAAATATCCCATTTTTGCACATAGCGCCGTACTTTTCAGCTTCTTTCATACCTACAAGCAAATTTCTGATATTCGCCTCACCGCTCGTATAAAATTCGTCTTGCAAGATATACCAAGGACCGATTATAAATTTACCCTCCTTGATATACTTAATAAGTTTTTCTTTATTTTCCAGTCTTATTTCAAGATAATCGTCAAGCACAATAGTCTGACCGTCAAGGAAAAAGCTTTTGAATGAATCGTCCTTTTCAAAAAAACCTCCATACATTTATCTATCAATTCAACAAGTCGCATTCTGTGTTGTTCAAACGGAAGATACCACTCTCTGTCCCAATGAGAGTGTGATATTATATGTACATTTTTTGCTCATTTTGAAATTCCTTCTTATACCATATAATAAATTTGGGTTTGATATATTTGTTATATATTATATCGCTATTATATATCAAAATCAATACCCAAGTAAAATTTCGTTGCACCTGTTGCACTATTATTACCGTCATAAAAAGTTCAACCTTTGATGTTGCAATAGATTGATTATCACGAATATGTTTTTATTTGAATACCGTTAGTGCTTCCTCCAATATAAACACCATTGCGTTTTACAATGATTTGTACCACGAGTATAGAACTACTCTGCACTGTCTCATTTGTATACGAATAGACTTCTTCATGATATATTTTAACTTCAAATTATCTCCGTCCATTCCAATTATATATCAATTTTTTATTTGTTATGTATAATTATATTACACAATATATCAAAGTTCACTATTTTTCTGTTTTTACATAATCTAAAATTTAATTTTAACAAAAAAATTAAAACCGTTAGATTGTTTCAAACGGTCTATTTTTAAAATTCAATTGCGAACAGCAATTTTAACAGGCACAATGTATTTAATTCCGGGCATTTCGCCGTTTATTTCTCTAAGAACGGTTTCACCTGCTTTCACACCCAGTTCAAAGAAGTTTTTGCTCCACGGTTATTATCTTGTTTCCGCCATCCATTTCGTCAAGCTCGCTTATATTATCAAAACCCATTATGCACATTTCATTTGGAACCGATATATCAAGTGCCTTACAACAATTATATACTTGAATTGCCACCCAATCGTTTTTGGCACAAAACACAAAGAAATTCCTTGTTCATGCATACGATTTACAATCGTTTTCAAATAATTTTCAACGTCGCCGTATTGTTGTCTTTCTTCTTCAGTCAGCATTTCGTACTTGTCGTCAATGTTCGCATATACATAATCAAGATTAACTCCCTAAACCTTTTTCTTCAAGTGCCGCCGCATATCCCATATATCTATCCCTTATTGATATAGTTTCATTCACACGACCTCTGCAAAAAAAAAATCCAATCTTTTTTATGTCCATGCTCTAATGCATATTCGCAAAGTGCTTTTCCGCCGCCGCTGTTATCCGACACAATATAACTCATAGGCATATTTTCTATATAATTATCAATAAGCACAAGAGGAATTTTTTTTTAACTAAAAACTGATTATACACTTCAAAATTTCTGCCACCACGTACAGGATAACATATAACGCCGTCTATCCCGTGTTCCAAAAAGTGAACGAAGTATTTTCTCATCGTTTTCCACACTTCTGTTTGCATTATATATACTGACAAAGCAATTTTCCTTATTGAGCACACTATTAATTCCGTCAAAGCATTTGAACATATTACCAAGCTTTATATCAAACGGCATAACCAATGCCACAAGAGATATATCTCTGTTTTTTTTTTTGTGTATCGTAACTGCGGCATTGTCTTCCTTGTTCTTGCCAAGAATACTCATCGCATTTTTTTTGAAACAAAACTACCGCTGCCTCGTTTTCTGTTAATCAATCCGTCATGTTCAAGCTCCTCAAGTGCTCTGATTGCGGTTATACGACTCACACCGTATTCCTTAGTAATTCTGTCCTCTGTGACAAACGGTGCGTCGTATTCAAAATCTCCCGACTTTATACGCTCTTTTAATTTATCCATAATTTGTTTGTACAATGGTTTTTATCTGACATTAACGTTATTCCTCCAAGAACAATATATCTTAATTCATTTTCTTTCTTATATTTAATATATCACTTTTCGAGTGACTTGTCAAACAATATATCAATTAAAACAAACAATTTGTTTCTCTCTCTATTTACGATTTAATAAATATTTTCTTTATACTAACAAGATTTTTATGCAGTATTTATTCATACTTTAACACACCGCAAGCCGTATACAAATTCATATACCGGCTTACATTTAAAGAATTTATAGTAACTATGATTCAAAAAAGATTGATTACAGTATTTCGACAAATGCAACTAACGGTACTATATCACCGAGCTAAACATTTATAGCAATTGTACACTATTATTATTTTTTAGCAAGTATAATTTAATATATTAAATTAACAAACCAAAAAACGCTTGTTTTATCAAGGGAAACAAGCATTTTTTCTTTATTTTTTATAAATAACTGTTGACATTTAGAATAATTAGCTGTATAATAGATATATTAAATAAATCAATCGTACATTTAATCGTTATAATTTAATATATCAAATAATTAATAGAAATACAAAATGAGTACAGTTTATAATAAAAATATTTTACAGATTTGCTTGAAAAAGCTTGTGCTTCCTTTAAAAGAGCATTATTCCGAAGAATGTGCCAATCTTTATCTTGGACATACCGGAGCCGCTTTCGAAGATCGTACAATTCCTATGCAGGGCTTTTCAAGAGTTTTATGGGGACTTGTTCCTTTATGGGCAGGCGGCGAAAATATTGAAGATTTTTCGGAAATATACACCAAAGGTTTAAGTGCCGGAACAAACCCAAACTCAAAAGAATACTGGGGCGGATTTAGAAAATTACGACCAAAAGTTCGTTGAAATTGCCGCTATAGCTTACGGCTTGCTTTTAGCTCCCGACAAGCTATGGGAACCGCTTGACGATAACGCAAAAAAGAATCTTGCGGACTTCTTGCTTTTTAAGCAATTCATACGAAGTATCGGATAACAACTGGCGTCTGTTCCCCGTACTTGTAAACCTTGCTCTAAAGAGTTTATCACAGCCTTACGACCAACATTTAATCGATTTTGGTTTGGAAAGACTTGATTCATATTATCTCGGCAACGGTTGGTATAAAGACGGCGTTACGGAACAACGTGATTATTATATTCCATTCGCTTTGCATTTCTACAGCTTAATATACGCCAAAGTATGCGAAAAAAGCGACCCCGAAAGAAGTGCATTATACAAAAGAACGTGCCGCTGAATTTGCAAAACAATATATCTATTGGTTTGACGACAAAGGTCGTGCATTGGTATACGGACGTTCACTTACATACAGATTTGCACAAGCGGCAATTCTGGAGTGCGTGTATATATGCCGATGTACCCGTGTTCAGTCACGGAATTATCAAAGGGCATAATCGTAAGACACTTTGAAGAATGGTTTTCTCATCCGATAAACGATAACGGCGGTGTTCTTACAATAGGTTACAGATACACTAATTTACATATGTCAGAAAGCTACAATTCTCCGGGTTCACCATACTGGAGTTTGAAAGCATTTATATTGCTTGCACTTCCGAAAATCATCCGTTTTGGCAAGCAGAACCGTTACCGTTCCCGCTATTCGACCAATACCAAACAGTATTGCAGTCGGAGGCTTAGCTGATAATTCAGCATAGCGGTAATGCAGTAACCGCTCTCACACCGGGTAGGTTACATTACATCAATCATGTTCATGTGTCAGAGAAATACTGCAAATTTGCATACAGTTCGGAATTTGGTTTCAGTGTTCCACGCTCAAACAAATTCTTCAATCAATCAGGTGCAGACAGTACTCTCTCATTTGAAATATAGACGGCTACATTTTCACTCGCAGACTCTCCCTAAAAATATCTGTGAAAGAAAATTCTCTTTTTCTCTCTCTGGTCTCCTTTCAAAGGTATCAAAGTCGAAACTACTCTCATCCCTATTGAAGGGGGGGACATATTCGCCGTCATAAAGTCACAAGTGATTATGATTGCATAGCTCGTGACGCAGGTTTTCAGTATCATGCGTTGACGGTGCAGAATGTACATCATTCGAAAGCAACGGGGTTGTTACAGTTAAAAACAACTTCTCTTTTTCTGCTCTGTTGAAAGCACAACGGGTGGTACTCCCGAAGTGGTATCGTTCCACCCGAATACAAGCCTTGTATATCAAAAAACGGCTACACCGTTTGTCTCATACAAGATAAAAAAGGCATAACAGAGTTGGAAACAATCGTAAAATATTAATTAGTTTACCCTATCCATAAATTTTTTACATCACAAAACCACCTCATCCATTGTTTGAGGTGGTTTTTGTGTATTTGCAAAAAAAAATATCGTCCTCAAGAATACTCTGGTAATAATCATATCATAATCTTTTTGATTACTCATTTTGCAAAACACAAGTTTCGATGAATTTGTATTACCGCAATGGAATACCATAACTGAATTAATAATTATATAAAATAAAAAAAACAATGCCGTTAGTTTGGTTTTTACCCACCCTAACGGCACTGTTTTAGTATCAAGTGTAAATCATTTCTTCTAATTCTTCAAGTGTGTATCCGTCATTATACAATTCCTGTATCACTTCCGGATCCTCGCCGTACATTGCGGCAACAGTCTTTATATCTTCGAGATACTCTTCCGCATAATAATCATCATATTCCGTATCAATATAGCAATCGCAACCGTAATCGTACCAGTGTCTGCCGTATGATTCTGTATAATTGAAGTGACCTCTTTCACGTTTACCGTTACTCTTGATTTTCAGAATATCGCCCCCTCATTAAGTGCGATATGCTCATACTTACCATTCTCCAAATCTTTGAAACAATTCCGAATCAACCAATGCTTTCCAAAGTATCTGTTTAGTCGAAGCAAACACATAAACGCCTTTATCCTTAAAATGAATTAATGAAATCGGGCTGTCACCTTTTACAAGATAAAGTTGTTTTATGATTATCAAGTATATTAAAGCTAAAAAAACTTCCCTCTATACTTTCAGCCATGAATTTTATTGTTTTGAAATTAAGTGCATTTTTATATTTAAGCAGTTGCACCGCAACGAATGAATCTGTTTCAATTTTAGCTTTTAAAGTTATACTTCTTCTGAAGTTCTTCATCATTGAACAGTACGCCATTATGAGCAAGTGCAAACTGACAGTTCTTCACCATCTTTCGCTCCAAGGGTGATTGTTGTAGTTCTTGCTCTTGTCACCTTTGTGTACTGTGTCTTGTGTGACCGATTACTGTATTTACAAACTTCGGAATATTCGGATTAAACTTATATGCACTTACCGCACTTTTGTTTATCTTCATATTACCCTAAAATGGAATATGCAACGCCCGTTGCATCCGTGCCACGTTCCGCACTTTCCATACCAAGCAAATCCACAAGTCATTCATATCTTTTAACTTATCCTTGTAACTTAATACTCCATATATTCCGCACATTATATTTCCACCTCATTTCTTATCGGTTCATTTACATACAATCTTTTTTCTCTCAGATAATTAATCAACTCTTGTTTGTCGTCTGATATTCCCTTTACGAAATCAAGCCATGTAAGACTCTGCATAAATTCGTCGGACAAAGAAATAGCAACCTTACAGATTTCATCTACCATCTGTAAGGTTGCTATAAATGTGCTGTACTTTAAAGTACCTCTGAATATTCTCATTTCTATTGTTGCATCATTTTCAAGATTAACCGCCGCATATCGTCCCATATGTGAATTCTTTGCGTGTTTTAATGTTTCTTTCGGATTGATTATTCCGCCGCCGTAACGTCTTGCCCAATGTTCTACTTGTGATTCCGTTCTTTCGACTGAATGTTAAAATTTCATTCCAAAACTTCTCATAAAAGTAGAGAATCTTCGCTATTGTCGCCTCTTGTTCTTCATAATTCGCTCCGAGTGCATTTCGGCTTATATGTACATGAAGTCCGCAGGTTCCGGCTTGGTGACTTAGATATCCTTTGGCTACCGCTTTGTTAAGAATCGCTCTCCAAGGCATTTGATTAATGTGATAGTCAAGTGTCATTGGATGTGTTACGCATTCAAAGCCATCATCAAGTGAACCGTCATGTTTGATGTACATATGTTCTTTTTGAGCATTTGCAATGTCAAGTAATTTACTTGCACAAAATTCATTTTCACCGCCGTCATCAAGTTCAAGTTCTACGCCCAAATATCTCGGACCGTCACCGTAGAATATCGGCTCAGGCTTGTAGTAATAGTCATGTATTATCTCGTCCATGTCAAAACAATCTCGACAATACGGGTGGTCATGATATTCTTCATCTTCATGATAACAAGCGTGTCATCATAATGAATTACCGCATCACATCTTTCACATCTAACGTAATCTTCATCGTAACAAGTTTGACACAAATCACCGTCCGCCGAATCATCATTCCAATGTCTGTCACCACAATCACGACAAATAAATGTTTCACAACTTAAACAATCTTCACACAAGTACGATTCATCAAAATATGTTAGTTCTGATACATTACGTTCTTCGTGACATATGTCACAAGTGTATTTTTCCTCTTTCATCTTTCGTCCTCCTCTTAATATTCCTCTGCTTTCAGCATTGTTGAATGTGTTTTATCGTCAATCACATAAACTTTACCCACAAAAAATAGGAGCACCTTGTAATTTAACAAGATACTCCATTTTATACTCCGGCATTTCCTGTGAATGAACGATTTTCTGCATACCGTCATACTCTGACAGTTCAAATACTTGCAAGTAGTCTTTCGATTCAACTTTCATTGTATCAACCATATTCCACATCATACATTGTAATACAATAGGAACTTCCTCAATTTACTCCGCAAGTACAAAATCGTTAGTTTTGGAACATATAAATTTCACCTCCGTGTATTTTATTACACAGAGATATTATATATTTTTAATGTATGACTTTACGTTTTTCACTTCAACATATCCGAATAGGTTACAAGCGACACATTACCAAGTTCATTTGCTTTATCAATAGAACCCTTTGTAAATCCTGACTTTGAGAACAAATACAAATGCACATTAACATATGAGAACAAATTACTACGTTTTATCAGTGTTTTCAAGTACACCAAGATCAACTTTTTTCATTGGTCCATTTACATTCACCGAATAAAGCCGTCTGTTTGTCCTGTTCGCCCATTATATCAATTTCTGTCTGTTTCTTTTCAATAGGATCGTTTCCCCACCAACGCCCAAGTTCCGAAAACTCAACCGGTGAATTACCGTCAAGAAGCAGTTTCCAAAGATACTGTTTACAAATTTCCTCAAACACAGCACCCATATATTCCGATTAAGTTGCGGTTCAATACGTCTATACACAATATCAGCCGCACCGCGCATTATAACAGAATTATTATTAGGAACAAATCTATACCAAAATCTGAACATATTATCTTCTATTGAATATATAGATTTTCGAGATGTTTTCTCACCATACGGAGTTTCCTTTTTACAATCCCCAAATTTATCAAACTCTTAAGATAATTCGCACAAATATTACTGTCCTCACCGACTTTATTTGAAATGTCCGACATTCTCGACGCACCGACCGCAATAGCGGTTATAATCGCCAGTATATATAGCCGGCTCTCTCACTTCTTGCTTTAATAAATTTGTCGGCTCTTCATATAGGAAGGAAATCGGATTCAGATAAGTATTTTTTTATATTATCTTCAATGCTTAATCTATCATCTATTTGTAACAAATACTGAGGTGTTCCGCCCACAATACCATACGCAAGAGCTTTTATCTTCATCAGAAAAAATTTTTAAAACATCTGCATGTTTCTTCAAAAACTAAAAGGTTGTATTTTCATTTGTGCAGTTTCTTCTGCCATAAAGCGGTGATTTATATGCCAACACTTCATCCTCCATATACGACATTGATGAACCGCATAAAATAAGCATTAGCTGTGAAGTGTCCTTATATTTATCTATAAGCAGTTGTAAAGTTGATGCCAAACTTTTTTTGATGAACGTGCTACATACGGATATTCATCTATTGCAAGTATAAGTCGTTTCTTTTCAGCAAGCTTAAACACATACTCAAGTGCAGCTTGAAATGACAGAAATGACGTTTCCGCCTCAATACCGCTGCTGTATTCAATTATGCTTTTACTGAAATTCTCAAGATTTTGTTTTTCGTTACTTTCAACACCCATAAAGTAAATCGCTTCTTTATTATCTATAAAGTGATTTATAAGTGCTGTCTTTCCGACACGTCTGCGCCCATATAAACGGCAAATTCAAATTTATTTGATTCGTATAATCTGTCCAATGCCGCTACTTCACGTTTCTCTTCCAATAAACATACTTTCTCACTTCCGTTCTTTTTTTGTTTAAATCAGTATATCACAATTCATAGTTTTAGTCAATTACGTTTTACTCATTTATGTTTGAGTAAATCTCGTCTTAGTAAAATTCAATTATTCACTTATACATTATTTACATGAATAATCGAAGGGAGGTTTTCTGTATGATACGAACGATACTAAAAAGGAATTAAAAAGTATTGCTTATGCTTTGGTGAGGAGGTGTTTTTAATGGGTAAATGGATACTGATTTCTCTGTTGCCGATTACTGCTCTGATGTATCTATTCGGCAGAAAAGAATAACGTTATAGGGGCTTGATTCTGTCAAGCCCCTATCTGTATTCATAAATTCCAACAAGTCTTCTTTTTTTATTCTCCAACGATTCCCCACTTTGAATCCCTTTATAGTTCCGTTATGCAATAACTTTAATAATGTATTGCGACCGATATATAAATACTCCACAGCTTCCGCAAATGTTAATATTGCCGGAAGTTCATTCTCATTATAGTACATTAAAAATCACCCTCTCATTAAGAGTCTTAAATCATGTTAGCTCAAAATAAATTGTTACAAACTATCTTAACTACAATTCAAATCTCTGTTTATCACAGTGTAAACCACTCCAAATCTGTCTATATAGTCATATAAAATAGAATAAATGTAGAATTTTATTTTCCTTTAAAACATTAAGTTAAGCGAAGAATATTAGTGCAGATAAAGAATTTAAAGATTTCCATTCGTATACGATTTTTCGCAAATAATTTTTTTTTAAAGAAGGAGATGATTGTTATGACATTCACACATTTGAATGTAATTATCCATTGACTGGCAGTGAATTTGCTACCTTACATGAAGAACTGAAGAAAATTCGGTAGTTACTATTTTTTTGAAAATAGGCCTAAAATGGCATATGAAAACAAAAAGACAGATAAAATAACAAAAATATGTCTGTACTATATTATCACAATATGGGATTATAATTTATATTATATTAAGAGAAACGACACCATCAACATTTGTACCCATGCTAATTTATAGAATAAATCCTACACGAATGATTGAGGGAAACAAACACAATTATGTGGACGTATTTCATTGCAACAATGCGTTAGATATTCCACAAATAGCAAATCGACTTTTAAATACAATATCGCCGAATTTGCCTAATATTGAGATATGCTCTCTATCTCGCTTTGACTATTGCGTCAACATAAAACTTGAAAGTCAACAACAGGTGACGGATTCAATAAAACTAATAAATCAAGCATTTGATCCAACTTCGGGTTATACGCAGAAAATAATGTTCCATACAAAATCGTATAAACCAAAATACCCAAAAAACAGAAGCGACCTTTTTAAAATCCAAAAGAGTTGAAACCAGTTTCTACAATAAAAGACTGCAACTGCAACAAGAGGATTTGAAAGATGAATGGCACGAAGATATACTTAGAGCTGAATTCAGATGTTTCAAGTCTTATCTCTAACGACCTATATAAGACGATTTGATATAAATAACATCACTGATTTTTTTGAAAAATCTATCGAAATTGGGAACTACGTCATAGCATATCAGCTAAAAGAAATTAAAACTTGATGTTATGTTTCGTTCGTCAAAATCCATTGAAAGTATTATAAAAAATGGAACTTTTAAAGCTAAAACCAAGTTGGACATGCTACTGCTCGTCGAATGGGTTTCAAGTCATAAATCATTAAAACGAGTAATCGATACATGTAGCAAAAGCACTGTAAATAAAAAATTACTGAGTGTGTGAGATTATTTCTGTAAATTAATTTTTCTATGATAAAATACTTAGTTTTATTTGGGCAGATAAGCAAAATTCAGCTTATCTGCCTTTTTTTGTAATATAGCACGGATTTTCTTCCGCGTCAAGAGCGGTTTTGTAAAGACCGTATTTTTTTTACACTATACAAATGTAAAAATATATGCTAAACAAGTCGTCCATCATACATAATTGACAGCTCTCCGTAAACTCTGCCCCCAATTTCTAAGTGGCATTGTCCACTTCTTTGTTGCTTCAAAGGTTGCCAAATACAGTGCCTTTAAAAAGGGCTGTATCGCTCGGAAATACGCTCCTTTGGCTATTCCATCGACGAAGTACGCTATTAAGGCTTTCTATTGCATTTGTTGTATACATAACTTTTTCTGACTTCTGCTGAAAATTTGAACATCGGTGATAAAACATCCCAATTTTCTTCCCATCTTCTCATCGCATTAGATACTTTTTCTTGCCATTTTTTTGTGTGACACTCTGCATACGCTCGTATCCACTTTCTTCGTTCGGTGCATGGTATATACTCTTTAAATCATTTGCAAATGCTTTTTTGTCTTTTTCCCGCAACATATTTCAATGTATTGCGCACTTGATGGACAATGCAACGCTGATACTCCGTATTTGGATAGGCTGCTGCTATTGATTCCTTTATCCCTGATAAACCGTCTGCACATAATATTAATATATCTCTAACACCACGATTTTTGAGTTCATTTAAAACTCCCAGCCAATATTTCGCACTCTCATTTTCGCCAATGGTTATGCTTAAAACTTCCTTCTTACCCTCGTCATTTACACCAAGAATTATGTATGCAGCTATCTTTTTCACTATATGCTCATCACGAACCGAAAAGTGGATTGCATCAATGAAAACTATCGGATACACAGCTGATAAAGGGCGTTGTTGCCATTCTTCTATTTTGAGGTAATATTTTATTTGTAACTGCGGTTACCATACTTTCGCTTACCTCAAAACCATATATATCTTCCACAATATCAGAAATTTGTCTTGTTGTCATGCCCTTTTGCAGGCATAGCAATGATTTTTTTGTTCTATTGCTGATATGTCCTTCTTTCGTTTAGGGACTATCTGCGGTTCAAAAATCACCGTCACGGTCTTGTGGAACATCAATAGGTATCTCGCCATAAGAACTACGAAGTTTTTTGTGTTTTACTCCATTTCGATAATCCGGATTGTCACTGCGTTCATATTCGTCATAGCCTAAATGTTCATCCAGTTCAGCTTCCATCATTTCCTGAATAGTACCGCCTAACAGATCCTTTAGTGCCTCTTGAATATCTTCTGCTGTCTTGATGTTGTATTCCTGAATCAATCCGGCAATGATATTCTTCTTTCCTTCACTCATTCTTTCTCGCCTACGTCTTGCCATAAAAAAATTCCTCCTATGATTTATTTATATTCTATCATAGAAGGATTATTTTTACAGACTCTCACACTCTCTTTCAAAAATATATCTGTACATACTGATTGATGTAATAGTTTATCCTTCCGACTTCTGTTAACATTTTCTTTGGCCTTAACAATATGATACATATGCTTATACAAGATATAAGACGTTACAATCTGGTTAATCCGATACAGCAGAATCTACCGGTTGGCGTCCGCAGCAACCGTGAGCAAGAGCATATATGCGACCTTATCGCCGACCGAAATATTGACGGGGGCAA
>VOFK01001148.1_pt1 | contig 43599 bp, 62 predicted proteins | sample 5384121 | NCBI WGS metagenome assembly VOFK01 (sample SAMN12384730, study PRJNA508395) | human gut metagenome | isolation source: healthy gut J | host: Homo sapiens | reverse complement strand
TGAAGTTACGTATTGCTTCCTTTGTTGGAGAAGGAATCTAAACCTGATTACTATCGAACCGCATATCTTACTAATATTCCTGATATGACTATCCCCGGTGGATAAAGAGGGCGTGCTCATTTCGTTTCTGCCCGCAGGCCAGTGGATTGTTGCAGTTAGCATGGATATGTGGAAAGATGCCGAGGACTTTGGACGGCGAAACGACCCCAACCCCTGCCTTTGTGTGGATCTGAAGTTATTTCCTGTGATTGCAGACGGGGTAAGTGTCGGTAACAGATCCTCCCGAAGCCATACGTTCTTTGGTTGCTGCCGTATGGCAAGTGGCAAGTCGAAATCCCTGAAGGTGAGGAGGGGGATTATTATCGTCCCTCAACAAAATTCCTCACGGGGCAGGTTCGTTCCTGTACGTATTACCTCGAAACGCAGAGAGTTCCGTCGGTGGTGGTAAGGCCGTCGGCAGAAAGTATGAAAAACCTTCATCCGAAGAAGCGCTATCCGGTATTGTATCTGCAAATACGGCATGGGTGAAGATGAAACTGGCTGAAAGCACGCAGGGAAAGATGAATCATATTATGGAAATAACCTATCGGTCCCGGTCAGTGCAAAGGATGCTCGTGGTGATGAGGATAAGTGGTGATGTGGAAGTTCCGCCGCGTCCGGGAAGATGTGAACGAGAGCGGGCTTTGGTGGCTGGCGCCACCTTTTATGACGTTATTCTGAAAGACCTGATTCTGACATCTGCAGAAAAACCATCCGCGAACACCAAAAGTTATGGCAGGACTCTCGTGGGGAGGGACATCATCGATCAATACGGTTCTGCCTCTCATCTCGATAAGTTTTATATCGGAAGTTTCAGCTACATTTTCGGTCTGATATGAAGACTTGTTTAACGGAGTGATGTTCTAACAAGAAAGTAATACCCATATTTTCTGGTTGAGAAACAATAAACAAAGAAGATGGTGGATTCACCCGGAAACTAAAGTGTCGAGGTTGATTACATGAACGTTACAGCGCAATGTCATGGAGACGTTGCTTGAAAGAATTTGTACCACATTTATTTAAACACTGAAATGGAAATGAAATCTGCATTTATCGCAGCTACATTGTTGGTCGTTTCTTGTTATGACTGAAGGAGTGACTGTCAGGCAAAACCCGGATTAAAAACTTGTTTTGCCAGACCGGCTCCTATGGCACGACGGCAATTTGGGTATGTATAATGTGTGGAATATCGACAGCATGCAAGCGGATTTTTTCTGACGGTGGAATGCGTATATTCTACCAAAGATTCACGGCTCCCTGACTGGCGGGACGATCACTTTGGGCAGCACAATGTAGAGCGGCCGGTAAGTTTTGGTGGCGTCTGCCTGCATTCCAAATCTTCCGTCACGATAGCAACGGGTGCGGCGGTAGCGTATTCGCCTGTCGGTTCTCAAAGATGCCGGCAAAACCGTCATACGGAAGCTGTAATTATATTGATCCCGCCGCCCCGGCCGATGATGACTTTTAGTCGTGCTTTATTCGTGGCTGTGGGAAACTGGAATATCTGGCTGTGCAGAATTGAATAATTTTATTGGCGATTTTGAAAGGTGAAGCGCGGGCAAACTGGAACAGACTGTTGAGAGCTTTGGTGCACCCAATCCGGAAAAAAGTGTCGCTGTGTTAAGTATAAAGATACTTTAAGTGCCAGAAGGTCCATGGTTACAAACGGAAGCGAAAAATATTTCTTTATGCGTTTATCACCGAAACAGCTGTTTTATTCCCATATGGCGGACCTTCAACCGTGGAAGTTATGGCAAACTGGCCTCGTTTAATAACTTGTGGAGTGATAGACTATAAATTTTATTTATCATATGGGTGGTGCTTCGCTTAAAGTGGCGGTGGGAGCAATATAACGCTGGATTTCTCCTGATTACACCCGGAAATGCTCAATCTCACGAAAGGGTGGAAGCTGAAACAACGTTTGAAGGCGTGAAGTCTGGAAACCAAAGTCGTGGAAACCGGTATATATATATCTGAAATTCATAATGGAGATTATATAAAAAGGTACGTGAAGTGATTTCCAATCCCTCAAACGGCTCATCAAGCACAAGTTGCCAGTGCCCGTGGCGGAAACACTTGAAGTACGTACAGACAGTATAAAAAGGACTATTAATTGCGGAACTGACTATTCTTCAACGGAGGTTGAAATGCAAGTGGAAAACATTGCAGATCGATACGTAAAACCGGTCACATGTGAACAAGGCAAAGATATTTATTTTGTATTCAAAGGACGTAAAGCGCAAAACTGTTTAATCCTTTGATTGGTGCTTTAACAGATGTTACAGAGAGCAGTTGGGTTACTTTTCTTTTTACTCAACTGCTCTTTCACATACATTTAAAGGCGGTACCCATACAACCCTTGAATGTTGAAATGAGAAATTATAGGACTGCGGAATCCTTAAGTTAAGGCTATCTCTCGGATATGGTATGCTGTTTTTCGGACAACCAAACGAGCGAATTCTTTTAAACGACATATTAATAGTCACGGGTTGTCTGGTTGGTGAAACTCTTTTGAGTTTCCTGTGAAGATGTACGCGGCTAATACCTCGTGGTGATTGTTCTATTGTCGTTAGGGTTACTGATGTTTTCATTGATCACTTCTACAATACGTTCCATCAATTTCTCATCGGGTGATTTCACTCTAGTTTCTGAACCTTGTTTCCTTCAGATTTTGCTGGCCTGTAAACTTGCAATCGTTGCCGTGTATTAATCAGATTTTCACCGTCTTTGCAGAATCTCGATATTGAATTAAGCCATGACATAGGCGTCTGGCTCCTGTATTCAGACCTTCAAGGTAAGCTGTCCTTTCCCTCGTTTTTGCAGTAAGCATGACTGGGATATGGTTGAGGCTTTGCCCTGCTTGATCTTCCTATATGGTAAGTCCGTCCATTTCGGGCATCATGGATGTCATTCTAATGACTAAGTCCGGCCTTTTAAATATTTGCTCTGAATTTCACCATTACGTTTTCCATGATATGAAATTTGTCCCCAAACTCCTTCGCTATATAATTTCGATTTCTTCGTCGTCTTCACAATTAAGCAGATATTTAGTTTTTAAATCGACTTTCTCCTTATATATGGGAGTGTTTACAGGAACAGTTGGTACGGCTACTGTTACCTTTTTTGGCTCATTGTTGTCAACTTCTTCAGGTCGTAGATGCTTGCTTTCACTCCAACGCGGTAATCGGATAATCAAAACGGCAACCGCTGGTTGTTCTCTATTATATCTTGCGTAGATAATTCCGCACGATACCCACCGGTCGAAGATGTAATCCTAGCCTGTTCCGCGCCTTTCGGATTCTGCTGGCTGTTACGGATTCGATAGAAACGTTCGGAAGATATGTTCTTCCTGTTCATCGCATGCCCTGTTCCGGTATCCGCGATACCTGCTTCTGGCATATTGCTCAAGCGGACTTGCAGTGGATTACGCCCTTCTCCTAGCATCGGATGGTAATATCTATGTTTCCTCTAGGAGCAAGTAAACTTGAAGGCATTAGACAGACATATTCAGTGATAATCTTATCAAAATGCCTGCCTCACCCGCATACATTCCGTTCCCTGAGCGTACTGTGCTGTAGCTGGATATTTTTGTATTTGCCTGTTGACCGAACGCAATAAAACTTCATAAAAGGAATAATATTGCCCCGGAACATCGTGAACATTTACTTTTTGTATCAATGAATATCCATTAGTTGATATCAAGATTCAGAATGTTCATTTGTAGATAATATGATATGTTGTTTGCTCATTGTTCTCTCATTCTTATAAGTTTCTGTAGAGGCTGATGATTAGAGACATTTGAGTGAGAGATGTTGATAAAGAACTAGTAATTTTAGCTTCATTGATTGGCATGATCCAGCTATGATATTAAGATGGTGCAGTAGATTTTTATAATTTGAATACCTAAGTTGTCTCTTTGCCTGACTTTTAAAGTTATAGGTACTGGTTTCCAGATTGCTGAATGAGATACGGCTTACACCCCTTTGGGCAACTAATCCATTTTCATCGTTGAAACCCCAAGCAGTCACAGGGCAAAGTTGATAATACCAGAATCCCGCGTTCTGCGGATTGGTCAGGTGATACCAAACCAGATAATACCTTTGTTATCTTGAAGGAGTATTTTGTAGAACTTATTTCCCCTGTAATCCGTCGACATAATAATTGATAATTTGTTGTTTTTTCTTTTTGGAATTGTGAGATTGGTGTTATCCTAAAGAAAATCTTTTTCCATCTGGCATTACTGGGCAATCCGTCTGCAGTATAAGGGTTGTTCGTATTTTGTTCCAACCGGATAATCTCCTGCCCAACCAGACAACTCCTCGTCATCTTCAAAGATTTAGAGAGTATTCTGACTTTGAAAATCAATCGTCTATACAGTAGCCGTGTAGGTTCCGACATACAAAGCTTTATCCATTCGGTTGATTGTCATAGGAGAACAAACCGAATCCCATTGTCACGCGAAATCAAAACGCTTTGTTTTTCTTCTGCGAAATCATATACGTTGGCCTTATAGTTGTTGTTTGTTCTTATCTACCAGTTTGTACTGGTAATCGCATAATCCTGCTCTGTTTGTTCAGCTTTCCCATACCGTTTATAAAAAGACCAATCACAAATGTTGTGTTCGAATCTTCATATAGTTTATAACAGTTGAAGGCACTGAATTAGGGGATGGTATATGTGGTGTTTAGTTTGGTTCTAATTTTCTGTCAGGCATAAATTCCGTCATTGTCTGTTCCAACCCATAACATCCCCGTTATTATCTTTGCAGAATGAGGTTATGCAAATGGAACCTATGCAATTTTTATCCATGGATTTATGTCCGATATACTTAAACTGTTGGTGCGAGGCTGGGATTAATATAACTCCCTTTCTGATAAACAGCTAACCCGCAAGTTACCGGAATTGTCCTTTAGGATGGAATGTATTTTTTTCGAGTTCCCCGAATCGAAATAGTTGTTGTCAAAAAATTCCGGAGATTTCGTGTGTTCGGATATTATAAATGGCTACTCCCTTTCCGTCCGGTGCCGATATACAATTCATTTTGTGGTCCGGAATAAAGGGAAACAAGCAGGAAGTTCTCCTTTCTCTTTCAAATATAAAGGAACAAAGGTTTGTTCTTTTTATCGTAAATGAATAGTCCTTTTCGTATACTTCCTACATAAATGTTGCCTCGTTGATCCTCACATATACTTTTGACGTATCCGTTGTCTTTTGACAAATTATAACGTAAGCTGATTGTCGGGAGTGAGTTGATATACTCCTTCTTCCCTTTTGCCATCCATACATTTTGTTTTTTTAAAACGGGCTTCCAAAGTGACTGTGACTGCAATATCGACTTTTTCCGGACAGTCAACGAGATGGTCTTTGATGTCCAGCTTGCACAACACACATTTTGATACCCATATCTCTCCGTTTTTCGATGAAAGAATTGATGTTGCTTTCAAGCTTTCTCCTGTATCTTCCAATTTGGCAAGTGGGTAAAATTGTCCGTGGCCGGATCATACATTTGAATTCCTATATATGTGCCGATAAGCAAATGACCTTTTGCTGTCTTCAAAAACAGTACGAACAAAAAATTGTGGGCTAACGAATGTTCCGTTTATTGGGCTCATGTTTGTATATGGTAAATTTAGCACCGTCATAACGGTTCAGACCATCTTCTGTTGCAATCCAAATGAAGCCGTTCCGGTCTTGATATATTTGATTAATCAGACTACTGGAGAGTTCTTTGTCAGTAGTGAATAACTTAGAGATTGTCCGTTGCATAACAAAGAAAACAATAATAATAGAAAAGAATACATTTTTCATAGTTATAGATCGTTGTTTGTTGTACAAAGAAAACTAAAAACCTAAATATAACCTAATAAAAATGAATATTTTCATTAGGTTCGGGTACAATCGGATGTTGTAACATCGTTTGTAAATAATGTAACATGAGAAAAGATTTATCCCTTCTTCTGTATTATTGTTTTCCTTCGATTGTATTTACAATATAGGTTTTACCCGCCTTTGTTTCGATGTCATATTCATAAACCTTCTGCAGTTTGGGAGATTGCGCACTTACCCCTTTTGGCTACAAGAGGTTGCGTTTGATAGGAGTGGTGGCGAATAATCTATTTGAGCACTCTTTCCCGTTTACTTGTTTTAAGCCTTTCCCTTTCAGTGGGACATAAGACCGGATGCGGAGCGTACTGCCTATATTCGATCGGATGATCGCTTTTATTTAACACATTGTTTTTCCAGTCCATATCGACAGTAAAAAGTTTCCACGTGCCACCAGCCCCTTCACACTCCCTTCTTCCCATGCATCAGGCAATGCCGGCAATAAAAATGCACGGCACCGTCATGACTTTGAGCAACATTTTCGCTACCCGGCTGTATAACCGAAATTACCGTCAATCTGAAAGGCGGATGGGCATCCAGCATATTGGGATAGGTACGCCCGTTCGGATATTCTTTAGCCAAGTGATCGTTGGGCAATAGTTGAATCATATTTTTAATGATTTGAAGGCATGGTTTCCATCCAGCATGCGTGCCCAGAAATTGACTTTCCAGCCGATACTCCAACCGGTAGCCTTATCACCGCGTTGAAGCAATGTGTTTCTTGCTGCCTGGAATAACTCGGGATTTGAGTATGGAGAAATTTGATTACTCGGATATAGCCCGTACAAATGTGAAATATGACGGTGCTCGTCCTTGGGATTGTCAACATCTTCAAGCCATTCTTGTAGTTGGTTATGTTTTCCTATTTGCATAGGTGGCAACTTCTCTAGTGTTTGTTTGAGGGAGTCTTGGAAAGGGGGCTTCACCTGCGATGTATGAAGCCAATAAGGTATTATGCAGTGCATCAAAGGCAATCTGGTTATCCATGGTGCAACCTGCCGTGATAGGACCGTGTTCCGGTGACACAGAAGGCGACACTACCAACCATTTATACACTGGATGTTCTACCAAGAAATCCATGTAGAACTGCGCTGTTCCTTTCAGGATGGGATAATACTCTTTCAGGAACTCTTTATTTCCTGTAAAGAGGTAATGTTGCCAGATATGTTGTGCTAACCAGGCTCCCCCAGCTAGGCCACATTCCGGCTGCAGCAAAGTCTACACTCCGCAAATTCGCCATAAATCAGTATTATGATGCGCCACCCATCCCCGACAATCATACAACATGGTTCGGGCTGTTTCTGCTCCTGTGACGGATAAATCTTTCAACATAGAGAATAACGGACTATGTGTTTCACTTAAATTAGTGACTTCTGCCGGCCAATAGTTCATTTCTGTATTAATGTTGATGGTGTATTTACTATCCCAAAGGTGCATGAGTACTGTTGTTCCATATACCTTGCAGATTAGCCGGTTGCCCACCCGGTTGCGAAAAGAAGAAATCAGCAGATAACGTCCATAATGGAAAAGTAGAGCTGCCATTGCCATGTCTTCCCCATTTCCGAAGTTTTCAATTCGTTTGGGAGTCTCCAGTTGGGAAGCTTTGCCTGCCGGTAATGTAAGGCGTACACGGTCAAATTGTTTTTTTATAATAAGCGATATGGTTTTTTGAGAGCTTTTCGTAAGGTATTTGCATTGCTCTTTTCAGATATTCGCTGGTTCGGTGGGATTCATCGGCGCTGACATCTGGTAGTTTACGTAGTTGGTTGCTGCCGATATATATAAAAGGGTGGCTTCTGTTCCTTCATTTATTTGGAGCGTATTTCCACTGCCGGGCGGAGAAAGTGCCATTCGTTTTTACCTGGATTTGACATTCTGCCCGTAGTGCGGCTTTCAAACCTTCCTGCTCTTTCCCTTGACAGGTGACGGTCAGCTTATCATTCTGAACATTCACCTTATGTACTAGAGGGCAGTTATATGCAATAGTAAAGTTCAGTGCGTTTGTTTTACTTGCTTTGATATGCATAATAATGACATTATCAGTAAATGAAGCAAAAAAGTGGTACGGGTATAAGTGACGTCATCCACTTGATAACGGTAGTTGTCGTTGCATTCTCCAGATTCAGTTCGCGGTAAAAGCCGGATCCGTTTTTGGTGTTCCGGAAATTCCAGGTAAAGACTACCTAATGTCAGATAGCTCATTCCGTGTTGCTGGGTTAAGAAGTTGGCGTCAATGAGTCTTTGCGCTTCCTTGTTTCTCCCTTCAAAAATCAGTTTGCGTACAACCGGTAGCACATGTACGGCATTCGGGTTATTATTATTGTATGGAGAACTCCGCCCAAAAATGTTTCTTCGTTGAGTTGTAATTCTTCGCGTTCGATTCCGCCATATACCATGGCTCCAAGACGGAGTTGCCAATAGGGAGAGCTTCCGACCAATTTTGTGCAGGTTGACTATACCACAGTTTCAGGTCCTGTCCTGAAACAAGGTTGCTTATTAATAGGAATAATACAAAAAAGTGTTTCTGTTCATATTGTATGGATTTGTAGCAAAAGGTAGCTCATTTCCCAATACAAAAAGGCAAAAAACTGTTTCTGAAATCTACCTTGGAAGTAACTTCTTTCCATATTTATGTTACTAATATATATGTTGTATGTTCCATAGGATAAAATAATAACTGCCGGTTTCTTTTGATTTATTATCAGCTTTGTTTTCTTGTCAAGTAGCTTGTTTGCAAGCTGATTAAGTAAGGGAGGTATAAGAAGAGAAGCAGGTATAGTTGCGTTGGGATACCGGTATTGTTCCATTAAAGTACCGGTATCATTAATTTCCCACGGCCGTGACAAGATCTTCCCACGGCCGTGGTAGGAACTCGTCACGGCTGTGGGAAGAAGCTACCACGGCCGTGAAGAATTAAGTATACCGGTATCCTGATCGAACAATAGTTATTGAATGATATAAGTATGCTGGTTGTATGACGGATGTTTAATGGAGACTTTTCTTGAAAGGTAAGTAAAGCTGGAGGGATAGGAGATATGGGAGAGCAAAATCATAAAATAATAGGCTGACAATAAAACTTATAAAATGTTATTGTCAGCCTATTGTCAGGGCTTATTGTCAGCATCTAAAGGGTTGAAAATCATTTATCTAATGAATAGGAATGACGGCTGACAATAAGAACTGCAAAATTTATATGTAAATACAATCAGTGATGTAGTTATTAACTCATCTTTGCATTGATTGGATTGAGCTTTTTTATCTACTTTCTCTCTTACTTTTCGATTCGTTCATAAACAGATAAGATTTCTTGTAGCCTCCGTAGTCTACAACCAACTTTTCCAACACGATGCCCGGATCAAGAGATTTGAAAATTAGTGTCTGCATGCCGTCTGATGTATTCGGCACATTCAGTTTTTTGCTTTTTTCTCAACGATACGTCTTGCAACTGTCGGATAGTATATGCTGTATACATTTTCAGGAAGCTCGTTTAAGTTATGATTGAAATTGATAGTCTGTTCCTTCGCTCCTTCGAATCCGATACTGTACTCATGTCCTTTGCGATCGTGGAAAGCAAGAGTCGATTTCACTATCACGTGAACAGTCACTTTGTCGACTCCTTTAGGCAACTTTATCTTGTAGGAGATAGAAGCTCCGTCAGTTGGTTGTGTGTAAGGCATCAGAGCCATGCCACTAAGGGTACGCCCCATATAGGGAATCACTGTCCATTCCGTATCAGGCGCTGCTTTTAGCGCTGTAGTAATGTTCGGCTTCTATGGCTATATATCCGTCTTGTCCGGTGAATACGTATCCGCCGACAGCCTTTTCCGGATTTTCGATTCGGTAGATTTTAGGCAGTGTATCAGCGGGGAAGTTATCATTCCATGAGGTATAACCGATATGTTTCTGAATCATCATATTCTTCCATTTGCCGCCGGACATAATGTTGTTATAATCGTCACTCAACGCTTTATCCCGTGCAAAAAGCCTGTTCCACTTTATCTGCCCATTCGTTAGCTTGCGGATTGTTTTCTTTATACAATTTATGGTTCATGGCTTGTGCATAATACATTTCGTACAGGTTTGCCATGGCTTGAACGGGGAAGAGGATTAATTGCTTGTAGGCATCTTTATATTCCGGTTTCAGTGATATGTATTGTCTCAAAGCTTCCGCTTCCAGTTTCAGATATTTATCAGATACTTGTTTCCATTCGCCGGTCTCTAGGGTTATAAGTATTCCGGTCGAGCATTTCTCCCGTCACGCGGCCGTTATATTTGCTGTACAGGTTTAAGATTCGCATAGCTTCATCCGCTTGATCTTCGCCAAACTGCTGTGCGCAGAAACGACGGGGGATGATCCAGCAAGTTAGAGACGTTGAATTGCTTGGGATTCCATGCCATATCCATGAAGAGCGTGATCGGATATTCCATTGGTTTCAAATCGCCTACATTCAGTATCCACAGCTTTTCTACTCCATAATCGTATGTGAGTTGAAGTTGCTCCCACATATTTTGTATAGGGGTTACGTTCAGCCATTTAGAGTTTCTCGGAGCACCTACGTAGTCTACATGGTAATACATGCCCCAACCGCCCGGATGCTTGCGTTCTTTGGCATTTGGCAGGCGGCATACATTGCCCCAATTATCATCACACAATAGCATGATAACATCATCGGGCACACGCATACCTTTATCGTAATAATCAATACTTCTTTATACAACGCCCATACTTGCGGAGTCTCTTTGGCCGGACGTTTGGTGACTTCTTCAATAATCTTGCGCTGATTCTTGACTACATTCTCCAGAAGTTTCACATTGGTGCTTTTTACTCATGGCTGCGTCACCGTCTCCGCGCATACCGATGGTTACGATATCTTCTGTACCCTGCATCCGTTCGATGCCTTCACGGAAAAACTGATCGATCACTTTTTTGGTTAGTTGTATAATCCCATGCACCATATTCTTTTTGCGCTTGCGTGACCACTCCTGATGGTTGCGTGCCATTGGTTCGTGGTGGGACGTGCCGATAATGACTCCCATTTCACTTGCTGTTTTACTATTCTGCGGGTCGTCAGCATAGAAAGCCCAGCTCCACATGGCCGGCCAAAGGAAATTACCTTTCAGGCGTAGTATCAGTTCACACACCCGTGCATAAAAACGATGGTCGCCGTAGTTGGTGCCGTATGTGTGTTTTACCCATCGGGTAAGACACGGCGCTTCATCATTCAGAAAAGATACCGCGATAGGTTACGGCCGGCTCTCCGTCCGAGTATTGTCCGGGTTTAATATATACATTTGCTCGTTTCATGACGGGAACATCTGCCCACCAATACCAGGGAGATACTCCCATCTGTTCAGAAAGCTCGTAGATACCATAAATAGTGCCGCGTCTGTCGCTGCCGATGATAACTACCGCTTCATCTATTCCCTCGCAAGGATTGGCGATGACTTGCAGGATGTATTTTTCATTTTTTCCATCCAATTCCTTTTTGTCTATTTTGCCTGCTGACATCAGCTTCTTTATAAAAGGAGTGCCATAAGTACCTGCAATGATACACCGTTTCGAACTTGTGCTTGTTAAGAGTTCGGGCTTTTTCCGCATACTTGCAGTATATCTTGTTGAAGATTGCCGACAGCTATCATCACTCCTTTGTCTTCGGAAGAATCTACATATATCGGACAAAAAGGAACTCCTTGGGATATCAACGGAAAATGATTATCGGTCGGTGTGAATATTACAAATTGTTCAGCGGCAAATGCCGCTATACTCACAACAGAGAGGTAAGAAGAATAGAAATAACTTTTTTCATGGTTTCAATATTTAGTAATTTGTTGTTAATCATTGATCTTATGTTTCACAGTAACCGGATATTCTATTTGTTGATAATTGCTAATTGGAAACTGGATGCAGGAAGTCCTTCTGTATTATAGATGGAAGAGGGTGGATTGTTTTTCCCATGCATAGCGGATGCTTGCCGGTATTCCTTTTCCGTTCCATAAAAGCAATTACTTTATCCCCTTCGGTATAGGCCTCTACAAATTTATATTTTCCATCATTGGCAGCAATGGCAATGCCTTCTAATGATTTAGCTTGCTTTAAAGAGCCTGTTCCTTGCCTGAAAGAGATAACGATCCGACCGTTTTCTTTTTAATTCGGCAGCTTCAGCCATAGGCCCCTTCCGCTACGATATTCTTCTCACCGAAAGAAAGTTTATTCATTTGAAGCACACAACGGTGTGCCAAGTCTTTTTGTTAAGTGGATGAATATCATTACTTTCACCTAATCAATGGCAGTGGCCAGTCCGACATTCTTTAACTGGAGACTTGCCTTGCGTTGTGCTTCACGTACTTGTGCGTTGCCACTTTCTACAGGCACTTTGCTTCTTTGTTGGTAATTCGCAAGTTGCACAATGACGAAAGGCAGGTTTTTTATTGTTCCATTGGGTACGCCAGTCGTTTACAAGATCAATCAGATGTCTTTCATAATGTTTGCTACCTTCAGGACCCGTATCCGACTCTCCCTGATACCAGATTATGCCTCGTATTCCGTAGTTGCGTAGCGGATGAATCATACTATTATATAGTCCGGTGGGTTCATTTTGGAATCCGATAGTTGGAAGGAATACGCTTCATTGTACAGCCTATTTTATGCTGCCACATAGCGGTCAGCGGAATTGTCTGACCGGCTATTTCCAATTGGTAAAAGGCTTCCCTTTTACAAATTCCGGACGTCCGGCACTGCTGACAAGGCGGATGACAATCTCGTTTTCACCGGCACGGAGTATAGTCTGTCGGGACTTGGTAAATACGCGGAGGATATTGATAACTTGTTCTTCCTACACAGATACCGTTTATATAGGTAGCATCCGAGTCTTTTAGTGTTCCCACGCGTAAAACAGCTTGTTGTCCGGCTAATGATTCGGGTATGTTAATTCGCTGGCGGAAGTAATGGACTCCATTAAGAGGAGTGTTCCAGCTACCTCCCCAATTGAGTTGAATACATCCACTTTTTTCCAATCTGAAGCGTCGAAACCGTCACTTGTCCATTTTTCTTTGTTCCCAAGGTCATTTGCCGATTGCTGTCGATGCCATTGATTCACTTGTTCTTTTTTTTTGGGCGTTCTTCACAGAATCCGGATAATCAGGATGGAAGTACTGTGGGGACTGGAGCTTTTCCCGGAATCTGGCATATTTCTCAGTGACTGGCGGGTAGACCATGATGCTATGTTTGTCCCTCCCCAGCTACTATTGATAATGCCAATTGCAACTCCTTTTTTCTGCTGCCTGCATTTCTTTTGCAAAGAAATAACAGAGGGCTGCGAAGTCCAACGTATTCTCCCGGGTACAGATTTTCCATTCATTATTGCTATCTTGTTGAGGCTCGATAAAGTTGTAAGCGTACGACGTTTTGGTATAACGGATCAGATTGTTTTCATACGACATGATTTCATCCCTGTATTTATCCATGACACGCTTTTTACGGTAAGTTCCATATTCGATTGTCCGCTGCATAGATACACGTCGCCTACGTATACATCTTGTATTATTTTCTGGTTGACTCTCAATTCGTAGGGACCTCCGGCCTTGTGCTTCTGCAGGTTGACCGCCCATTCTCCTGTTTGGGAAGCCCGGGTTTTGTATTGCTTTCCGTTGAATTCAATAACAACAGTTTCTTTAGGATCTGCAAAACCCCATAATGGGATAGGGGTGTCACGTTGTAAAACCATCTTGTCGGAAAAGATTCCGGGAAGTCTTACTTCTGCCTGCATTCCTATTGTATATAACAGCAGGCTCAAAATGATGCAAATATCCTTCTTCATAAATATTATATTTAGCGAGATTATCTTCTTTGTGTCTCAAATTCCAAAAATGGTTTATTTTTTCGTCTGTACTGTGACACGATGCAAAGATAGTTGGTATTGATAAGAACGGGCTTTGGGTATGTTTCAATTATTTATTCTGTTGATACCAATCTACTATTTCTTGAAGTTTTTTTTCTTTGGGGATAAAATGAAGAAGTGTGAACAAACCGGTTTGTTCAATAAATGTTTTTGATTTTGTTTCAAAATCTTTTTTTGTATTGTATCTATGAGGCTGTCGGATGAATAATAATGGTTAATGTGTCATATTCCGTATTAATAAGATTGGTATATGATGCGTATAATAAACTCTTGATTAAACAAGAGTAAGTAGAGATTTTAATGATCTTGAGAATATCGGTAAGCGTCGATCGCTTGTTTTACAGAACCGTGTAACAGCAACAATTTTTTGTGCATGATCATGATCTAATCCCAGTTCCTCCATAATCATCCTGGTGCCTCTTTCTACCAGTTTATGATTACTAAGCTGCATGTTTACCATCTTATTTCCTTTCTACCCGTCCGAGTTGAATCATGACCGAGGTGCTAATCATATTCAGAATCATTTTCTGTCCGGTGCCTGATTTCATTCGCGAACTGCCTGTTACATATTCCGGTCCGACAATCATTTCGATGGCGACATCTGCCTCTGCCGCCATTGGAGAATCGGGATTACTGGTGATGCAACCTGTCAGGATGCCATGCTTGCGGGCTTCCCGTAAAGCACCGATTACATAAGGAGTAGTGCCCGAAGCGGCAATGCCAATCACGGTGTCTTTGGGGTTGATATGATATTTCGTAAGCTCTTCCCCCATCCTCGGCTCATATCGTCCTCGGCACCTTCTACCGGATTGCGCAGGGCCGTATCCCCACCGGCTATCAATCCGATAATCCAGGTAGGGGGCATTCCGAAAGTAGGAGGGATTTCGGAAGCGTCCAGCACTCCCAAGCGACCACTGGTGCCTGCACCCATGTAAAAGATACGTCCGCCCTGTTTCATGCGGGGCACAATCTGGTTGACGAGCTGTTCGATTTGTGGAATGGCTTTTTGTACGGCTAACGCTACCTTCTGGTCTTCCCGGTTAATGTCTTCTAATATTTCCCGTACGGATTTCTTTTCCAGATTGTCGTAGAGCGACGGTTGTTCGGTTATCTGCATATTGATAATGGCAATTGACTAAAAATACAAATTACAAGGATTGAGATGAAGCGGTATGATATAAAATTAGCCCCTCCATCGGACTTTGCAGAATCTTTCCGATTCTGATTCCTGTCTCTTGTGCAGCTTCTTGTAATATCTCCCTGTAGCAGTGAGCCACTGATCCGATAAAATGTACAGGGTACTGCGTGTAATCATATTGCATTACATTTCTTCGGAAGAAAGCAATAAAACTATCAAGCACTAATTGTCGTATCCCCGGCTCTCTTCCAGATGTTGCGCTATAAAGGGGAGAGACTTGCCAGAAAACGATTCGGGAAGGGCTGACGGTAAACCCGGTCGATGATTTCGGGAGCTGTCAGGTCGAATTGTTTTTTAAGAAAGCTTCTTTGATGGCAGGCGAAAGTTGATTCTTCAGAATGTCTCCCACCAGTAATTTGCCAAGGACAGCTCCACTTCCCTCGTCGCCCAAGATAAAGCCTAAAGGGGAGATGTTGTTGACAATCTCTTCGCCGTTGTAGAAACAAGAATTGGAACCTGTGCCGAGGATGCAGGCAATCCCAGCTTCATGTCCGCATAGTCCGCGGGCAGCGGCAACATATCCGAGTTGGTTTTGATATTTCCGATCACGGGCAGGCTGTCGGCAATGGCCCGTCGGAGAACGGGAGCTCTTTCGGGAGTGCATCCTGCACCATAAAAAAAGACGGAGTTGATCGTTCCTTCCGGTAGTTGTGGCAGAGGGAATGTGTCAGCTCTTGTTGAATTTCTTCTTCTGATTGGAAGAAGGGATTGATTCCTTTTCGTTCCAATTCGTTTGATTGGGGTGTCGTTGAAAACGATGCACCAGTCGGTTTTGGTAGAACCACTATCTGCAATGAGTATCATATCTTAATGTATATTTTCTTTTTGTATAATATATAGCCTATTGACCAGTTAAGTAAGACAAAGAGGATAGCATAGGCAAGAGAACCTCCTTCATCCCCGAAAACAGGTTGGAGGGCACATCTGTAGACGACTTGTTGGATGGGGACACTTTCTCCCTGATAAGTGACGGTGATAGCGCCTACCAAAACGGCGATGACACCTGCCATTACATAAATAAAGAGAGGATTCACTCCGAAAGATTCAAAAAACGGCTCCATTTTTTTACATCCTTTGATATCGATAATCCAGACGAGTAAAGCTAATAGGCTGGAGCCTAATCCGCAAGTGACCAGCACAAAGGTGGGCGACCATATCTTTTGTTGAATGGGCAACCATAGCTAAATAGGAAACCTGCAAAAGTCAGGATAGTACCGATAAGGAAAAGCCGTTCCAATTTTTCATGTATATCTTTTTACTTCCATGAGTAGTTTGCCGACGCAAAATCCGATCAATACGTGTGCGATAGAAGGAATAGTGCTAAGAAGTCCTTCCGGGTCAATGTGGTTGTCTTGATACATATGAGCGTCTCCCAAGATGCTGCGGTCGACGATGGAAAGAATATTCGTTTCGTTGTAGGCAAAACCATTACCGGTAATGAGAATAATGAAATAACCTACTAATAATACCACAATCAGATAAGGTATATACTTGTGTTTCAATAGCAAGGCAATAAGTGCTGAAGCACCATAGCAGAGCGCAAGACGCTGCATGACTCCCAAGATGCGAATTTGCTCAAATGGGAGAGGATTGTGGGTGTAACACAGTAAGGCAAACCAGTTGAGGGCTATTCCGATAAGGAAAATAACAATGGTTCTTTTGATTATTTTCAGGGCAGCCGGAGTACTGAATGTAAAGTTATACTTTTTAAGTGAGATGTAGGTGGAGATTCCCATGATAAACATGAAGAAAGGGAAAACTAGGTCTGTGGGGGTAAGACCGTTCCATTGGGCATGTTTTAAGGGGGAGCGTATGCATGTCCCCAAGAGCCCGGATTATTAACCAGAATCATTCCTGCGATAGTAATGCCTCGCATTACATCGAGTGCCAAAAGGCGTTTGTTACTTGTTGTATTCATGACTGTCACTTTTTAATGTGTTAAGTTAATAAGTAAGTTTATTGTTTCTTTCCGAAAGAATCTTCCAGTCGGTTGCGGATCATTAATGAGGCGACGATACCGGGTAGGGTACAAATACAAACCCAAATAAAGAAGTTGGTGTATCCAAGATGCTCCTGTATCCATCCTGCAGGCATCCCCGGAAGCATCATACCAAGTGCCATAAACCCGGTTCCGATAGCATAGTGCGCCGTTTTGTGTTCGCCTTCCGCAATATAAATCAGATATAGCATATAAGCGGTAAAGCCGAAACCATAGCCCAGTTGTTCGATAGCTACGCAAATGGCTATAAATATAGGATTATCCGGAGTGGCGGCAGCCATCCATACATATAATAGATCAGGAAGGTTGATAGCTAACGCCATAGGTAATATCCATTTTCTGAATCCGTCGCGGGAAAACGAGGAAACCACTGATGATTCCGCCAACTAATAAAGCTATGACGCCTATAGTTCCATAGATCATTCCGACAGTTGCGGTAGATAAAGCTAGCCCACCTTTATCGGTAGCATCGAGCAGGAAAGGAGAAGCTATTTTGGCTAACTGTGATTCTCCCAACCGGTAAGTGAGAAGGAAAAAGAACATGAGACCCAGGTTCTTTTTTCTGAAAGAATGTGACAAAGGTCAGGAGAAAATCTCCCCAACAACTTACCCGGTGTGAGTCCGGGACGTTTAATGTCCGAATCAGGATGGGGGAGAATCAGACGATGATAGATAGTAAGAGCAAGAAACAATCCTGCAAGAAGGTAGAATGTAATACTCCATGCCAAGGGAATATTGTTCTGTGATGTTTCCAGCCATCCTGCCAGCATGACTAGAATTCCCTGCCCGAAAATATTGGCAAGCCGATAGAACGTATTTCGAATACCGACAAAGAAAGATTGTTCCTTATTATTGAGCCCGAGCATATAGAAACCGTCTGCTGCGATGTCATGTGTAGCGGAGCTGAACGCCAGCAGCCAGAAAAAAAGCAAGAGTCAACTGTACATAATGGGCAGTCGGAATAAAGAAGGCTATCCCCGCAAATCCGGCAGCGATGAAACCTTGCATGGCAATAATCCAGGCGCGTTTCGTTTTCACCAGGTCGACGAAAGGACTCCATAGAGGTTTGATAGTCCAGGGAAGATAGAGCCAGGAAGTATATAAGGCTATTTCCGTATTGGATAATCCCAAACGCTTGTACATGATAACAGCAATCGTCATTACCGCTACGTAGGGCAGCCCTTCTGCGAAGTAGAGGGTTGGTATCCAGCTCCAGGGATTTCTTTTTATAGTGGGTGTTGTCATGGTATTATTCTTTTTTATTGATATTGTTTTTCGAGTGTACTGCCGGGGTAATAGTGAGACAGTATTTCTTCATATTTGTAACCTTGCTCTCCCATTACGGCAGCACCAATCTGGCAAAGTCCTACTCCATGCCCCCATCCGGCTCCGGTAAGGATGAATCGTGAAGGGATTTTATCCTCTTTATGTCCTTTTCCTCATATTCCTTGTCTACTACGAAGGCGGAACTATACAGATGGGAAGTAGATAAGGTACGGCGTATTTCCAGCTCTTTCCCGATAATAAGCGTTCGCAAGGTTCCTACAATTTTCAATCGGACAAGACGTCCCGACGTTCCACGTTCTATAGGAATTAAATCCAGAATTTGCCCGAAGTCAATTCCCGAACGTTGATGAATCAGGGTTGAAAGTTCTTGTTGGGAGTAGCAGACTTTCCAACGATAGAAGTCTGTCGTTTCCTGGTCATAGTTGTTTAAAACCTGGCTTAGAATCTTTTTGTCCTGCGTGTGGCAGAATGCGACAGGAGAAGTACGAATCCATTTATCAGCCTCCGTCTCTATTGTCAAATCGGGTAGTTGGTCTTCGATCTTACAATCCCGTTGACCGATGAGATAGGGGTGCTTTACGTTTTCCCAACAATTCTGGAACTCTTCAAAAAGCCCCGCCGCAACATTTAGAGAAACGGGCATCACAAATCGTTCCTGCATACATCAATACTTCGCCCCGGTAGCAGTGACTGCTTCGATAGCTTGTGGTGTTGAGGCACGTGTGATTCCTTGATACCGTTGGCAGTGATCGTCTGCGCATACGTCAAAGTTTTTGTGCGCTTCGTGGTCATACCATTTGATAAATTGAGAATCGAAACGAAAGATGGAGAACAGGTTGCGCTATCCTTCTGTATAGACTTTCCTGTTTTCTCGTTCTTCATTTCCTGTTTTCTACTCTCTGTCTTACACTTATTCAACAGCCAACTTCGGGAAATAACAGCATGTGCCTTTAGTAGTTCTAAAGAAGCAGTAGCACTCATTTCTGATGAAATCACACTGATGAGATATTCTTCGATGGAAATAATATTGATAGCAGTAAGTTGTTCCCCTTCGACGATGATCTTTAACTCCCCTTTGAATTTCTGGACTTCTTTGCGTTCCCAATGGAAGTTCATTCCGATGGTCACATCTTTCAGTTCAAAGAAAGCAGGTGCACCTTGTTGGGGAGTGAAAGATAATTCATTATATTCTTTCCCTTGCCAATGAATCTTCCCATCCCGGTAAATAGCCTTTTGTATACCGGAGCTTTCCGTTCCGTCGGAGGAGATAAAATTTTATAGGGAAAGAAAATTCAATCTCTTTCCCGGAAAGAATACCAACACTTATTAAGGGGACTCGCATATTACTTTATTACTATTTCTTTTGAATAATTGATCGCATAGAGTATTTAATTGTTGGGGAGATAAACTTATCTCCTTGTAAATCTCTGTGAGTTTTTTGGCGTTTAATTTATCCATGTCTTCTTCTCTGACAATCGGGGAATATGCCACCCATTTCTGCAACAGCCGGACTTATTAATAGCCCTTTTTCTTTTGGGGTATAATAGCAATCGGGACGATGTTTTGAGCGTAGGAAAATGATGCAATTCCATACTTCTATTTCGTCACCTCCGAAATGGCTTATTTTATCGAGACCATACCAGGTTATCATGTTGATTAAAGGTTCCTTATCCGAATAAATGATGGAAAGATTTTGGTAGACCTTTTCAAATTGTTGCATTAAGTCAACTTTCAGACCTGATGTCATACCTATGCAAGTTGTGAATACATTGTCTACATAAGTTGTTACGCCGTTTTCATTTTCTAATATACTCTTCAAGAAATTCAGCGCAAAAGGGTTAGTCAGTTCTTCTTCTTTTTTCCTGCTGCCTATGGAAATGCATGTGGTCAGGGGCGGAAGCACCGCACTCCGGTCCGTTATAGAGTATATAGAACTCGTCCAGGTTTTTCAGCTAAGTGAAGCATATCTTCAAAACGTCCTTTCATGCTTTGTGGAGTGTGTTCCTTGTCGATGATTGTCAAGTGACGCTGAAAAATGGGGTAGGGGTTGAGGCATACCTCATAATGTCCGAATGCTAGATATGTTTGCTCTGCGGGGCGGTTTTTCCGCATAAGAAACAAGGCCTTTCCTGGATAGAACGACTATCTGTTTTTGCCATGGTCGAGAGGATGCGTTGAGGATTCAGGGAAAATTCTAACTTTCATCTCTCTATCTTCTTCCTTCAGTTTCAAGACTTTTTTCCTTTTTTCCAGATTTTCTTCCAACGCTTCATAGTTCCTTTTCGCAAGTTCCCAGTTTTCTTTTTGGTTTTCTATCATTTCCTCTACAAGTTCTTGAAACTCTTCATCGATAGTATGCATCTGGATTCTGCCCCTTAATTTCCCATGTGCGGATTCGGTCTTTGTAGAAGTTGTTCCGATTGACTTTTTTCTGTGCTTAATGCGGCGTCAGAGTTACCTTCCCAACGGCGACAGAGGTATATTACATCATAGATACGTCCGATCTTATACTCCCGTGAGATTCGTAATCCTATGGCGTAATCTTCACCATAGCTGGTATTCGGCAATTTGATATCACGAAGAATAGGAGTGTAGAAAGCTCGTGGAGCACCCAAACCATTGATACGTAGAGCGTTGTTCTTTCCATTTTCCGGTGTCCACTCTTTGTGGTCAATGATACCGGGGGGGATTTCGTTCAGTTGGAAGTCGGTCATTAGATAGGTACCTATAACCATTGCGCAGCTTTCCTTATAAAAGGTGTCTACGATTTTCTGTAAAGTGGATTCATCTTTATATGAATCGTCGCTATCTAACTGTATAGCGAACTTTCCGCATTTTTCGTGACATATACCCTTGTTCCAGCACCCTCCTATACCTAAATCATTTTCTTGGGGGATGATATGGATCAATCTTTTATCGCTACTTAGTTCTGGAGAATTTCCGTCGTTCCATCGGTGGAATGATTGTCGATAACAATAATGTTAAAAGAGAAAGTGGTCCGTTGGTTTAAAGCCGAATTGACAGCATCGCGGATTGTATGAGCACGATTGCGTACAGGGATGATGACAGATGCCTCGAATTCAAAGTTTTCGCTGTGAAGATTTACAGGCCGTGAAAGAAGTAGGCATGAAATAAGCATCAATACATTTCAGGTATTCGGTGCAGGCAGCTTCCATTTTCAATTTGTACTTCCCGATTTTTGGGGTTTACATAGTCGAATTGTTTCTCTCCGCTTTTTCTGGTATCTGTTTCAATTTCGATGTATAGATATTCATTGATGTGCACAATTGAATATTTGTAAGAGATGAATAGACGCATAGCATATAGTCCTGCGTATTTGTACTCTTCACGCAAAGCATCTGCTATTTTTTAGTGAAGGCAGAAGAACTGAATAGAAGCATGGAACCGAAATCGAAATCATCCCGGACGCTTCCTAATTGGTAGTCAATGACAGGTGCTTGTTTAAGTTCTCCGTTAATCAGCTGATAGTGGTCGGCATAAACTATTCCATTCTTTTTTATCGTTCTCCATGATTTTGCACCATGCGTTCCAAGGCATACAGTCCCAGTTTTAATGGAGTTTGTTTCAAGTAGAACAGAGTATATTCCGTATTGGCATTGGCTGCAATTGTTTTCATTGTGTCTGTGGAATAGAACCCTTTAACAGAGAGATATTCACAACCCGGAAGAGCTTTCTTACCGGGCTCCGAACCTAATAAATAGATCTTATTTACTAGCTCTGACACTTGTAGTTCCTTTACTGTCTGCATGGTATCTTCCGGGGTGCCGAAAGGTATGAAGCAATTAATTTTCTTCTTCATCTTCATCTTAATATTAAAGAACTGTCGTATTGTCCATCGTTGATTTCTTTCGAATGAGGAAGCAAAGCCCGATGAAAGTAAATGCAGCGTTAAATAATAGCAGCTCGTAACTAATTTGGTAACCGTTGAACCATGCTTCCGAATTTCGTTGCAGGATATAGCAAAGAATAGGAGAAGCGATAGCTACCAACGGAATATATTTATCATAAACTTGTTTCTTGGTGAAGATGCCGAAAGCGAACAACCCTAAGATAGGGCCATACGTATAACTGGCCAATGTGTAAATCGCATCAATCACACTGGTGTTGTTCAGCAGATTGAATACAAAAATGACTGCTCCCATCACAACTGCCATACCGATATGTACATGTTTGCGTATTTTGCTAAGTGCCGCCTCTCCTTTTATCTGTGCATGTAAAATATCTACAGTAAAAGAAGTGGTCAGTGCCGTCAAGGCAGAACCCGCTGCAGAATAGGCGGAGGCTATCAGTCCGATAATGAATAATATTCCGACTATGCCGGGAAAATAATTTCCGGTAGCAATCATCGGAAACAACTCGTCGCTTTTTTCCGGATTCCCAATGCCTTGCTGTGCTGTGAACGTATATAGCAGTACTCCCAGCATCAGAAAAAGCAGAATGACAAAGAACTGTGAGATTCCACTGGTAATCATATTTTTCTGCGAGTCCCGGAAGTTCTTGCAGCTAAGATTGCGCTGCATCATATCCTGGTCGAGCCGTTCATGGCAATAACGGTGAATACACCTGCCAGGAATTGCTTGAAGAAATATCGTTTGTCGTTGACATCGTCAAAAAAGAATGTCTTGGAAAAGTCACTGTCTGAAATCGTACTAACCAGACCGCTGAAATTCAGATGCAGGCTGGAAGCAATATAATAGATGCAAAGTACAACCGACACTACCAGGCAGAATGTTTTTAGAACATCCGTCCATATCAATGATTTCACTCCACCGCGGAAAGTGTAAAAAGCCATACGATAAATACCGTAAGGATCACGTTCAACAGGAATGGGAGATGGAAAGGATCGAAAGATAAGAAACTGCAATGTCAGGCATACGAGAAAGAGCCGGACGGCTGCCCCTAGCATCTTTGAAATAAAAAAAGAACCAGGCTCCCGTCTTGTAGGAAGAGCTTCCGAACCTGTTCTCCAGATATTCATAAATGGAAACCAGATTCATGCGATAAAAAGGGGAACAAGCACAAATGCCATGATAATTTGTCCTACTATGAATCCCAGCACCATCTGCAGGTAAGAAAAGCTACTTGCCTGTACCATACCCGGAACGGAAACGAAGGTGACTCCGGAAATGGTGGAACCGATCATGGCAAAAGGCAACGATATACCAGGCTGATTTACGGTTTCCTACAAAGAATCCTTCATTGTCGGCTTTGCGTCCTGCTATATAAGAGATAGTGAACAGGATGATAAAGTATGCCACAGTAGTAATAGATATAACGGCTGGACTCATATCTGCTGTTTAAATTCGTTTGAGGATGAATATCCGGAACTTGTTTACTTTGCCTACAAATGTAGGGAATTTATCATAGATATACATACTCTTACATATTTTTTATTCCGGGTGTGCCTCCGGTGGCATGTTTGGAGGAACGCCAGTTTTTGTTGAGCGAGGACAACTCCGGAGATTTCTTTTCAAGCGAAACGCCGGTTATTTTATCAATGGTGTGCATTTCATCTCTAAAAACAACAAGTGTCAAAAAGTATGTCCTGTGCAGTCTCTTTTACTACTTGAAAGTGCCAGATACCCGCCATTATTGTTCAGTGCCGGGAAGTTCGGTATAATTATTATATTTTCTCCACCGACTTTATGTTTCTGAACAACTCTGTTGAAGTATTTCGTGAAGCAAAGATATGCTTTGGCAGGAATGGTTAGGGGAGTAGAAGGACTTTCATTTTGAAGGATGGTAGTATTGTATATTGCCCCGTCTTTATACATCTTATATAGATAAAGTGCCGGTAAAATGATAGACTGTTCAGTCGGATTGTAGATTTCTATATATTCTGCACCATCAGTGGCATTATTATACATGATTTCATTGAAAAGAAGCATACCTCTCACATCTTTCGGTAATTCGGGGGGTGTTCGGATTATCTGGAATGTCTGTTCCGGGATGATCGGGTGTTTCGTCGGGTGTAGTGTCCGTTTCTACGTTATTAGATAGCTGTATGTGATGAAATGTAAATCCTTTACAGCGGGTTTTGGTGTAAATGCAGTATATACCGCAGTAGCGGGAAGTTTGTATATCGGTATCTTTTATTTGTTTTTCTTTTACGTATTCATTCTCGGATTCACGTCGTGTCCAAAAAGTCCAGTAACCATTATTGTCACGTTCTACTTTTTATATATAGTTTCGGTGATGAGTCGCCTTTCATCAGTTCTCTTCCCGAAGCCAGTAGTTTAGATTGGTCTCCGTTTTGACGATAAAGAGTTACATTATCTTTGGCTCCTCCTATCTGAATATAATAACCGTTTAAATTACCGGAAAGAATGTTTGAGGAAGAAGTCAGATAAAATCGTGCATAATTGTTAGCGGAAGGATTAAAGGTGAGGTGAACTCCAAATTCCCAACGGGTATTTTTTACAGAGGTGGAAGGAATGGTGACATAAGCTGTTCCGGCGTCTTCGTATGGATCATTCAGATGGATTCCTTCTTTAGAATTGATGGTGAATTTGTCCATCTCTCCTTCCCAGGAAGTTCGGAGGTAACTGTATCCTCTCCTCTGAATCTCCTTTTTTTCTTCGTCATTAGCAGGGGAGCGAACAATTATAGAACAATATGATGAAGATACTTAGGAAAGCAAATGCTTTGTAAACTTTCATACGGTTTTTAATTTGAGTTTTTTCGTTTTACCGTATTTGTTTGTGTATAATGCAGAAGCAATTGCGGTCTGAATATTTGAATGAGTCGGCAAAGATAAACTTTCTTGCCGGAAAAAGCCTATACTTACAGAAGAAAAGATTGTAATTCTTTTTGTTTCCTATACACGCATGGGAAAGAAAACTGTAAGGGGACTACCCTAAGTCATATTTAATAGATTGACTTTTTGATAGTCCCTTACAACTGTTACATTCAATAATGGGAATACTATTCGAAACGTGGTATTACATATTTATCAGTATAAGATGTGAAAGTAATACCGGGCATGGAATGAGTAGACGATGCGTTCTCTAATTTTTTAATCAATGAATAATCGTCGGCATTCAATGCGTAATAATTATCAGAGGTCGGAGTAGTCACACGTACCGTCCAATCGAACATATTACCGATGATGGTTAGCGCATCCGTTTCCGGATCAAATGCCGGGATTCCTGTTTTAACGATTTCATACGTCCGGTTCTGCAACACATAGAAAGCCTTGTTGACATCGGTCATAAAAGCAAGCGTCTTTTTGTTTCTGAACTCGGTCAGATACAGATGTTCTAATGTCAGGCCTTCAGGCAAGGTGATGGCACGGACATACGGACGCCCTTTCACCTGTTTCAGATGAAACAGACGGCGGTCGGCATCCAATAGAAGGTAACCTTCGTCATCCTCCTTTTTCACCGTCGGATTTCCTACGATTTCCGTTGCCGGAAAACGAAAATCCTTCTTAGTCATAGCTTCGGTAAACTGAAGGCTTTTATCTTCCTTCACGCTGTTGGTAGCCATGTCGATGAATTCGATCCCTTTGGAGGTGATGCGGAATACATCATCCGGCATTTTTAAATCCACACGTCCTGACATGGATTCCATTAGCGGGTAAAAGTCCGATAGAAGGCGCATTGATATCCGAAGGAACGCTGCGGAAGTTGAAGTTTTCCGTCTGCACCATTTTGGGAGTCACTGCGATTCCTTGAATGGTATCTGGAAAAACGCTCGTCAGACATCAACTGGCGGAAGTAAAACATAGGCAGGATGCTGTCGAAAGCAGCTTCCGAATAAATGTTTCCTGCAAGGTCGCGGCGCACGGTTCCTTTCCCTTCTTCTTGTCCCATCTGTGCGAAATCGCCAATGACGAAACTATATAGGGTAAAGGGAGTCTTCTCCGGCTTTACGACAAAGAAATTGTAACACCAAGGCAACTGCCAAAGAAGCAGGAAAGCGATGGTTACATATAATAGTATGGTACTGAAACGTCTCATTTCTCAATCTTTTAATTTTTAATCTTTAATTTTTAATTGTTTAGTCCTGCTTTCCGGCCTTAAATCGTACGATAGAAAGCCACGAGAAAAAGAAGCTGTCAACAAAGTATAAACCACTAAATAAGGGAGGAACTTGTTGTATGCTTCCGGTGTGGGCGACAGAAAGAAGATCCGGAGTAACAATACAGCGATAATGAGATTCAGAATACGACGTTTCCATGCCGGTTCAAGGCAAATCCATGCGACGAGCAGATAGCCGGAGATGCCGGCGAGATACCACGTTAAAGCGGTAAGCAGTATGTGGTTTTTGAGCTCATGGGCTAGTATTCCGTTTAGATAGATCTCCATCAACAGGAAATTGGAAGCGAAGCAGACAAGAAGCAATATGAGTCCGGAGAGTAACATATTGCCCGTCATTTTCAGTTCCGGATAAGGCAGATGGAGAGTCAGCTTCAAACATTTGCGCTGCATCTCGGGGACGAATTGCACGACAGCCATCAGTACTCCGGCAATCAGGGGAATATATTGCAACATATCAATGAAGATGACATCCCGTTGCAGCATGACTTCCCATACATGAGCAGCCCCTTTCATTTCTACCACCCGGTTGATGCGGAGCATACAGTAGCCTGTAAAACCAAGTGTGGCGAGCACGGCAAGCAGAAAATACCACCGTGTCTTTATCCATTCTTTATAAAATATAGCGTACATTTTTGAGGATTTATGATTTATGAATTATGATTTGTGGGTTACGAGTAGCCAATTTTTATTCTTAATTTAATCAGTATTTGCCTGTCAGTCCGATAAATGCATCCTCCAAATTGACTTGCTCACAGTGCAAGTCCGTGTAAGGCACTGACACATTGATTTCAGTTTTGCTTCTGTCTCTGTCGGTTGCAGGAAGGAGAAGGTCTCCAACTGGTTTCGCATGACAGAAGGATGATAGAAATCATCAGATGCAGGAAGCTCGTAACCTTCGGGAATGGTGAAGGTGTAGCGGCGTCCTTTTTCCAGTAATTCGGTGATTGGTTTCTGAATCAGTATCTTTCCGTAGTCCATAATAATGCAGTCGTCTACCAGGCGTTCCATATCCTGAATGATGTGCGAGGTCAGGAAAACAGTTTTGTTTTCCGAGCGGGCATAGTCGCGGAGATAGTCCACAAACAGGCGGCGGTAGCCGGGATCGAGTCCGAGCGAGAAGTCGTCCAGTACCAGAAGTTCCGGGTTTTGTGCGAGGATCAGTCCGAGAGCTACTTGAGAGCGCTGTCCGCAGGACATACGTGAGATGCGCTGTCCGGTAGCTACTTTCAATTTATTCATCAGTTCGTAGTACGCTTCTTTTTTCCACTGGCCGGGGTAGAAGGCTGCGTAGAATTTTTCTATTTCGGTGATGGTCATGAATTGGTATTGCACATGACCTTCGATGAGCAGTCCGATATTGCGGCGCAATGCCGGAGCCATCGTCTGTATCTCCTGCCCGAAGATACGGCATTCTCCGGAGCGTGGTTTCAGATAGCCGCTCAGGATGTTGATGGTTGTGGTTTTTCCGGTACCATTCTTGCCCAGTAGTCCGAGGATGCGTCCTTTGGGGACTGTGAAACTGAGATTCTCGTAAATCAACCGTTTGCCGTAATAGTGCGTCAGGTTGTTACATTCTATAATTTGTTCCATTTTATTATATCAGTTATTTCGATTCAAAAGAAGAAAAGGAAAAGAATGGGAATCATGATTCCGACAATTAGTTCTATTCCTCCTCTGCCGATAATACCTTTATTTCCTTTCAGCATGATGATGCCGGAGAGAGTAATGATAATAAGGGCGATAGCGAAGATATCCGCAAGTAAGTCCACCATTGTCCCGGATTGTAATGTAAACGGGACATCGCTCCGATAAGCGGGCGACGGGTGACGGATTCATATACCGCTTCTCCTGTCTTCACGTTTACCAGAAGGCTGGAACCGCCTTTCAGGAAGACTTTCATTACGTCCGTTTTCGGGAAGTAGTATTTGGTATAGTTGCCGGTTTCTCCCAAAGGTTCCAGTAGAGTAAGTACTTTCTCTTTACTCATTCCTGCTTTGTCCGGTAGCTTTTCCGCTATTTTATATTCTTTCCGTGTGATGGAGAAGTTCGGATTAATCGTGTCACGGTGGTTCATCACAATTCCGGAGATGGCATATATCAATACCATTCCGGAAAAGAAAAATGATAAGTCACGGTGTATGAGTCGACTCCATTTACGGATGTTACTACTCCACTTCATACGAGTTAGCTTCCATGAAATAGAAAGATAAATACTCTTTTCCTGTTTCTGCTTTGCGGTCGGCTATTTTTGCGCGGAAGTCTGCGATGCGGCGGAGGCTTCGGGACTGTTGGCTGTTTCGCCGCGTGCTTTCTTTTCAGAGTCGCATCCGGCTTCTCCGTCGCCATGTTTTCGGCAGCTTGTGCTTTGAGCTGTGCTTCCCAGTTCTGGAGGTAAGCTTCGTCAATGCGCTGTTCTTTCAGTGTTCCGGTAACACGAACGATGGAGTTCACACATTTAGGATCGAAGGCTCCCAATGTTCCGGCTTCTACACGGATCACTTGGGTATCGTCGCTACCCATCAGGAAGATTTTCTTTGCACCATGTTTGCAGGTATGTGTGCAGACGCCTTCAATGGTTACTTCTTGTCCTGCAAGGCTTTCGGCATTGGCAAGGAGAGAATCAATTTCCAAGGCGGAAGATGCAGACTGTTCTGTAGTCGCTTCTGATGCGCTTTTCTGTTGTTTGTTACCACATGAAGTTCCGATAAAAGTCATTGCCACGATGGCAATTGCGATTGTTAGCTTTTTTGTTTTCATTGTTATTGCTTCGTTTTTATATAGTTTGTAATCTGTTTTTCGTTTGTTTATAGCTTATCGTAGTTCGCCTTACGGGCGAGGGGGTAGCCTTACTTGAAACTTTTTAGTTTCCCAGTGTGAAACTGGTAGTTTCAAACCTTGAAACTGTTGGTTTCTCACCGAGAAACTAAAGGTTTCAAGGCATGAAACAAATATTAGTCTTTTAGTTGCCGGCTTGATCCCTTATGCAACGAACTTGCATACCGGCTTTAAGGCTAACATAAGATAATGATAATCTGCCTTCCGGATACTTGGTTGCATTGATTGTACTCATTAATCCAAAGAACTGTATATTGGTTAGTAGGCCGCTGGTACTATTGTATATGGGCTTGTAGGCGGTCGAAGTCATGAGATAATTCATTGCCGGTTTTCCATGCCACGCAGCTTGAATCTTGGCGTCATCTGCTATTGCAGTTTTTTGGTAGCTGCCGGCGCCTGTAAGACTTGTTGCCATACGAACACCGGAGAATTGGTAATTGAATCCTGCATCCATCAGTGATGATATTTTGGCGCCGTCATAAACTGCATCATAAAAAGAGCTTTATCACCATCAGCCGGTACCTTGCCGTCGGCATCATTCGTTGTTTTTCCTACCAGATTAAAGTACTCCAGACGTGTCGGTATGTGCCATCCTTTCGGGCAGATTCCTTGTGCTCCTTCAAAGGAGGTCAGATTACTATCAGTAATTTCTTTACCACCCAGTGCAGCCTGGAAATCATATAGATAACCTAATTCTTTTATGGCACTTTCTTTTGTTGTAGCTACGGTTGCACCGTCGGCTGTGATTTCATACGGATACCAAACATGGCTATCAGCAGTTGGATCACTTGAAGGAGTATACCCTTTCGGTAAATAAATAAGCGGTTCAGCCATCCACGTAGTACCGTTCGCCAAAGTTACCGTGTTATATTTTTACATTATCGTATAAGAAATAGTTCTCATTGAGATGTTCTTCGAAAGGAATCTCATTGTCTGCTCCGATTTCACCTTCATCTGTCCAGTTTTCGATGTCACCGATAAGTTTAACCTCTATATCGTCAGGCAACACACGGATGTTTACGCTGTATTGTCCTCCTTGCGCTAAAGTAGTAGATGTGAGTTTCTGCGACAAGGTCTTGCCATCAGAAGTTGCTACTTCGAGCGTCAAAGCTACCGTTTGGGGAACGATGAGGGCGCGGTATGTCTCATTCGCTTTAACGGCTTGTGCAACAATGCTTGTTGCGGAGGCGTTTGCATCAGCAGTCACTGTGAGAGCACTCAAATCAAGAGTTGCAGTCGGGATGGAACCTTTCAATGCGATAGACGAGATGTTAGCTTCTACTTCCTTTGTTACATTAATCACTAATTTAGTAAACATGTGTTTGAAGTTCATGCTTATAACGTTGGTAGTCGGAAGTACATCCGATTTCTTTGCTGCCATAAAATCTGACGCTCCATATCCACTAGTCTGATCGGTTTCAACAGTAAATGAAGCCGGAGTATTACCTCTTTTATAGGGATAATAGGCTACTATTTGCGATTTGTCATTTCCTTCCGGGTACCAAAGCAGGTCACCTGCAAATACTCCGTCATTGAATGTCATTAGTTTATTTTCCGCATATACGAAGTCACCGTTTTGGATGATTGTAACGCCAATTTTATCTCCGGTTTCAAAGTTAACTTCCGTAGCACGTGTAATAATGGGAGAGATAGTAATGCGACTGTTTGCAGGAGTCGTAGCTTCGTTCTCTTCCTGCTGACAAGAGACCAAAAGCGCTGCTGCGAAGATAAATGTCAAACTCTTTTTCATTGCTTAATAATTTAGTTTATTTATATTCATTGTTCTCAAAAAGTATATCCTAATTTGATAGTCTCATTCCAACGGCTCGAACCATCTATATATTGCAGGTTGAAACCGTGCGTATAACTACCCTGTACTTCCGCATAAATTCCATAGTTGAAATGATAGCGCAATCCGAGATGAAATGTCGCTTATTGTGGGGCGGTTGCATATTCATTTTTCAGATTGTAATAATCAGTCAGCCGATAAGGCGGATCACCCGGTTCCGTATCTGTTGCCGTAGTCCTGTTTTTCTCGGTAAAGTTTCCTATGGCAAAGGATGCAGCCGCTTTCAGGTCGAGTTTCCCCAGATGAAATACGCTGGAGATATAAGTCTGGCTACAAATCATCTTTTCCGAAACCACATAAGGATACATCTGTGTGGTCAGTCGTCTGAATGTTGATATATTCGTTCCCAGGCGAAGTTCCGTGCGGGGACTAATCAATTCATATTCGGGATGGACGGAGAAAACATCCTGCTCAAAAATACGATTGGAACCGTGTACGTGAGTGGTCGTTATCCCGTTCACAGTTTCTTTGGTTATCACATTTTCGTTGTTGACCAGATGTGACCATTGCAAGTTCAGTCGCAGAAAATGCTCTTTCTTTTCCTGTTTGAAATGATAACTCAAATGAGAGGCAATCCGGTGGTGGTTGGGAATTTGAACCAGATAGCATCTCTTTCACCGGCAGACCCCGAAGAATAGGTATATTCGATATCTCCATAAAATCTCTTCCATTGAAGTTGCAAGGCTCCCCCGTTCGACAATTCTTTGATGGGGAAACCGTTGACACCCGATTCACTAAGATGGATTCCACTCCCGTCCCATGCCTCGTAAGCTCCATACATAAGTCCTTTATCCAGAAAAAGCATTGTAAGAGTTTTCGGCTGTACCGATTACTTCCGCTTTGACTGATTCGCTGTTTTTACCGAAAATATAGGAAAGACCGATCGCTAGTTCGCCCGAGTGATACATGATACCGGGGGCTACTTTCAAATCCAGTCGGTAATTGGTATGACGCACATCTTTTCGTTTGGAATAGTTGGAAGCGGCAAAGTCTATCTTTCCTCCTAATCGCCAGTTGGGTGAAATATCAGTTGCAATACCACCCATGAAAGTGTAAGTTTGCAAGTCTTTACGTCCGGGTGTGAACTCCAGAATATCTACGGGATAAAATCCGGGTGGATAAACATCGAACCGCTCATATCCTTGCCTGAAGTATGATCGAATGAGAATGAACCAGTCAGCGAATACCCTTTCAGATGAGTAATAGACTTGGCTACCGCTCCGGCACTCCATGATTCTCCGCTTCGTAAGAGTTGTGGAAATCACCGTGGTTATTCTTTCCGTACAGTTCGGCATAGGAAGCAGAAATACTGTCCATCATGATACCTGTGACATTTGTCCCGGCATTCCAGGAGTTACGCCGTTCGATGATGTCATAAGTCTGCGCCGAAACTCCGGATGTCAGACATAGGATCCAAAGGCCTGTTATATATATTTTCTTCATCTCACTCATGCAAAGATTGTTTTTCCCGTTCATAAAAATCGGTAGAAGAGTTGTTGGTATCTACCAATACTTCGTAACCCGCTTCCTGTGTCGCTTCTTCATCCACATGACGGTATAAACTGCGTCCGTTGTATGTGGCACTTTGAGTGACATATCCCGCATCGATGGATGGAGAAATACGCTTTTTATTGTTGGAAGAACCGCCATAATATACTTCCGTGCCATCAATCACCCAGTCAAGTGGTATCGCTATCACCTGATCCGTAGTGCTTCCCGGTTTTTGTATGACGCTTCCCTCTTTTAGAACGAAGTCCTGTATCGTGGTATCCTTAGCTTTAAAGATAACCGCGGCAGGAGAAAATATCGAGAATGAATAGGCGTTCGCCTGACCAGTCTTCAACACTACGTTCAGATAATGATCCGGTGTGATCTGGTCGCCCGGAGCCGGATGATACTGTGTGTTCGGAAAATAAACATTATTATAGCATACAAAATATCCGGGTTTGTTCAGGTTGACAGATTGCGGATATTGTGCCGCATGGTGAACCGCTCCGTTGATGGCAATCACTGCATCTTCTCCCGGCTGAAGCGGGAACGTTTTACCGGTACCGCCAAATTGCCAGATACACTGAACGATGGGAGCAAAGTCCTTGAAGATAGTTGCTCCGGTTGCTTCATCCTGTGTCACCCATACATTAGTGGCTTGTGAATTGTAAGGGGTCGAGTGCTCCGAAGCATAAACTATCCAGATATTGCACTTCCGAGTCGTTATTATGCAGGATAATGTACTTGTCGGATTGATAATTTCCTTCCAGCGGTAACTTTGTGCATCCTCCGCAGTAAATCTCTTTAATAATGATCGTCCCGGCCTTGGAATGAATGAGTGGGAGATTAAGAGATATGTCTCCGCTGGTTAGTTTCACATTATCGGCCAGTCCGTTGAAAATATCCTGTCCGCCCTTGTCGCTGACCTGTACGCGGTATATACCTTTAGTCAGAGAGAATTGCGCCACTCCGTTCTTGTCGGTTTTAGCCTTGTAAGAATTTCCACGATCGACATCTTCAATCTTTACGGTCACTCCTTCCCGGAGATATTCCGAGTATCCATCCGGGTATACGGCAGTAACCTGCAGGCTGTGCAACTGGTTGTCATACGGATTCTCTTTATCGATATCTGTGCATCCCGCAAAGATGCCGGTCACTGTTAGTAATAATATGTAGATAGACTGCTTCATATCTTTAAAATTTAATACGGCAAGTCCATAATAGAAATCCGGGGTAAAGAGCGCGCTTACACCGGTTGCATGAGATTTTACATAAGGCCGTGAGTTGGTGAAATTAATCGCATTGAGAGAAAGAGATACATAGTCTCCAATCTCTTTGGTGATATTGATATTGGCAGAAAAATAAGGATCATATCCGTCTGCTGCAAATGTATAGGCATTGCCCGATTTGCGTATCAGGTAGGAGCAAATTCCGGATTCGCGGCTTCGGCTGATGTGAAAGGATGCATCTCATTGTTCAGGTCGAGGTATGCTACCGGCCAGATAGCGGTATAAGAGTTACCGTCATAGATACTTCCCCCGGTTTGGGTATTACTGCTTTCGCTCACATTGAAAGCATATTCTTTTTCCTTGATACTCGGAGATGTTCTGCGAACGCTTCACAAGCGAAGCTTCCAGTCGGCACGAGATAATCAGTCTGGCTTTCGGAATACGGGTGATGGCTGTGATATTGGCATCCAGTGAGTGGGTACGCTTGCCGTTGGCAGTAGTCGATAAGTTGTCGCCGTTGGCGTAGATACCTACATATTGGTAAGAACGATTGGCAAGACTGGTGTGCGACCATCCATTCTGATAATAATACGATAAAGAGTTGTCGATGTATTTCGTATAAGTATAAGCGGCATCTACCCGGAATTGCGTGCGAATCGGAGTAATTTCCGGGAAATCAACAATCATTTCCGCTCCGCGACGAATCACGTCCATTCCATTGTCGGGAGAAGTTGACTTGACAAAAGTCTGGTCGGTCACCTTGACATCCATAGGAGTCCAGTAACTGGATGCATTGTCGCGTATGTAAACCATCCCTGTCTGGTTATCTACATTGATTTGCGGGTTAGTCGGCATAGTGAATCCCTCCGGTAATTGGAGAACATCGTAGGAGAACGGGTATAGGAACTCGTGTATTTATACGGTAACTTGGTACGGTTGAAATAACCGACTAGCGAAATCCTGGTACGGGCAATGTTGACGTCCATGACCGATTTCTGCGTTCTGATTCCGTTGCCAGCGTAGGTTTTTCATTGTGCAATAACGTGTAGGGCTGACTATAATATATATAAGATGATTCAATCTTATTATAGGAAAAGCCGAAGGTCTGTATGTCCCGATATTCCTGTTTGGGATACAAGGTGTAGAAAGAGGGCAGCTTTTCGGTAATTCCCCAGCCGCCACGGATAGCGATATATTCGTTCAACTGCCATCTGGCATTGAAACGCGGAGATAGAGTATTCAGATTTTTATATTTCGTTCCCTTGATAAACAAATGTTCCCAACGCACCCCTGCCATCAGTCTAAGCATGGTATTTCCCACAGGAAATGACAGACTTTCTTCTGCATAAAGCGAAACATTATGCATATATGGATAAGTAGTGTAAGGACGGGGACGATAACCGTTCGGAGCCAGTGAAGGGTCTTTGTAATATTCTCCTTCACCCACATTCCCTGTTGCTTTCCACTGAACACCCGCTTTCAGGTTGCTGTTTACAGTCTTGAACCGTCTGTTCCATTCATATTTTAACGATGCGGCATAATCCAGTTCTTTGGAGTCGATGATCTGATCTGCGAAGTAGGTATATGGCAGTTTGTTTGCCATAAAATATCCTTCCTCCGTGGCATGGACAGCCGGTTGCTCCGATGCATAGGAGTAGAACGTATGCGCGTGGGAGTTGTTATCATTGTAGTATATTGATGCGTCGAACTTAAGGTTGGTTATCCACGATTTGTTGAGCAGCCAGGCCAGTGAAGTGTTTGCCCGGAATACGTTATCTCTCACTTTGTTGTATTCTCCCGAATAGGCATCAGGATCATCTTTGGTATTCATTCCTCCGATATTGCCTGTAACACCGATATCGAATCTGAACACTTTGCTGAAAGTGTTGCTATATCCGGCAGAGAATCCCCTTCTTGTATAAGACGAATAGGGAGATACCAACTTTTGGGTAGCCTTTGTCCACTCACCGTTTATGTTGATGACTCCTTTATCGTTTCCTAAATCCAATCCTTTAGCAAATGAAACCTGTTCGGTGCGAGGATTGATAGACAGCAATATGTTCCAGGGGTGTTTTCCCCTTTCCGGGTGTGAATCTTGACCATACCACTATTCAAGTCTCCATATTCTGCCGAAGGCACTCCGGTGATGACTTCCACCGATTCAATATCTGCAACAGTGATATTCCGGGTATCCACTCCGCTCATATTGCCAAACGAGCCATTATTTCCAATACGTACCCCATCCACTTCAACGGCTGTCCCAAAGGCTGCATTACCGACTGTCGACCCTCCGTCGCGTAATGAGAAGATATTATTGGCGGTAAGATCCGGCACTTTTTTAGTCTTTCCTCCCGGAAGGAGAGCGGAGATATCGCTCACGTTGGATACCTGTAGATGCTCCAATGCATGATTTCCGATGGTGAGCGTCGTGTTTAATTCATTTTTAGGTGCTTGTGCAGTAACGACTACATCATCCAGTGCAAGTGTATTTTCTTTGAGTATGATAGGAAGGTTATTGATATTGCTGCGCATTTACGGGAATTGTTGCCGGTACATAACCCAGAAAAGAAACTTCCAGATTATATTTTCCCTCCTGCACTCCTTGTATCGTGAATTCGCCTTTCTGATTGGATACAGCCCATAAATAGGTACCTTTAATGAGAATAGAAGTACCAGGCAGGGGAGAATTCGTTTTTGCCTCGGTCACACGTCCCGAGATTGTATAGATGTTTGAATTAGCTGCGGCCTCAAATAAATTGAAAAATAGTAGCCCCCAGAATGCTATATTAAAAAGACAATATTTCATAGATAAGTTTTGCGCAAAATTCGATAAAAAACAAACGAGTTTGTATCAATCGCTATAAATAGTTATTTTGGCAAATCCTGATACCTATAACTAGTGACTCGTTACCTACGAATAGGTATTTTCCCTCTAATTGCAGCTTGGAGAATAAAAAAACCGGCTTGCATTGCGATTACTATCACATTGCAAACCGGTTGATTTATTTGGCTTATCTATCATTGACCGGATATTATATCCAGTCTATTGTATTAGATATTTTTTACTTTAATCAGATATTCGGCAATCTGCACTGCATTCAGAGCGGCGCCTTTTTTGATTTGGTCGCCTACTAACCAGAAAGTCAATCCTTTTTCGTCCGCCAGGTCTTTGCGGATACGGCCTACGTATACCGGATCTTTACCTGCCAGGAACAGCGGCATCGGGTATTCTTTTTCGGCAGGACTGTCCTGCAGAACCAGACCTTCACCGTTAGCGAATGCTTCACGAGCTTCTTCTACGGAAATCGGACGTTCTGTTTCTACCCAGATACTTTCAGAGTGAGCACGTAATGCAGGAACACGTACGCAAGTTGCACTAACTTTCACGTCAGAGTGCATGATCTTGCGTGTTTCGTTATACATTTTCATTTCTTCTTTGGTATAACCGTTTTCTGTAAACACGTCGATCTGCGGAATCAGGTTGAAAGCCAACTGATAGGCAAACTTCTCTACAGTCACAGGCTCGTTTGCCAATACCTGGCGATATTGTTCGTACAATTCGTCCATAGCAGCAGCACCCGCACCACTTGCTGCCTGATAGGTAGACACGTGCACGGTTTTTATATGAGAAAGCTTTTCGATGGCTTTCAGTGCAACTACCATCTGGATAGTCGTACAATTAGGGTTGGCGATAACGCCGCGCGGACGTTCCAATGCATCCTCTGCATTTACTTCAGGCACCACCAAAGGCACATCGGCATCCATACGGAAAGCGCTGGAGTTGTCGATCATCACAGCACCATACTTGGTGATTGTTTTCTCGAACTCCTTGGATGTTCCTGCACCGGCAGAAGTGAAAGCAATGTCTACCCCTTTAAAGTCATCGTTGTGTTGTAAGAGTTTCACCTCGATCTGTTTACCGCGGAAAGTATATGTTGTTCCGGCACTACGTTTAGAACCGAACAAAACTAACTCGTCCATCGGGAAGTTTCTCTCATCGAGCACGCGCAGGAACTCTTGTCCTACGGCTCCGCTTACGCCAACAATAGCTACTTTCATCTTTTTCTTTTGTTAAATTGTGAATATTGAATTTCTCTCCTTATCCTGTCGAATAGAAAAGATTTGGCTGCAAAATTATAACAATTTAGCATATAAACATCGATTTTGAGAGAAATATTTCAGTTTTTCGGCGGATTACTCATGCTTCCGTATAGTTGGACGTGGTTATTGGAGTGAAATGACCATTAGACATTCATTGGATTCTGCAAACTTTTTTGTTCCTTTGCAGAAAATTCCTAAAAAACACAGCCTATGAACCTGTTTGATCTCAATTTAAAGGCGCTGCCGATTTCTGATCCGACCTGGGTGTTCTTTTTGGTACTAATTATAATTCTGTTTGCTCCGATGATTCTGGGGCGCCTTCATATACCTCATATTATCGGTATGATTCTGGCGGGTGTGCTGATCGGCGAACACGGATTCCATGTGCTCGATCGTGACAGCAGTTTCGAATTGTTCGGTAAAGTCGGACTTTACTATATCATGTTCCTTGCCGGACTTGAAATGGACATGGAAGACTTCAAGAAAAACCGGATGAAAAGTGTTGTCTTCGGCTTGCTTACCTTCCTGATTCCTATGGCGTTGGGTATATGGAGCAGTATGAGCATGCTGGGGTATGGTTTTCTCACGGCGGTGTTGTTGGCAAGTATGTATGCTTCCCATACCTTAATTGCTTATCCTATTATTAGCCGTTACGGATTGTCTCGTTTGCGCAGTGTCAATATCACCATTGGTGGTACTGCTGTCACCGTCACCCTTTTTGCTTTGATTATTCTTGCCGTCATAGGAGGCATGTTTAAGGGGACTGTCGATGGCTGGTTCTGGGTATTTCTTGTGGCAAAAGTGGCTTTCCTCGGATTCCTGATTGTATTCTTTTTCCCCCGTATCGGACGCTGGTTCTTCCGGAAGTACGATGACAGCGTGATGCAGTTTGTGTTTGTGCTGGCGATGGTTTTCCTCGGAGGAGGATTGATGGAATTTGTAGGAATGGAAGGAATCTTAGGAGCTTTCCTGGCGGGCTTGGTATTGAATCGCCTGATTCCTCATGTATCTCCTTTGATGAACCGGTTGGAATTTGTGGGAAATGCACTGTTTATTCCCTATTTTCTGATTGGTGTCGGAATGATTATTGATGTAAGGAGCCTGTTTACCGGAGGTGAAGCATTGAAGGTGGCTATTGTAATGACAGTAGTGGCGACTTTTAGTAAATGGTTGGCTGCCTGGATCACGCAGAAGATATACCGGATGCAGTCGAATGAACGGAGCATGATATTTCGGCTTGAGTAATGCGCAGGCTGCGGCTACACTGGCAGCAGTACTGATCGGCCACGAAATTATTATGGAGAATGGAGAACGGTTGCTGAATGATGATGTATTGAACGGTACGGTAGTGATGATACTTTTCACTTGTGTCATCAGTTCTTTGGTAACCGAACGTTCGGCACGTCGTTTTGCTCTGGATGAAAATGTGCAGGCGGAAGAAGAAGCTAAGAAAGTAAATACGGAACAAATCTTGATTCCGGTGGCTAACCCGGAGACGATTGAAGATTTGATTAATCTGGCTTTAGTAATAAAGGATGCCAAGCAGAAGAAAATGCATTGGTTGCATTGAATGTGATTAATGACAATAATAGTTCGGAGAAGAAAGAGCAGCAGGGTAAACGTAATCTGGAGAAGGCGGCTATGATTGCCGCTGCCGCTGATGTGCCTGTCACGATGGTGAGCCGTTATGATTTGAATATTGCTTCGGGGATTATCCATACGATCAAAGAATATGAAGCTACGGATATTGTGATCGGTCTGCACCGGAAAGCAAATATTGTCGACTCTTTCTTCGGACATCTGGCCGAAAGTCTGTTGAAAGGTACGCATCGTGAAGTGATGATTGCCAAATTCCTGATGCCTGTTAATACCCTGCGTCGAATCAATATTGCCGTTCCGCCAAAGGCTGAATATGAATCGGGATTCTCTAAATGGGTGGAACACTTCTGCCGTATGGGAAGTATCCTGGGCTGTCGGGTGCATTTTTTTGCCAATGAGCGTACATTGATGCGTGTTCAGCAACTTGTGAAAAAGCGACATGCAGGTACTCCGACGGAATTCTCCATATTGGAGGAGTGGGAGGATCTCTTGCTGTTGACAGGGCAGGTGAATTATGACCATTTATTGGTAGTTATCTCTGCCCGTCGCGGGTCTATCTCTTATGATCCCTCTTTTGAACGTCTCCCGGCACAATTAGGAAAATATTTCTCTAATAATAGTTTGATAATCCTGTATCCCGACCAGTTTGGCGAACCGCAGGAAATTGTGTCATTCTCTGATCCGCGTGGACATAATGAGTCTCAACATTATGAGAAAGTGGGTAAATGGTTCTATAAATGGTTAAAGAAAAAAACTGATGGAAAGATACGACTGGCAACAGAGAACGGAACTCCTGTTAGGAGAGGAAAAAGATGGAACGCATCCGGAACGCGCACGTATTGGTCGTGGGACTGGGTGGAGTAGGTGCTTATGCTGCCGAGATGCTCTGCCGCGCAGGAGTCGGGCGGATGACGATTGTAGATGCCGATACAGTGCAGCCTACCAATATGAATCGTCAGTTGCCGGCCATGCATTCCACGCTGGGGAGGACGAAAGCGGAAGTGTTGGCAGCCCGTTATAAAGATATAAATCCGGCGATTGAGCTGACTGTCCTTCCTGTTTACCTGAAGGATGAAAATATACCGGAACTGCTGGATGCCGATAAATATGATTTTATAGTAGATGCTATTGATACGATCAGTCCGAAATGCTTTCTGATTTATGAGGCGATGAAACGTCGTATAAAGATTGTTTCCAGTATGGGAGCAGGAGCGAAGAGTGACATCACCCAAGTACGTTTTGCTGATCTTTGGGATACCTATCATTGCGGTTTGAGTAAGGCCGTGCGAAAGCGTTTGCAGAAGATGGGAATGAAACGGAAACTTCCGGTGGTATTCAGTACGGAACAAGCCGATCCGAAAGCGGTATTGCTGACGGAGGATGAACAGAATAAGAAATCGACATGTGGAACAGTTAGTTATATGCCGGCCGTGTTTGGGTGTTATCTGGCTGAATATGTCATTAAACGATTATAAGGCTATTATGATAAAACTAGAAGGGATTACGAAGAGTTTCGGCTCATTACAGGTGTTGAAAGGCATTGATCTGGAAATCAACAAAGGAGAAATTATTAGTATTGTAGGCCCGAGCGGTGCGGGTAAAACTACGTTATTGCAGATAATGGGCACTCCCTTTAGATGAACCGGACGCAGGTGTGGTACAGATTGACGGAACAGTGGTGAGTCGGATGAAGGAGAAAGAACTATCTGCATTTCGTAATAAGAATATTGGTTTTGTTTTCCAGTTTCACCAACTACTGCCGGAGTTCACGGCATTGGAAAATGTGATGATTCCCGCTTTAATCGCCGGGGTATCTTCGAAGGAGGCGCACGAACGCGCTATGAAGATTCTGGATTTTATGGGACTGGTTGACAGGGCTTCTCATAAACCGAATGAATTGTCGGGAGGCGAGAAACAACGGGTAGCGGTAGCGAGGGCTTTAATCAACGATCCGGCAGTTATTCTGGCAGACGAACCATCCGGTAGTCTGGATACACATAATAAAGAAGATTTACATCAACTATTCTTCGATTTGAGAGACCGGCTGGGGCAGACTTTTGTCATTGTGACGCATGACGAGGGGCTTGCCAAAATTACGGACCGGACCGTTCATATAGTGGATGGTATGATTAAAAAATAAAGATTAATTAGAGAACCTAACTTCTAAAAATGTATACCAAAAAGGTAGAGCCTTGCAAGTGTTCTATCTTTTAGCTATATATTTATAGTCGCTTCTCTACGGAAGTCTGTGAAGATGATAGTAGAGTGTTTGTTTTGTTTGTGTGTGATGCATTCTTGTCTGGTGTGATAGGAATGCATCTTTTTTTATTTATTGTGACAAACGAGGAACTATTCATAACAAATATAAGGAGTAATCCGTTCGAAATCTGCTGTGAATTCCTCGTAAAGTGATAATTGCTTGAGGTTTGTCAAGATCCCTTTCTTTTTTCGGTATTCCACAATAACTTTGGCTTGATAGTAGTTTATATACGGATGATGCATCATCCGTTCGATACTTGCCTTATTTATGTTAATACGGCGGATTTGGGTTGCGTTGATAGAGAACCAGGGCCGGAGCATCTCTGCTTTTAAATGTTTCTCCTGTAATTGCTCTATTTTATAAAAGCCCCCTAGCTGTGTCCGGGTAATTTACAATCATACGGGCAATGGCACTTCCGATACCTGGAATTTTCTTAAGTTCGGTCGTGTCTGCTTCATTCAGGTTGATGACGGTGCCGGGCTGATATTTAAACAGGGTATCCTGCGGCATCCTTTGTTTCATTAATAGTCGGACGGTATCTTTTGTTGAGGACTGTTCGGTAATACGGATATAAGGATGTAAAGTCTGATATTGCTCGTCTGTCAACCCGTATATCTTTTGGAAATCTTCCGGATGACGGAACTTTCCCTGTTTCTTGCGGTAACGCAGAATGTTTTTAGCTATCCACGGAGGCAATCCCAATGATATAAAAGTAATGGAATCGGCAGTGTTCGGATCGAATATAGAGAGCCTGACTTCTTTTGGTGAATAGGAATCGTTTTTCGGAGGGTCCCCTTCTGCGAATTTCCTTTGAGGTTTTATTTCTTTGATCGATGAAATGAATTCATCATATTCTAGCTTGAATTTCTCATCTTCTTCAGGAGTAACTTCTTGAGGAGTGGAGAATAGTTGCACGAGCCGGGGAATTGAGAATACCCCTATAATAAGAACGACAAGGACGATAATGCCTTGTCGTTCGGTTTTAGTGAAATAAAAAAAGTCTTTCCACATTATAGTTTGATTAGTCCCAGTTCATTGATGAATATCAGTGAGATGGCGATTGGGGCGATATATTTTAATATAAAGATGATGAGTTTGTATACAGGAATTTCTATTGAACCGTTATTTGTAATCTCCGACCAGACGATTTTCTTATCAAGATACCAGCCGGTAAAGAGAGAAAATACAGAGCCGCCGAGCGGCAACATGATTTTAGCCGTAACAAAGTCGAAGAGGTCGAACATGCCCAGTCCGAAAACGGTGAATCCTTTCGTCACTTCCGAGTGATAATGAACAGAATATTCCCAAAAAGATGCATCCTCCGGTCACGAGTCTTGCTGCTTTTCCACGGGAGAGGTTGAACTCCTCATGTAAATAGGCGGTTACTACTTCGTGCAGGGAAATAGTAGAAGTTAAAGCAGCCATTGCCAGCAACGCGTAGAACATGACAGAGAATATGTATGCCAGTATAGGAACTCCGCTAAATGCCTGTTGGAATACATTAGGCAGAGTGATAAAGATGAGGCTTGGACCCGAATCAGGTTGTATGCCTACGGAGAAAGCGGCCGGGAAGATGATAAATCCGGCTAATATCGCAACGAAAGTATCAATGATTCCTACACTGAAAGCCGTTTTAGTCAGGTTGGTTTCTTTGCTGAAATAGGAGGCGTACGTGCAAAGGCATCCCATTCCCAGGCTTAAAGAGAAGAAGGCTTGTCCCATAGCACTCAAAAATACATTTCCGTCCACTTTGCTAAAGTCCGGTTTCAGTAGAAACTCGATACCTGCACCGGCTCCCGGCAGAGTGACCGAACAAACAACCAGTATGAGGATAATGATAAACAAGGTAGGCATCATGATCTTGGAAGATT
>VOFK01003809.1_pt1 | contig 43611 bp, 60 predicted proteins | sample 5384121 | NCBI WGS metagenome assembly VOFK01 (sample SAMN12384730, study PRJNA508395) | human gut metagenome | isolation source: healthy gut J | host: Homo sapiens | reverse complement strand
ATAGGGACACTGTTCGGACAAACAACAAAACACCGAGTAAAATGATGGCTCTGCCCGGTGTTTTGTTGTTGGTGGGTAGAGCGGGTAGAGAAAAATCGCAATTTCCCATAAACTCTCTTATAGTAGCTCTCTTATAGACTACTTTATGAAAAATACAGATTTACTCTACCCACTCTACCCGTAAGGAGGAATATATACTCAACAGCCTGTCGGCTGAGTGAGCCGTTTAGGACTTTTTCAGTTCGAGAACAGCAGATTCAATCAGATTGTCGATAGAGTCAAGGTCGAGGGTATAACCCTTCTCTTTCAGATAGTTCAGAACATAGGCTTTCTTCTCAGCCCCTCGACCTGTTCCGTTGTAAATCATCTCAGCAGCTTCGACAGCTACCTTGACCCAATTCTTGATTTTGGCGAACTTCTCTGCATCGACCTTAGCTTTCAGGTAAGGGATGAGGAAGGTGGTGATGACAGCCACAATCAGAGTGATAATGGCAGAAGCGATGTTGGTTAAATCAGTCATTGCAAATACCTCCTAAAAATTATCGGAAAAATGTTGTTCCTGCGGAGCGACCTTGTACTGCCGCATAAGTTTGATTCTGTTCTCGACTTTGGCTTTTGAGTAATAGAAGCCTGTCCCAGTTGCTACCTCGGCGGCTACTGACGGTATGAGGTAAGCAAGGGGTGTAAGGTCGAGAGTACGCCATATCATTATCATTGTGAAGATGATGACTACGGCGTTCATAACACCCGCAACAATGAGGATTTTCTTTGAAAACTCCTTCGGCTGGTTTCGTACTCTCCTCATACCGCCATCCCCTCCTTATGCTTTTGGTGAAAGTTCCCTTGTCTACCCTAACCATAAACGGTAGCACCGCCGCCGATGATTCTGACAAGGTGGTAAGGGGTGCTTGCCGTTATAGGTCTGCGTGATTTTTGCCTTACCCGGTCGGCAGGACACCCGCTCTGCTACCGTTGGAACTCTCGAATAGTGAGTGTTGCCGTTGAACAACGGTATCGCCTACCTTCGGAGTCAAGCCGTCTCAGGGGGCGTAGAAGCAGCGTTCACCACGGTAAGGTACTTTGTGTTGACCGGGCTACAAATAGCGTTCCTGCCGTCCTGAGACTTGTCAATGACGGCTCTATCGCCTACGACCTCACGGACAATCCAATTCTTCGCTTTGACCCATCCGGGGGGATAGCCTTGCCGCCGTAGTAGACGGCATTGGAAGCGAAGCTTCACGATGTCCCCAACCTTGACGGCACTCGGTTTTTCGGGGGTAGGCTCAGGCTTGACCTCGGTCGTTGCGCCGAGTTTGGCGTTGACCTTTGCGGCAATGTCTCCGTGTCGCTCGTAGAGATATGTACCGGGACAAGACTTGTTCGCATAGTCTCTGTGAACGGTCATGTTACAACCGTCAAGGTGATTCATGCGCTTGTTCTTGTCAGTACTCCAAACGAGCTTCTTGATACCGTTACGGCGGCAAATATCAGCCACAAGCTCAATGAGGGCATTGTAAGCCCTGTCGGTAACGGTATACGGCTCTTTGGTGTCAAAGCTACCTCAATAGTGATAGCCCTTTGGTCGTTGGCGTTCGAGGAAGAACACCACGACCTGTTTTTTCTTCCACATACAGACCGATAGAGCCGTCAAGCCCAACGCCGTAGTTGGAAGAAGCCTGTCGAGAGGTCGGCTGAAAAATCTCGCCGATTCTCTTTGCAGTACATTGACCCAACCACACAATGAATGGTGATGGTGTCAATAGCATGAGTTCTTGCCCGGAATGGTTAGGGACTCAACAGAGTTACATTCACGAGCGGACTGTTTGTGTTCAAGCCATTGTTTTAATCCTCCTTCTTTACATGTAAATCTAAGAACTTCTCACGAAGGTCATCCATAACGCCGTTTGCGCCGAGGGAATGATACTGCTTCCAACAGTTTTCAAAGTTCTCTCTTGCATAAACAGGGGGCGTACCCCTTTTTCGTCATACTTGTTATAGTCGGCAATCATCTGACTGCGGAGCAGAGCTTGAATCCCGGATTTCAGAGCCACGGTGTCATCCTTATTTTTTTCTTGATGAGGGAGTGCAGGAATTTGAATATACCTGCGAGAATAGCGGGGACTCGAACAAGCAGAGCCATTGATAAATTGTCATTCCGTAATCTCCTCCCATCCGTAGACCCCCGGCTCCCAAACATTGTTGTTCACGGTAGACTTCCAATGCTTGCTGTTATGAGATACTTTATCTCCCCATAGAGTAGGCATCATGCGCCCCGATGGGCTGATACCATTCCGGGTATTCCTCCTGCGGGTTGCCGATTTGAGTCCACATGGAAGGGGTTTCGGACGGCTTTGTGTTTTGAGCGGTTGTGAGTACATCGTGAATGGAACGATAAAGGTTGCCGCCCTCAGATACGATAGCTCCCGCTTTTACCCGTCCAATTTTCGTTCCACTCGATAAACAGCTTCGGGTGGTCGGTGATGACCGCTTCATCAAGCTCACCGCTTTCAGCGAGCTTGACAAAGACAATGGTAGAGATTTCTCTCTGCTCCTGTTCGGAGATTCCTGTTTTCTTAAAAACGCTGCTCATTCAAAATTACCTCCAATCTGAGAAACATAACACGCACCTTCGCCCTCTCCACGAGTAACGACAACTTTGATGATGACACCCCAATTCGTCCCTGTTTTGGTCGTGTTCTCAAACACATGAACGAGACCGCCTGTTACGGAAGTTGTGGCATCTTCCCAAGTGGGAGAGGTGTCAAATCCATTGTTACAGACATATACCTTAAAATCGGACTCAGCCGGGATACTCCGAGTGACCGTGATTTTGATACGAGTTGGACGAGTATTGGAGGTATAAGGGGTTGTGTTTTGGATGGTAAAACTGTTGACCTATTTCGTAAAGGTATAAGTTCTTACGGTGGTCGAGTTACTACCATCATTCGCCTTTATTTTCATTGTGTGAGAGCCATTGCTCAGTTGAAGCCATGTACTCCCGGTCACATAAAAGGTATTTGTTTCCCAAGCGTTACTACATACGAGCGAATAGGCTTATCGTCAAGGAGTTCGTCAACAGTGACAGAATCATTGTCTGCATCTGTGACCGTGTAAGTTTGCGTAAATCCTTCGCTTTTTGTGCCGAGATTTGCATTTGACCCGGAGATAACAGGCGGTTGATTGTTGATGACCGTCCGGGATGCACTCGTTTGATAATCACTCGTAGCCCCCTGAGAGTCATAAGCGCAGACACGATATTGAACGGTAGTCCAACCGTATGTAATGCTGTCGGCATAACTGCGGTTTGCGCCCTTATAGACCTGAGTCCAAGAGCCTGTCCCAACCTTCCTTTGAAGGATGTAGCCGGAGAGGTTGCCGTCAGGGTCGGTCGATGCACCCCAATCAATAGTTGCGCTCTTTGCCGCCGTAGACGGAAGTAGGCACATTGATATAGGAAGGTTTCGTAGGAGCTTGATTCCATACGAAGGTGTAGCATCCGTCAGCATCGGTGCTGTCAGATACCAAGAGAGAAGAGGAAAGATTCAAAGCGGGACGAACGCCATCGTTACCAGTGTAAGCAATGCCGATGGCCAAACCACCACCCGAGTTGACAACCCGAGCGCCGCCGGCGTACGAGTAGTAAGGCGTTCTCAGCCACCAATACCAAGCGGTAGTTTTACTCGAAGGTTTAGAACTCGAAGGAGTGTTGCTGAAACACTGCTGTGTGAGATACCCGATACGAGCGGTATTGCTCGTGTAGTACCCCCACGCCGCACCTTCGGCGATGCTGTTTTCGTTAGAGAGACCGACTTCGGTTGTGGACGGTAGGAATACCTTGCGAACAACATCCTCATAAGAGCCGCCGTCTACACTCGGTTTGACAACACGAATGGTTGTCGAGAGAATAGCGGCTTTTTCATCATCCGTAAAACCGTTCAAAAAACCGGGACGGCTTGCGTACTGAGTATTTGCATATACCACACTTGAACTGTTCGGCGATTGGTCTGCGCTATGAGCTGCGCTATACCATGCGCCACCTGCGGCATCTTTGTTGAGCCATTGGTCGAGGTTAGAGACGGAATAGCGGTTGTTACCGTAACTCTGTCGGTCGGAATTGCTGTTGTTGCTCGGCTCTTTGGCATCGAAACATCTCAGGTCAAGAATCTCAGCGGCGTGTAGCGTGATTGCATTTGTGGGATATGCGGGAGTGCATTGATGGTTTTGGCAACCACACAGTCCACACAATCGGCTGCGCCGTCTCTGAGTTTACCTGAAACTTACCGAACTTGACTTTCGCCCCGGTCGGCAGATTCGACAGTAATTGAGACATCTTTGTTATCCTCCTTGAATAGTGAATTGTATAACTCGTCCATCTCTCGAACGAGATGATGACAGTTACCTCGAAGAGCATGACCCTTCCACGATTGATAGGATTGATGTATGCTCTCCATTGTGATTAGTCCTCGGTCGAGCAGCTTTCGGAACTTTTTGAGTTTCCGGGACATATTGCCTTTGCTCCTGCGGCGTATTTTCCATACCGTCTTACCTGTTTCGGTGAGATAAATATGAAAACCAAGAAAGTCAATACCGTTTTCAATGGAAATATCTGAGTCTTTTGATTCAGTTGCATCCCCATCGGAGCGAGGAACATTCCTATGTCCTTCAAGCACTGTTTCAGATACTCCTTGTCCTCATGAATAAGGTAGAAGTCATCCATGTATCGACCGTAGTACTTGATACCCAACTTCTCTTTGATGAAATGGTCTAAGGGACTCAGGCACAAAACAGCGAGAAGCTGACTGCTCTGATTGCCTATCGGTATGCCGGGGTCTGCGGTAGAATCAATGATGTACCATAACAGCCACCTGACATCCTCTTCGGGTACATACGGCTCTAAAATCCTTTTCAGATACTCGTGAGGAATACTGTAAAAGTACTTTCGGATGTCGCACTTCAACACCCATCCCTCCAAGCCGTGTTGTCGGTAGAACTTGTGCATAAAACCGTCCAAGCGATTTAGCCCGAAGTCTGTACCCTTGCCGACCTGTGATGCGTAATTGTCGTAGAGGAAGTTCTTTCTCAGCAGGATTTCGAGTACATTGTCGCATAATGAATGCTGCACCACCTTGTCTCGAAAAGAGTTTGACATGACATCTCGTTCCTTTGGCTCATAAACTTTGAAAGTGTGATACTCTGAAAGTTCATAAGTCTTATCCTGTAATTCCCGGCTCAGACGGAGCAGATTCTCTAAGAGATTCACTTCAAACCGAGCCGTAGCGGGTTTCCACCGCTTACCTCTGCGAGCCAACTTAAACGCTTTGTGTAAGTTATCAAATCCGTAGATTCTCTCGTAATACATAATAATTCCACGCCGTATATAGCTTGTGCGTTGGTAAGACCAAAGCCCTTGCATCGACATTCATGTGTTTATCTCCCTTGCGGAAGAAGGGATGCACCTTCCTTTGATGATGGGTCACTGTTTTCACCATAAGGGTTACTCAGACTCGATTATCCATCAAATCGGGACGAACGCCATTGTTACCATTGTAAGCATTGTTGTTGTTCAAACTACCATCCGAGTTGACACTCCGAGCGTTGTTGGCGTTCGAGTAGTTAGGCGTTCAAGCGACAAGGCACACCCCAATGTGTTTACCGTTGCTTATCCTTCTTGTGCCAAGCTAAGGTCATATTCTTTACATCACTGATAAGCTGAGTCCAATAGACACAACTCCCGCTGCTGATATAGCTTTCCTCATACGCTTGCTCTACAAGGAACAGCAGATTCTTACAGGCGGTAACAGCTTCAAGCTGATACCTCAGCCGGAGACTCCGTTGCTCCTCGTCATTCAGCATATAGTCGTTTGCGGCGATGAGCTTTGTGACAATTTCCTTCGACAGCTTATAGATGTCTTTTACCATCATGAAGCGTTCTTTCTTTGGAAAAATGCTTGTCGGTCTTTATCATCAGACGGCTATGCTTGAATACATCCTTTGCTTTGGTGATGACATTCATTTCGGTCGGCTCTTTACGATGCGAAGTATTTACTGCCATCTTAACACTCGATTCTGCTCAGAGACTTGTTCCATACGCCTGTAACGGCAATGCCCGTGAGGTCTCCGAAACTCATCATAAAAGGATTGCTTGTGATGTCATCGAAAACACGATTCATCAGCCATACAACTCTATCCTCAATGGGTTGAAGCAGAGCTTTGTTGATGTCCGTTCCCTGTCTCCGTAATGGAGTCGGGAGCGGGTGTAAGCATAATACGCCCATCTTCTAACTCCTCCATATAGAAACAGTTGTCTCCAATAGCCACACGGTCTTTGATTTCTCTTGATACATACGCCATACGGCTTTCACCTCCTGATAGGTAGCATCCTCATCGCCCCGGATTTGAACATTCCGCTTTTTTGGAATCCGTCAACCATCGAGTCGAGAAGCTGCTTGATTGCACATAGGTTTTCTTCAACAGCGTTGATGTCCGAGAAGGTACTCATATCTTCGGGAACATCGGGAACATCTGCCTGTTGGTGATAAGCGGCAATGATGAGTCTGACATTGGAGAGAATGCGTTTGACATCTCGTGCCGTAGGCAGACCGCTTCGTTCCCATACTTTACAGGATGTTCCGGGAGGATAGTGCAGCTCATCAAGTCTATCGCTGATATACTGAATGTCTCCTTCAATACGGTTGATGTCCGTGAGATTAAAGCATCCTTTCAACTCATAAGTTTCGACCGGATTGCCTGACAGTTTTGCATCAATCCATTTCTGAATCTGCTCCTGAGCGAAAAGCAACATCCTCGTTAGTCCTGTCATAAACAGGCTGAATCCATACTGCCATTACACAACCCTCCCTTCACCTGTTCCTCTGAAAGCACCTGTGAACGAGTACTTGACCGAAGTCATACGCACCGATTCAGTACCAAACTTGTTTTCAGCGGTAATGATGTCAGTAGCATCGAGCCGAGGGTCAGCTCGCCAACCATCCATCTTCATGATTTTTCGGTGACTCAGCCAAACCTTAACCCATGCACTCACCGTTGTCGCAACTGCGGTAGAGGTGATGAGCGGATTATCAACCGTCTGAGTTTCGCCGTTTTCCTCAGCATCGACAACATAATTGGAATCGGAGCTTTTGAGAAAATCCCCGGTGACAAGGATTGTCACTTCACCGCTGCCTGTGATTTTGAGATGACAGGTGTTGGTGTAGTATGTTGCGGAGACCAAAGTTCCTCCCGTGACCGTTGCTGCTGCGTTGACGGCACTTTGCGAGTAGGTCACAATCACTTCCTTTGTACCGTTGACCGTCACCTTTCCGCTGAATAGCTCTTTCCCGGTTTCGTCCGCAAAGTAGTTGTAGACCTTCGTGCTGACCGCCATGAGCGGCTTTTGCAGCGAGATTTCCGGGCGAGACAGGAGGTTGAAGTGCGTGAGAGCGTAATCCTGTTCCGTAGTCGAGATAGGCTCGATGTGCAGCACTCCCGCTCTGTCGCAATAGATGACACAGCATCCTGCCTGAGCGATGTATTGCAAACATTCCGCTAACGGTCTGAGCGGCAAAGGGGCGGTTGTCGTTATGGATTTCAGCGTATTGCTTACAACCCATTTCTTACTGCCATCATCGTTGAGCGGGAGGTTTGCTTCGGTGAGAACGCTGATTGCAAGGTCGTAGAGAGTTGCCCCGGTAGACTTGTAAAGTCCTTTGGTATAGGTCTTTTGCATGAACTCCAAGAGGTCTCGTGCCGTAAACCTTGCTTCGATACCATTCTGAGGAGCTTCCCATTCGGAAAGGTAAAACACCCCGGCAGGTATGTACTCGATAGTACCGTCATTCAGTTTCAACCCGTACTTGACACGCATTTCCTGCCGCTCCATGAGATACTTCGAGAGACCTGTCGTATTGTTCGGGTCGTAGATGTTGTTGCTGTTGTCGATGGAAAAGCCCATCTTGTTTACAGGGGTGGTTGCGCCTATCGGGTTGATGTCCTGCTCATGCTCATACCCGGTGATGTCCGATTTGCCGTAGACCTTGTTGACCCCAACAAAAATTTCAGCGATTCTCGGTCGGTGATGAGGGAGACACCATTTGAGGATTTCAATGCGGATGCTATCATAGGTCTCGATGTCAAACCCGACAACCGATTTGACAGAAGCATTATCCTCGACCTTGCACTCGGCAACCACGGTCGAGCCATTGTATGCCGTAATCTTGAACACTTCGGCATATTCGTTATAGGCGATACCCCATGTGATGGTGATACCGGGGATGATAGGCTCATGCACCTCTGTGAAGTCAATATCCACGAAAGGCACTCGGTCGAAGCTGCCGTCCTCTTCGGAAAAGTAGATTGCCGATATAGCCGTTGTCCCCATAATTCGATTCGGGGATAAACCTTCGGCTACCATCAAGTAGCCAAAGGTTTTCCTCTAATGTCCCGTAAGGTACGATTTTCTTATCGACCTCACTTACAATCTGCTCTGTGTCAGCGATGTAGATTGCACCGTTGTCTTTGGAGGTTGCATCCGCAAGAGCATCCGGGTCGGCTATGTCAAATGAGATTTCGACATAGCTTTCGTTGACAAGCTGCTGCTTTTGAACAGCTTTCCAAGCATCCGAAACATTTTGCATACTTACACCTCCACGAGAGAGAGCTTACACTCAGTCCAACCGAGGATGTCTCCGTTCTCCGGGTCTCGTCTCCACATCCCGGCACTTCTGTCGCTGACATACATTGTCTTTGTGACCCACCCCCCGGCACTTTGGTCGAAGAAGGTTACCGTGTTGTAGAACTTACCCCCGGCAGACTGCTTGAAGCACTTGTTGATTGCCGCCCATTGCTCAACGGTCAGATACCGCCAAGACATTTCGACTTTGGCAACATCGTCTCGAATGACAGACCCGATGACAACTCCTTCGAGGTTACGGGCAGAATCTACGAGTGTTGCCGTGTTGCCGGAATAGGCAGACGGCTCAGGAAAGGGATAGCTCCCAACAGTAACCAATGCTCTAAATGCCATTGAGAACACCTCCCGGATAAATAGTTGCGCCACGCTCTCTCTGCCGCTTCTCTACGGCTGCGGTTATCTGTTTGCCATCGAGATATACTCGGACATCAAAGTTACCGCCGTTACCACCGTCAGAAGCTCTCATAGCGGCAAGGACACCCTGATAGATACCCTCTACAATTTGGTCGTTGTTTGCGACAGCGGTACGACCGCCGATGCTGCCGACCATTTCTGCACCCGCTTCACGAGCAATGAAGAGCTGACCGACTTCCGGGAAACCGCCCGATGCAAAGCCGAGCTTACTGCCGACCCAAGAAGCTGCGCTTGAAACGGCGTTCGACACGGAACTTCCGATACTCGACAGGGTTTCCGATACTTTGCTGATAGCACTCTTAGCGGCAGATACCGCACTGTCGAACAAACCTTTAACCGCACTTATGCCGGAAGAGACAATGCTCTTCATGTTATCCACAAAGCCCGTGATGGAGCTTACGGCGTTAGAGATGTGCGATTTCAAATTGTCCCACACGGTACAAATGCTGCTCTTCATCGAAGAGAACGCCGTGACTGCCGTAGACTTGATGTTACCCCAAGTGGTCGAGAGGGTCGTTTTGAGACCGCCCCATACCGTGTTCGTATTGGTCTTGACATTATTCCATACATTCGCAATGGATGTCTTGATGTTATTGAACACAGAGCTTGCGGTAGATTTCACCGAGTTCCAAGCCGTAGAGAGCGAAGATTTGATGCTACTCCACTTTGTCGAGGTATCAGTGCTGATGTTCGACCATGCCGTACTGATAGTGGATTTCAGATTGCTCCAAGTAGTACTTGCGAGTGTTTTGACATTCGTCCAAGTGGTCGAGAGCGAAGTCTTGATGTTCGTCCATGCAGTCGAGGTGCTGGTCTTAACATTATCCCACGCCGTAGAGATGGTGGTTTTCATGTTGTTCCAAACAGTACTTGCCGTAGACTTGATACCGTCCCAAGTGGTCGAGAGGAAGCTCTTAATGTTGCCCCACACCGTAGAAGCGGTACTCTTAATGGCGTTCCAAGCATCAGAGCAAGCCTGTTTGATACCCTCCAACTTCTCAGAGAAGAACTCGACAATGTTGTGCCAAGTATCAGCGATACCTTGCAGAAGACCATCAATCAGGAAAGTACCGATTTCGGCAAACACCGTAGAGGGAGAATGAATACCGAACAGGTCTTTCACCCAATTTACCACGGGGTCTACCAAGTTTTCTTTCAGCCATGTACCCGCCGAGCGCATTGCATCTCCGATACCGTAGAAGAAACCTGCCACGCTGTCGAGACCAAAGCCCTCGAAGAGACCACCTAAAATGTCTGCGATACCGCCCAACGCACCGACAATAATGCCCGGAAGCTGAACAACAAGCTCAACCACCAATGCGCCGATTTTGGCGAGGATTTCGCCCCACTCGATGTTGGCGAGCATATTACCGATACCCGCACAAATGTCTTGCACAACCTTGCCCCAATCGGTTTCACCGACCACTCCGAGCAGCAGGTCAAGCAGACCGACAACGGCATCGCTGAGAAGCGTACCGAGGTCTCCGAGTAAAGACATCCAATCAATCGACTCAATGGCATCCATAATCTGTGTGCCGATTTTGTACCACTCGACATTACGAATTGCCTGAGACATACTCTCGAAGATTCCGAGAATAAGTTCTTGTGCCGTCTGAACAGCTTTTGTGATGTCAATCTCCTCAAACCAACCGTTGATGAAGTCTGCGATTGCAAGACCGAACTTCGTCCAATCGAAGGTCGTTACAAACCCGTAGAGGGTATCTACAAGAATCGTCCACTTCTTCGCAAAGGTCTTTCCAACCAAGCCGAAGTCGATTTGCTCCATCATGTGATTGAGGGTAGTTGCGATACCCGCCCCGATTTTATCGAAGTTGATAGTGTCGAGGAAGTTATATAGTACCTCGAAAGCAGACTGAATACCGTAGCCCAACTTGTCTCCGATACCTGCAAAGTCTACTTTGTCGATAAGCTCGTTGACCTTATCTCCGAGGATTTTGCCAACACCCGCCCAATTGCCGTTTGCAATAGCTTCCTTGATTTGGTCTATCCATTTTGCAAAGTCGCTGTCGAGCTGCATTTCCTCGAACATAGAACCGTAGTCCATGCCACCCGCACCGCCGCCACCTCCGCTGTCGGAGAGGACATTCAGTTCATCGAAACCTGCGGTAAGGCTTTTTGCGGCTTCCGCTGCACCACCTGCGGCTTCGGCATACTCGGTCTGAGTCTTAACAGCTTTCGTCCAACTACTTGCCCCGGAGAGCTTCGCAAACAACTGATTCAGCACATTGATTAGAGCTACGGTTTTATCAATCACATACTCAATTGCAGGAGCGAGAGCGTTGATGAGCGGAGCAACCATCGCACCGATGGAGTTTTTGAAGTACAGAAAGCTCGATGCAATCCTATCCATAGAGGACGCAAGGTTGCCGCCAATGGCTTTACTGTACTGATATACATTGTTCGTTCCGTCCTTGAATGCGGTTGCAATCTGAGACAGGATGAAACGAATAGCCCGGTACATAGCAACACGACCCATAGAGCGAATAAATCCGCTGAACTTCTTAGTTGCACCGCCTACTGCGCCTTTGAGTTTCCCGCCGATATAGCTGCCGAGCTTCTTCATTGCTCCAAACACGCTCTTAGCTGCGCTGCCGAGCTTTTGAAAAACCGTCACAATGCCCTTGAACGCACCGCCGATAACCTTTGCTACCCCGCCAAAGACGATGGTTGCCCCGGTCTTGATAGAGGAAAAGATGTTGGCTGCAAACTCTTTGAGCTGCGATAGCTTGCTTTTCGTTTCCTCAACATCCACACTCGGAGCGATAGGAACGGTTTCGGTAGAAGTTTCGGGAGGAGTAATGGTAGAGGTCGGATTTGCGTTTGTGATTTCACCGACCTTATCGGCAATTTCAGAGATTTTCTCAGACCCCGCACCGAGGTTAGAGAAGTCAATCTTCGAGAGCTTTCTCAGTTCGGAAACGGCGGCACTCAGACCGGGATTGCTCCCGGCATTTGCAAGGGACTCAACACCCTGCGCCATTTCCTTTAACTTAGAGATATCATCGCTGTTCATATTGGCAACAGCGTTACTCATCTCAGTCAGCTTTTGGAGGGAGTTCTTCAACTTCGTCAACCCACGCTGTGCATCGGTAGTCGAAGATTCAATTTCGATTTGTAAGGTGTCAATCGTGTTATCCACCGTCTACCTCCTTCCCGGCTCGAATGGCAAGCTGTGTATTGGTCTTTGCCGCCCACGCTGTCATTTTTGCCTTTGTTTTTTCGTATCGAAGGCGTTCTTGCCGTTCCTTCTTTTCTTTGACCTGTTTTTCGGTAACGGCATACGGCTCAGGAGAGTACGGAGTAGGCTTCGTGCCTTTCTTTGCAAAGGCTTGAAGGATAGGAGACACATCACACAGAGCTTCGTAAAAATACATTCCCTGTAACCAAAGGTCTTGATTCCTTCGCCGTTGCTTCAACTCGTCAGCCCTTCGATAACTCTCCGTCAATCGGCAATCTCCGTCCCAAAACTGTTCAGGGGTCATGCCGATAGCCAAGTAATATGGTAAGTGATTGTAGAACACCTCAGTATAAGAAAGGGCGGCAAACCCTTTCGATTCGCCGCCCCGGTGGGGTTGCGAGTCACTTACCAACTCGTTCCCCAAGTCAAGTTTCCCTCGGACTCCTCCGGCTCATCGACAAGTGCTTCGATAGGCTCGTTATACATCTCAGCGAGTCGCATTACCAAGTCCATCTTGTTTGTCATCTTCTCGAAAATACGGTCGATGACTTCACGCTTCACGAAACGATGGTGAGCGAGAAACGCTCCTGCAAAGAGGGCGGGAAGAGTAGTAAGAGGTTTGTCGGAAATATCCCCGATGTTAAACCCCTGTTTTTCAAGAGCTGCCACAGAAGCTCTCGTGTATTCGAGGGTATAATCCGTACCCTCGAAGGTAAAGTTGATAGTCTTAGCCATGATACATTCCTCCTTGTTTCACGGTCTTAGGCAGAAGCTACGGTGATGGGAGTGGAAGGAGCGATGGTGATAGTCATATCGACCACCTCGTTCACGCCGCCGCCCACAACGAACACATTGAGCTTACCCTTGAACTCGAACTTGCCCTCAGACCCGGTAGGCGTGACAACACCGTTCGACTCAGTACCGCCAAACCAAACGGCGAACTCCGTTTCGGTGTCCTTCATAGCGGAAAGAGTAGCATAGTCATCCTTGTCATAGTTGGCGGTAAACTCCAACGCTTCAAGAGACTGAATGCCGGGGATGTAGGTCTGCATACCATCCGAAAGGGTGGTGGTTTCAAGCATTTCGGGCGCACCGCCGAGGTCGGGGAAGTCTTTGATGTCAACGACCTTGCTATAAGTGCCGCCGCTTGCGGCTTTCTTCATCAGAAAGACCTTGTAAGTGGAAATAGCCATTACTTATTACCTCCTGTAAATTGTTTGATTGGTGGAGACGATAGCCGTATATCGAGTAACCATTCGATAAATAGTGGCATCGTCCATCGAAACAGGGTTTTTCATTGTGCGGGTAAACCCAAGACCCAAGAGAATATCGTCAATGACGGCAATGATTTCTTTGCACTCGGTCTTTTTTCCACTCGTTTTATTCGAGTAGACATTGACCTCGTACATCAGATTAGCGTGATTTTCATTACTCCCGGAGTCCTGTGTTCGCTTGACCGTATAATTATCGGCTTCCACGATGCTGACACACGGGAATGATGAAGGACTACGCACATCCTCACCATAGACATTGACCTTCGGGAACTGAGTACGAAGTTCGGTAGCGACCTTCGTAAAAATCTCGTTTTCCACATCAATCATTTACCGAACACCTCCTCAGCGATTTTTGTTATTTGCTCTCGCATTTCCTTAGCGGAATCATATAACGCCCGGTTTGCCGGATTACCGTATGTTTTGACTTCGCCTTGATGCTTGCCATCGGTGATGACTTCACCGTTTGTTCCGGGATTGCCTGAGTATCGCCACGAGTCGAGCTTACCTAAGTGATAGCCATACCCGCCACGAGTAAAACCGAAGTCTCCCGCTTTCGGATGACCCTCGGCTGCATAATGCACACCTGCGCCAAACTCAATGAAAGTGATGGACTTCTTACCCGTTGCGGAGATAGCCAACTTGTTTTTGTCTATCCAAACAGGAGTATTGTTCACTCGCACATCGTTTGTACCGTCATAGATTGCATTTGTAAACCGCACAGTTGCTTCTTCGATTCCGATTTCGGCAAGCCGCTCCATAAGTGTATGGATTTTTTCATCCAACTCCTTTTGGTAGCTTTCGATTTCGGCAATCGCCTTGTGCAGCGTTCCGAGAGTACACTTGATTTTCTTCACGATACTTCCACCTTGCTTACCGCAAATGAGACCGTGTTGAGAGACCGAGCGACCTTCTTCACGATGTAGTCGTAAATCAGGTTTCCGTCCTTATCGTAGGCGGGAGGAGAGTCGATACAAAGGACAGAGTGTTCATCGACCGGGCAGGTAACATCATCCGTGATAATGACCTTATCGTACAGAAGAGAGTTACCAAATTGCTCAACCTGAGCCTCGCCCGTAGCGGCTGATACATTGGCTTTCATCTCAACGGGAGATTCATAGACCACCTTGTATTCGCCGCTGTCGTTGCCGTACTCATCTTTGATAGCGACTTTTTCCTTGAAGAGTGCGTAGTAAAACTTTCGCTTGTTTCGGTGTAAACATCTCATTTCAGCACCCCCGCAAAAGGAAGCACTCTCGATAGCATCGACTCAGGCACATCGGCGTTTTCGTAGGAGCGGTTGATTCCATTTTCGCTATGGTAGGTCTCTCCCTCCGCACCACGCTTGTTGAGAAGATAGCAAAGCAATTTCAACCTGATTGGTTGCGTACTTGTCCGGCACTATCTCAACATCATCTCGGTAGGGATAGGCTCTTTGAATAACCTTCCGACCTGCCAAAGAAAGATAGGCAAGCAACACGCTGTCTGCGGTCTCTTCGCCCTTTTCCTCATTCAAGAGAGATTTGAGCATCGTGAGTTTTTCCTCATCAGTCCATACCATGTTGCTTGCCTCCTTTCATTTTTTATGCAATGGTAAACCAACCCTCATCCTTCGGACTATCGTCCGTTGCGGGAGTGACAGCAACATAACCGTTGCCGACCTTTGCATAATAGGTCGTACCTGCTGCGGCAGTAGTAGCGGTAGCTGCGGTCGCAGTACCCTTGAAAATCTTCACGACCTTCGTCTCATTGGTAAGAGCCGCAAGATAATACTTGCGAGAGAAGATAGAGTTCTCACGGGTGTTAGCATCACGCTCCTGCTCGATTTCAACGCCCTTCTTATTGAAGAGGGTGACGGCTTCCTTCGTACCCATGTAAATAGAGCCGGAAGTTGCATCCTTCTTCGTATAGATGTTCACACCCGCCACAGTGCCGACATAGCCATTCTTAGCGAACGCTTCGACATACTGCAAGGTGTCTTTCAGTTCCTTACGGATGTCAGCGACATCGGCAGGAGACACAAAAGCAAAGATGGTAACATCTTCGAGGTTTTCAAGGGCAAGAACGGACTGAGCATCAGCAAACATATCGAAGTTAAACTTCGTGCCAACGACTACCTGAGTAGCCTTTGCGAACTCAGCATAAATGTCCTTGTTGACAGTGTTGAACATATCAGTACCCATGTGACGAGTACCGACAGGGACGAGCTGCGGGTCGGTCATAGCCTGTTCATCGTAGTACTTGAATCTATTCTGAGCGAGCAGAATCTCATACTGCTTCTGAGTGTAACCAACCTCAATGGACTTTGTGTTGCCGTTGCCCATAGTCAGCTTCTCGGTACCATCGGTAGCCTTATAGACATTGATTTTGCGAATCATGCCGGGAGTACCGACAAGGTTGTTGTCAACGGTGCAGAACTGCTGCAAGTCGAGATGAGACTTGTACTGGTCTTCTACCTCGTTAGACAGGTAAAAGTTCGGATATACGGTATTAGCCATTATTCATTACCTCCATAAAGTTTTTTGTATTCTTCGGGATTCTTTTCGGAATACTCAAACCGCTCCTGTGGAGACATTTTTCTCAGTTTATCGAGAGTCATCGTGTCCTCACCGTCTCCGGCAGGGGGAGCAGGTGTCTTTTTGAGCAAGTCCGCTTTCAGAGTTTTGTCGTGCGTTTCGAGGAACTTTTTCTGATTGGCAAACACCTTAGCGGTATCTCCATCAGCCAAAGCCTTAGCAGTAGCATCGGCAAGAGCTTCATCATAACCGATAGCAAGGAATTGAGCCTTGTGTCCGGCAATGAGCTTTTCCTTTTCCATTGCTTCGACTTTTGCACGAAGAGTAGTAAGCTCTTCCTCGTTTGCCTGTTTCTTCTGTTCCTCCTCGGACAGAAGAGCATTGTGCTTTTTGCGCCACTCAGCAGCTTCGGAGTTCGCCTTAGAAGCGGCATTCTTGTACTTTTCCAACTCAGAGAAGTTGTCCTCATACTCGAACGCTTCAAGAGCTGCGAGTTTTTCTTCCGGGGTCATCTTGTCATACCCTTCGATTTTGGTGATGTCGATTTTTGCCATATCAATTACCTCCTGCGTTTAATAAGGCTGTTCACTCAGCACTATTGTCTGTTTTACGGTCTTGTCTGACCCTTGCGTTTAGAGTTCACTCTCATATATCAAGCCTTTCGGCTGCTATATCAAAAAGAACAGGGGCTACAAGCATTTCGCTCATAGCCCCTGTTGGCTGTTTCCCTCTACCCATTTGCAGAGGTCTTAATTTTCACTTTTCGTTGAATCTCGACTACCACGAGTCGATTGTTTTCTCGCTTCAATTCAACCGAGTTGCCATGTTTGAGGATTCTTTGAATCTCCTCAATGACCTCAGCCGTAAACAGCTTCGAGTCAATTACTGCTGTTGCCATCAGTCTGTACCTCCCCAATATGGCAGAAGATAACACCTGCACCCCAAGTGAGGTTTCGGCGGTACTTTTGCAATGTCGTAGATTTTCCCGTCTCGCTTTCGACACTCAACACAACGCCGTTCGTCCTTCATTGTTACCCATATTACCTTTTCGACATCGTTATCGAGATAGGCTTGTTCAACTGCCTTATCGGTGATGTCGATAGCATACTGTGTAACCATGTTAGACCAATAGCGAAGAGCGGTTTCAATTTCTTTTGCACGATTGTCGCTTGCAAGAATACTCTCGGCAAACCGAGCGCACTTTCGTTCGATTTCGTGCATATACACATATTTCGTTACAGGGTTATAGTCGTTTAGCCATCCGAGCAACCAAGCGACAGAGATTGCATTTGCAAACTTGCCGCTTTGGTCTTTGTAAGCTCGTTTGGCTATTAAAAGGAGACCTTCTTCTGTTATCTTCTCCAACTCCTCGTAAAGAGATTTGGAGGACTGAATAACATTCAATTCGTCAAAGGAGGTAAGACCGTTGAACTGATTGAATAACCGAATGAACTTCTTCCGCATATAACGGATGACCTTATCGGTATATTCGTACATCGTTCACACCTCCTTGTCGAGTAAAGCGACCACATCAGAACGAGACAACCTGAAAGTTTCCTGACTTCCGTCTGACAAAAACAGGTGAGAAGAACAATCTCTCCGTTCTTATCGCAAGAGCCGTCAATCGCTTTTAGCGTTGTCATCATTGTCCTCGCTTTCATCCGACTCATCCTCACTGCCGTCATCTTTGTGAGCAGAATCAGTTTCCAACTCTTTCAGAAGTTCGGCTTCACGCTCTTCGGCGTATTCCTTGCTTTCGGTATAAGCGAGTTCCGGGTCTACGAAGAGACCACAGTGTTCAAAAGCGAGTCGAGGATGGATTTTATTATTCGAGAGCATCGTAGTAAGCACTTGCGCTTTTTCCTGAATGTTCTCGTAGTTACGGCGAGTGAAGCGTATTTCGATTGCAGAGAGCTTTAAGTCCATATCTCGAAGAGTGTTTGCAATGGAGATAACCAACCGCAAAAACTCCTTTTCGGACATCTTGAACATCAGCTCAGTATCTTTCGCTCTCGCTTCGGCGGCAGACCAACCATCACGCATAATGACCGCCGACCCGGTATCGCTCGTAGAGCTGCCGCCGTTTCGGTTAGGCATACCGCAAATGGTAAGCACCGTCTGATACATATAATCGACAAGAGTCTGAGTCTGAGTCTGATTGAGTTCCTGAACGAGATACTTAGCATCCCCTTCAAGCGGAACTTTCAGACCGCCGTTTTCCTTCAAAGCCTTGAAGTCATCGGAGTCGATGTCAACGCCTTTGAGAAGAAGAATAGACTGAACAAACTGCTCAATGCCGTCAAGACGGTTACTTCCAACCTCGTTGATTGCATCGAGGAGAGGGAGGACAATCTCAAACGCACCGAGCCGAGCGGTATTCGCCGGATACTCGATGATTGGAACACATCCGAGAGAATGCGGCTCTGCTTTGAGAACTTTACCGTCTTTAATTTCAAAGTACATTGCATCGGTGTATACGCTATACACAAGGCTGTTATCTTGTTTGATAATGTACTTTACACCCATCTTGCGTTTGTTGCCGAGACCATTATGATAGACCACAAAGGAGTATCGAGGGTCGAGGGTATAAATCTCAAAAGGAGCTTCGTCAACATCATCGTCAACGGCATCCGGGAGTACCATGCGGAAAGAAGTACCGCAGATAGTAAACCAATCGGCAAGCTCTTTATCCTTCGCCGCCTTGTCCTCAGCAAACACAAACTCGTTGAGCTGATTGATAGCTTCGGAATGTTTATCACTTCCACCACGACAAACATACTGAATCGGCTCACCCATGAGATAGCCGACCTTGAAAGACACAATCTCGTTTGCCCGGTTTTCGACCAACTTATTGTTGATTTCCGGGCGAATATCTTTTACTCTTTCGAGAATGGGCTGTTTGCCCTTGTAATAGTCGTAAAGGTACTGAATGTCATTCTTGTTGACATCGTGAGTTTCGAGAGCCTTATTCAGAACTTCCACGACATTGTTCCTGTCGATGACATCCACATCGGTATAGATGACAGTCCTGCCTGTCAATGTACGAGTCATAGCCACTCAGCCCACCTCCTTCAAGTACCTATTCTTATACACATACCATTATAGCATATCTTCAATGCTTTGTCAAGTGGTTTTGTGTAAATAAACCATTGGAGAGCAAGAAAATCAAAAAGTCCTTCGGAAAACCTCACAACGCCCCATCGGATTTCGCACCATGCTCACAGCCATTGTAAGACTATCGGGGGCATCGTCGTTTTTGTTCTTGCCAAGCATTTTGTAGGAAAACACATTCTGCATGAAGAGGGAGTAGGCTTTATCCCGTTTTCCCGGCTCTCGAAAAATCATCATCTCTCGAATGTCTGGGGCTTTATCGAAAATGCGTTGATATTTTTGCCTTGTCGGTGGGAGCGGCTTTCGTTGTGATGTTCAGACGGTAGCCCTGTTTCTTCAACTCTTCCTCAATGCCCTCCTTGTACGACTCGGTGGACTTATTTGCTTCAACCTGCATCGCTTGAACATTGTGTTCCATGACCGCCTTAACGAGCAGCGGTTGAGTAACCTTCTTGTCCCGGTTGTCGTACACCACATCATGAACATAGATGTCCTCGCCATACTGATAACAGACCGGGGATGCAACAAAGTCACCGCCGCCGAACGCCGGGTCTACCGCCATAAAGATACGGTCAGGCTCAACATCGGTCGGGAGTTCGCCATTGTAATAGCGGAAGTCATCCGGGGTGAACAAAGCACCGTCTCTTTTTCAATCGGCTCACCCATATACTGAGCTGCCCAAGAAGCCATATCATTGTTGCGCTCGAAGGAAGCTCGCCGCTGTTGATAGTACTCTGTACTGAAACCCACACCGTAGTCGTAATTGAATTGGCTCTCATCGTTTTCATCAAGTGCCGACAGGTTGATGACCGCAAAACGGCGGGTCTTGAATCGCTCATCATTTTGCAGAAGCTCCATACGAAGTCCTGCTGGGTCTATCATAGACCATCGAGTACCACACCAAAGGATTTTTGCCTTTTCCTTCGCACGAGGAAGCAGGTTGTTATCGACTTTGCTCCACGCAGACATCAAACGGTCTTTATTCATTGCTTCCTCAATGCCGCCGATAAGGTCATCGGAGATTTCGACACCGTTACAGTCACACGCACCGTTCAGAGTACCGTAGAGGGAACGACAGGTCAGTGAGGGATAACGCTTTTTGCGGTCGATGTTCAGGGTCTCATCGGCAGAGTTGGTCTGTACCACCTTCGCAGAAGGAAATACATCCTTCCACAGATAGGTTACAGGGTCTTGAATTGTCTCCAACACGCCGTTGTAGAACGCTTTGGTGATGGTATCGGAGTATGCAGAATACAGGTTGGATGACTCGCTGTTGCGCCCGATGAGCCAAGTGACAAAGAACATCAGAATGGTGGTCTTACCGACACGAGGCGGCATGGAGATGAACAGTTCATCAAGTTCATCATCTACGAGCTTTTGCAGATTATCCACAACCTGTTTCAGAATACGGCGGCGGGGCTGATAGAAACGCTCCTCCGGCTTTCGGTTAATTTCGATGTAGAGAAGATAGCTGTCGAACTTGTACGGTGCATCGAATAGCAAACTGCGCCGATACAGGTCAAACAGTTTTGCATACGCCGAGGTTTTCATTCCACGGCTGATATACGACCGCAACTCAGTGTTGGTGTCGTGCGCCAACTTGAAGTCGGACTCCTCGATACTACGGCAAAGCGAGAACACATCCTCGTATGCCCGATAGTCAGAGGGGTCTTTTTGTATTTCAAAAAATATTTTGGATATGAGTTTTTCGTTATCCACTTTCATTACCTCCCAAAAGAAAAGGACTACCCGAAGGTAGTCCCTGTTGACTGTTACTCATCGCCCTGTTGCGAGAGCCTTAATCCCATAAATAACCTGCAACCCACTCAAAACGGCTGCGCCATGAATCATTTTCTTTTTTCTCTTTCTTTGGCTTAGGGAGTTTTCCTCCACATAAAGCGTATATACCGTAGAACGGCAAGAGGATAAGAGTAATGACGAACGCAAAGGTATAGATAAATACATACCCGATTATCTTGAAAAACATCTTAAACGCCCATATCATCGTTTAGCCCTCCTTTTTGAGAATCGGCTCGTGAACGCCCTTGACCCAATTCATATCCTTGCCGTACTTATACTTCCCCTCGTAGAAGGGGCGGTTATCCCGGATGCTTCTTACATTGGACTCACGGAAGGGCGTACCTTTGCGAGTGGTATAACCTGCGGCAGTCAGACCATCAGCGATGTCCCACAGGGTACGACCTGCATCCAAGCCCTCAAAGACCGCCTTTACGATAGGCACTTCGTCCTCGTTGATGACAAGTTGGCTATTTTCCACCTTGTACCCATAAGGACTACGACCGCCGCTATAACCCCCGGCTTTCGCCTTGATTCTACGACCGCTGCTTGTTCTCATCGCAATGTTGCGCCGTTCCTGCTCTGCTACAAAAAGCATGATGGAGCGATAGATACCGCTCAGACCGTTATCATCATCAAACTGTTCGCAGACACTCAGGAGCTTGATGTTCTTCTTTTCGAGAGTGTAGAGGTAGTAGAAGTAGAGCTTGATGTCTCTCGCCATACGGTCGGACTTTGCAACGATGACAGCTTCATAGGGAGGATTGGTTACATCAGTTCCATAGAGAATCTTGTCAAGCTCAGGACGATTGTCTTTAACACCGCTCACAGCCTTGTCGATAAACCATTCCACGATATTGTACCCATTCTCGTTAGCGTAGAGGAGAATGGATTGTTTTTGAGAGTCAATGCCGAACTTATCGTCTCCGACCTGTCCTTCGGTGCTGACTCGAATATATCCAACTGCGTTTTTGAAGTTCATGGTATCTTCCTCCTGTTCGCATTTATTATATCACAAGTTTATGCGAATGTCAATAGGTTTTTGCGAATTGCCTTTTTATTTTTTGCGAGTGGTTACGACCCTCACCCGCCCCGAAAGCCCCGCCCGGCTTCCCCCTCCGGGGGTATGCCGCCCCGGAACGCCGGAGCAATGACCCACGCCGAGCCGAAAGTCAGAGAAAATGCAGTTTGAAACGCTAAACGGCTGATAATCGCAGAAAATCTTGAAAAACTTTCGCAGAAACTCTTGACAAGTAAATGCGAATGTGCTATAATGATACCGTAAACAAAAGAGAGCGCCCCCGGAAGCCCTGAGAAAGCAAGACCGGGAACGCTCACACAAACCAACCCACGCCGGGCGGCTGCTCCTCCATTATAGCACAAACCCGGCACAATTACAAGGAGGAAACACCATGAAAAAAACAATGTTGACTTGCGACACCCTCGACCGCTTTGAAAAGTTCATCAACCCCGAAAAACTGACCGCCGAACAGGTGCAGGAGGTCGAACACCTCGCATATTGTGCCAACATGGGCGCAGAGAGCAAGGAAAGCGCATGGACTCGTTTTTGCGAGCTTGTCAAGCACTTCTTAAACCTCGACATCATCGACACCGAGAAGCACCCGAACATCAGAAAGGCAATAGCAGACCACGAAGCCGAAACCCTCGACAAGTTCAACCGAGAGGTTGAAACCAAGACCGCCGCCGACATTCTCGCAAGTTGGTATTTGAAGCAGTACACCACGCCGAAAACCCTTGAAGCCATCAAGAACACCGCACCCGAAGAGAAACCCGCCGCCGACATCCTCGCCAAGATGAAAGCGAAGAAGGCAAGAGAGGAAGCCAAGAACACGGCGAAACGCCTTGAAGCTCTCGCCCTTGCTGAATCCTGCAAGCTGCCCGACTCGGTCAATATTTCGGTTGAGTTCACCCGCTCCCGCACATGGGGAAGCATTCCACACGCTACCATCACGGCAGAACAGCGGCGCACCTTCGGAACGGCGAGCGGCTGCGGCTATGATAAGGAATCGGCGGCGATTGCTTCCGCTATGAATCAAAACCCCGAAGTTATGCGGATTCTGTACGACCACGCCGAGAGCGGCGAGGGTTTCCCGTACTCCGTCCACACTTTCGCCGGGCTGCCGTCCTTTGATGGTGGTTGTGGGGTCTCCTGCTTCCGCTCCGTGTTCGAGGCTTGCGGCTATGAGTGGCAACAGGTCGGCAACGGTAAGACCTTCAACGCCTACGCAATCACCCGCAAATAACAACGAGAGACACCGAGCCGGGGCAGTTCGTCCCGGCTCATTTCGTAGGAGGCGAAACCATGCCGAAAGAATGGAAAACGCCCGGAGGAACGGCGGCGGCGGTCTGTCTCGATATGCTCGAACAGCCGCATTTGCTCATTGCAGGAAGTACGGGAAGCGGCAAAAGCGTACTTTTGAACACGCTCATTTACACCGCACTTTATAAAGCTCCGCACCGTTGCCGCTTCATTCTGATAGACCCGAAACGGGTTGAACTTATCGACTACAAAGAACTACCGCACACGCTCATATATGCGAGTGAGCCGCCCGACATCGCCGCCGCTTTGGTGTACGCTGTCGAGGTTATGGAAGAACGATACAAGCGAATGCAAGCCGCCCGGCAGAAGAAAAGCACCGAGCCGACATATTTGTTATTGTGGACGAGTTCGCCGACCTCATGACCACGCAGAAGCGGGAAACCATGCCGCAAATAATACGCCTTGCACAACTCGGAAGAGCCGCAAACCTGCATTTGATTATTGCCACCCAACGACCGACACAGGACATTATCAACGGTCAAATCAAAGTCAATCTTGATTCACGGGTTGCGTTACGGTGTCCGACCGCTCAGGACTCCCGAAACATCATCAACACCAAAGGGGCGGAAACGCTGCCCCGCTACGGTTTCGGGTACTACCTCACGCCGAAGGGCTGCGAGCTTATCAAAATACCCATGACACCGCCCGAAGCCATAGCCGAGCGGGTGCAATGGTGGGAAGCTCAGAAGCCGCACAAATCCATATTTGACCGCATAGCCGCCCGGAGATGATGCCGGGCGGCTTTCCTTATGCCCTCACGGAAGCCCGCAGAAACGCCCGCAGAGCCACGCAAGGCGGCAGGGGTATAAAGATACTACCCGACACGCAAACGCCGCACAGAGAGCCACAGAGGGCGCACAGAGCCACGCCCGAAAAACGACCGAGAGACCCACCCGGAGCAGCACCGCCGCCCGAATGGGTCTCTTTTCGTTCACTTTTCGTTTTGTTTCGGTGAAAGTTAGCCGGGGCGAACTTCGCCGAGCTGATTTTTGACCTTCTGAAAAGTCCTTTCTGCGGCTTTTCGGAAAATGAAAAAGTTTATTTTCTCAGTCGTTTTCCTCACCGTCATCAGGTGGAAGTTCATCAACCACCACAGAATCAAGATAACGCTGCCGCACCTCTTCCGGGTCTCTTGCTTCACCGAGAGGGTTGTTCGGCGTAACAATGATGTCCTGCTTGTCGGCATAACCGAAGTGATTCTTTCCGAGAAAGATTCCAACGACCGGGTTAATCTTTCCATCGACCATCCAATCTTCCCACATTTCTTCGAGAATTGCCCTCGCTTTTTTTATAATGGGGGTGTGGCTGCGTTCTCTGCATTCACCAACCTGCCATTGATAAAATGTCTTTCTCTCAATACCAAGTGCATTACACATCCCGGAAACAGTCGGCTTGATGTCATCTTCCACGCAATGATTGAAGTACCAAATGATACGCTCTTCGACCTGTTTCTCATCGGATATATCAATCACAGGCAAGTCCCAACTCGCAAGAGCGTGCCGCAAATAGCGACCCCTATCCCCCGGTAAAAGATTTTCATTTCCGTTCCAAGAAAGGTCTTTCCTTTCGTTGCCGCCTGAGCCTTTCGGTCTCCCTCTTTTTGCTACTTGCTGACCGATGTCAGTCAATTCTTTGTCTTTCATCTCGTATGCTCCTTTCTGCCTGTCGGGTAGAGTGGGTAGAGGAAAATCGGCTTTTTCAGTAAAGTCCTCTATATAGTACTCTCTATAAGACACTTTATAGAAAAAAGCTAATTTACTCTACCCGCTCTACCCAAAACGCTCGCTAAACAGGCTTTATGAATAGTTTATGAACAAGTTTTCAGGGAAACACCGTCAAAAACAGTGTACCCATGCGATACCTTCTTACCATTGTGCCATTCCGGGTGTTGTTCGAGTCCGGCGTTGAACTTCTTCGAGGTACAAACATAATACCCATTGCTCTTACACCAAATCTTATAGGCATCGAACAGACTCTTTGCTCTCGTGCTTGCGTCCTCATTTCTCTCGCAACGCTCTTCGAGAAACTGCAACACAAGGTCGTTGTCACGCTCATACTGCTTGATGACTTCCTTCATTTTCTCAGACATTTTCAGCCCGAAACGCTTGTAACGGAAATAACCAATCACGAGCCAAGTGAAGATACCCTTCATTGCTTCGGGCGTTCTGAAAGCATCCTTCAAGCTCTCGTCCCGCTCCTTCTCGGTGAAGTGCCTGTTGAACTCGATGACTCTCACACGGTCGGAAGCGAACAGGGATTTATCTTGCACACTCGGAAGGTCGTTGCAGGACAACCACATCGTGAACTGCGGAAGAAAGGTCATCATGCTCTCATACAGATTCCGAGCAGTTATTTCCTCGCCGCCTGTGAGCTGCTTGATAACCTCCTCATCGAGTTTACCGTACTGATTGCTTTCTGCCATTGTCACAAACCGCTTTCCTTTAAGGGCGGCGATTGTGGGGGAAGCTGCTTCTGCGTTCTTTGCTCTGTCGGTCTTGCAGATAATCGACACGGGGGAGACAGAAGCATAATCTCCGAGCAGGTGATGAATCGTCCCAAGCAGCGTTGACTTACCATTGCGTGTTGTCTTGCCGTGAAGGATGAACATACACTCTTCTTTGGAAGTGCCGAGCATGGAGTACCCCAACGCTCGTTGTAGATAGTCGGCTTTCTCTTTGTCGTTACTCGTAACTTCACGGATGAACTCTTCCCAACGCTCACAGCGAATGTCATCTTGCATGGTGTACTCAAAATTGGTCTGCATCGTGAGATAGTCACGCCAATTATGTTCCCGGAAGCTCATGGTCTCCAAATCGTATGTACCGTTGAGACAGTTGATGAGGTTAGGGTTGGCATCGAACTGAGATGCTGAGATGGGGTAGACGGAAGCGGCATCCTTCATCAACCTGTCACGGAAACGCCTATCCCCCATCTTGTTTACAAACGCAAAATAGCTCTTGCGCTTTTCCTCATCGGTGATTTCTCCACAGTATAAGACCATTAAACGGGTGAACTCTTTGATTTTCTCAGCCACAAGTAGAGAGCCGACATCCTTGCGCCATGCGCCATTGTCGTAGGTGTACCACGACTTCGCTTCCGGGCAATACCGAGTATCATTCTTATAGCACTCGGAAAAGAGTTCAGCCATACCGCTTTCATCCCATGAATACCCGCTGTTGTCAAGTTGCCGGGATTCCGGGTGAGCGTTCATAATATAGAACATCTTTCTCGAAAGCTCTTCGGATAGGATAAGCTGACCGCTTTTCAGTTGGAACAGTTCGGGAGTCACCTCAGTTATCATTTCTTCGCTCATTTTCATTCACCTCCTTGTACTTGATTTCAAAATAGCGCATCCAACAATCGGCTTCATCACACTTGTTGCAATGCTCCTCGCACCAAACACAGTTTTCTTCGGAGTTGTGTAACTCCTCCTCACATGGGGAGAAGTTACACGGAAAGCCGAAGAGTTCTGCGAGCAGTTTTGCTATAAACTCCTCGTTCATTCTTACCTCCTGTACTTCGTAACGCTGTTTGTGATGGTCTGAATCTCACTCGTAGGAAGTGGAGGAGAACAAGCGACCTGATTTGCGTGTAGAAGCTCCTGATAGATTTCTTTTTTCGAGTAGCCTTGATTATGAAGTTGCCCGGCGAGTGAGGTGAGAGACAGGTTTCTCATTCCTCTCGGTATGGGTGGGTACTTCGGTCTGAGCGAAATTTTCCCGTTCTCCGGCTTCTCGTATAATGGAGAATAGATACGCTGAGAGCTGCTGGAGCTGTCGTTTTCCTTCACGGTTTCCGGGAAGTACTTGCCGACAACATAATCAATCGCTTCCTGATTTTCTATCATCGTTTCATAGATGAGCTTTTCGCCCGTAACGATGAAGTATCGGCTGCTCTTATAAATCTCCACCCCATTACCGTTATTCTTGCCCTTAAAGGGCAAATCGCCCCTGAGCAGAATGTGAACACCTCTGCCACTTCTCGACTTTTTCGGTGTATGACCGACAAGCTCGCATGATGTCTATGCTCGTTTCAGACAAAAAAGCCGTCCTCATCGAAACCGCAGTCGATGTCAATACCTACAATCCCATTGTTATTGAACACAAACCCGATATGGTCGTAGATACCATCGCTGACGGCTTTCTGTGCCGTCTCAAAATCGCACCAAGTTTCCGGGTTGACGGATGATGCACCTTTGCGTTCATTGGCTTTCATCGGTATCTTCGAGCCATTCCACACACAGACCCATTGAGGGAGGGCGGTAATGTCGGGTGGGAGATTAGCGTATCTCACAGAGCGTTATCCCTGTTCGGGCGCATCTTCCGGCTCAACCTCCGGGGATGCAACAGCTTTCTTTTTCTTCTTTGAGTATGTACCCTCGAAGAAGTACTTGCCATCAACGCAAATGGGATAGCCCTCAAACTGTTTGCTCTCGGTTACTTCGCCCTTTTCGATAAGAGCGTTGGCGGCGTTGATACCCATTTCGTTCTGCACAAAGTCTTTCCCCGCAACCATAATGAAATGCACTTTACCTTTGTTGTTTTTCAGTCTCATCGTTGACCTCCTTGTTCCATTCTTCGACATCTACACCGATGTCTTTCAATTTTCTCTGACAAAGCCATGCGCCATCATCGGGCATTTGATAATACTCAACGAGGGCTTTATGCTCCTGCTGAAACGCTTCCCAAAACCGCCTAAGTCGCTTCTTACCGAAACCAAGATGAACATGAAGGGTATACAAGACCATCGCATCAATATCGTTCGTGTACTTTCGGTCGGCTTCAACGATTTGACGGTTGATTTCGATGTTCATAGCAAGTCGCTCTTTGGCGGTAAGGTCTGCGCCGAAAACCTTACCCCTTATACTGTTTTACTCTCATTTCTGCTTCCTCCTGAACAAGTTACGGACGAAGTAGCGGATAATGTACCAACATTGTTCGAGATAGCCGACCCTTCGGTAGCCCATCTTAAACCTCGATGTCATCGAAGATGACGGGAATGAGGGATTTGAGTTCGTTGAGCAGAGGGATAGCAACCTCTCGAATCTGCGGATGAGCCGCCTGAGAAGTTCTTAGTTTCAGAAAATGTCTCCACTCTCTTAGGTCAGCAGTCATTACGATTTCGGTTTTCAGACTGTTCGGGAGAACAGCTCTCGCTTCCTGCGGAGAACAACCAAAGTCGAGCAGGTCGAAGTAGGCAGTCTCAGCGTTCTTGCAGGAGCGTTCCCAAATGTGATAGCCCGCTGCGCTCTTGTCGAGATAAGACGGCTCAATGACGGTAATTTCGCTCTGAAAATCGTCCTTCGAGTAATTGCAATACCGGGTAGATTCCTGACAGTATGAAGCAAGCCGATGACGGACAATTTCGTGTGAAACGCCCCTGTCACATACGAACTTCACTGAGAGAGAGGAATGTTCGAGAACAGCTTCATGTCCCCGTTTGACGATGTTCCTCACGAACGAGAGGTAACTATCATCGGTGATTTTGTGTTCGCTCTTGTAGCAGATACGACCACAGCTTTCAATGTGTTTGAGCATCTGCACCCCATCAACCGGGGTAAGAATCTCATGATATGGTTTAATGATTTTCATATCAAAGCCCCTTTATATGAGCCGCAATCATGTCGGCTTGATGAGTCCACAGGACATTCGGATAGCGATGAATCGCTCTCGTGTAGTCCTGCCATTCTTCCTTGTCGGTGAACGCTCCCATGTGATAACGAATGCACATGACTTCTTCCTCTGTCAGTTGGAGCAGAGATGCACAACGCATAACCGATTTATCTCCGTGACCTTTGAGGAGCGTTTCGGTGTTGTACTCCCAACTCTGCTCATCGTAGACGGGGCAATACTTATCTCCGTCAATAATTCTTCCCGTAACGGGATGACGGTATTGGTCGATTTTGCAGAGGTCGTGAAACATACCGATAATCCACGGTGAGCGTTTGAGCTGCCAAATGAGACCGTTCTTCTCGGTGAGGTCAACAAGAGCCTCGGTAACTGCGAAAGAATGGTCGAAAAGACCGCCTTTGTAGTTGCCATGATATTTCGTAGATGCAGGTGCATCGAAGAACCCCCACTCTTCGAGCTTTTCCGGGATTTCCGGGTCATCGAGACACAGCATCATAGATTTGAAAATCTCAATTCTGTTGGCTTTGTCCATCTTCGTACTCCTTTCTATGAAGGCTCTTTTCGCAAGAAAACCCATCCGGGTATCTTTCACGGAGCTTTGTCTTGTTCATTTCAAAAATATCGTCAAGCCCCATGCCGATAGCGGCGGCTGCGATTGCCAAATACCAAGCACAGTCACCAAGCTCCTCGGCAATATGCTTTGTATCAAGTTCATGACCCTGAAAGGTTGCTTTCTTCACAATGTCAGCGACTTCACCCGCTTCACCACACAAGCCGAGTACACCGTTGATGAGCATACCATGATGCTCATAGTTCATGCCGCTTGCCGTTCTCAGGGCTTCCTTCTGATATTCATTTCCCGTCATCGTTCGCAACCTCCATTTCCAACACGGTCATGATTGCATAGTTAGCAAGGTCAATCAAAGTGTCCCGGATGGACTCGTCATTGACTTTCTGCTCACCGCCACGGGAGAGGGTCTTGAAGCGACTGAGCTTGTCTCCCAAACGGATACGAGCCATTGCCATTCCTTCTTCGGCGAAAGTTTGATGAAAGCTATCACCGTAGTCGTGATTTTTACGCTCGTAGAGCTTATTGATTTCCTCACAGATACGAGCGTGATGCTCGACTTTACTTGTACTCATTTGAATTGTTCCTCCAATTTTCAATGCCATAATACCTCACTCCCTACCGCAAGTATCATTCTGAATTGCTCGTACTTTGCCGATGAAGTCTCGCAAGGAGCGAGGGCGGTAACTGAGACCGCCGCTCGCTGTTAGCTTGCGAGGTGGTGTTGTTTCCTCGAACTCGAACATCACAAACTGCCCGTTGATACAGGCGAGGACACCCGGAGAACTTCTCGTATAGTAGATACCCTCAGAACTAAGGTATTTCGTGCATTCCCTCAGCAGTTTGGATTCTGCCATTGTTAGCCCAACAGGGAGTCGAGGTCGAAACCGCCGCTCTTCTTCGGTGCTGCCTTGCTTGCGGTAGGAGCAGCTTTTTTCGGAGTGGGGGTCTGAACTTCCTCTTCGTCAAAACCGTCAGCAGGAGACTTATCTCCGAGACGGATGAAGGTAACGGTCTTATTCGGGTCTTTGTTAGACGGCTGAACATCATGCTCAACGCTGCACTGAATGTAACGCCCCACAAGGTCATTGTGGTCGATTTCGGTGAGTGTGTAGTCCTGCAAAGCGGTCTTTGCGAAGAAGGAGAAAGCGTTGTACGCACCTTCATTCATAGACCCGTCCTGCTTCATAAGGTTGAAGCGTTCAACATGGGTCTGCCCCTTTGCGGTTTTCATCTTGACCTCCAACTTGCCGAACTCTTCCTTATAGGAGACCTCGATGATTTTGAAAATGTGCGTTCCTTCCGGGATGAGGGAAAAACCCTCGGTCAATGCGATTTTAGCCATTTGCTTTATCCTCCTTGTTATTCTTCGATGATGGGAAAGATGATACCGACCAACTCGTAGTCATCTGTCGGAATCATTCCGGCTTTCTTGATGAGCAGCGCATCGGGAGTGGGGTTGTCGTTTTCATAGTGATACAGAATCTCGGTGATGTCTGATTTCTCAATGAGACCATAGTCATCATTGCAAATCGGAAGAGAGATACCGCCGTCCTCGGACTGATAAACTCTCACACAATCCTTGATTTTGCCGTCTGCGATAGGCATAATAGCCTTTTCGAGAGTGGCATCGACCGTGTTGCCGATACCGTTGATGATTCTCTTAATGGTTTCCGGGGCTTCCTTGATGTCGGAAGCGGTTACGCTTCTTACGGTATCGGGGATAGCCATGAGAACGGAAACGGAAGCAAGCCAACGCTTTTCGAGAATCTGATTGGTTTCATAGATAACGCCCTCGGATGCAAGGGACTTGACGAACTTAGTAAACTTCATTGTGTTTTCCTCACTTTCTTTTCTTGTTGGCGGCTGCGATGACCGCACCCGCAATGACGATGATAAGCTCGACCATGACGGTAACGAGAACACCTGCAACGAACGGATTGATATACATTATGCTTCCTCCTCAATGGCTTTGGTTGTAATACGGTAGCTGACCTTTGCTCTCGTGTACTTAGCGAGTAAGCCATCAGCTTTCAGACCGTCCTTGTCGATTTCCGAGGTTTCGGAGCGAGAAACATTCCATTCGTACTTTTCTCCACGGATGGAAACCTTCTTATCGCCGTCCCTGAACTGAGCAAGGGCGTGTTGCTTTTGATGATGTCGGTAACGACCTTCAAGCGTTTTTCAAGCGGCTCGATGGGAGCAGAGACGGTCGATTTCCGCTTTCAATTCCTCACCTTCTCGGAGCAGAGCTTCGATGTCCGACTCCGGGTTGAGAGTGTTTGTGCGAAGTTCTTTCAGAATCTCGGCATCGGCTTTCTCATCGAACGCAGGGGAGATACCCGTCTCTACATGGTCTTTCCACCACTTCTCAGCCTTTTTTACGAGCTTCTTAAACTCAGGGTATCTTTCGGACACCTTGAAGGGAACGGTGATGGTGTTTTTCGCACTCGGAACAAACTGCGAAGGGTCTTTGTAGTCTTTATCCGAGAGGAAAGAAGCAACCATGATGACATCATCCACACCGAGCAGGTAGGCGTACAAAGCCGCTTGCAGAGCGTAATATTCGGGAATGTCCTTAGCCCAATCCTCGGCTCGTTTGGTGGTTTTCATTTCGAGGACGGTAACGGGCTTCTTGTTCTCATCGAAGAGCAGGTAGTCCCACATACCGCCGAAGATAGGCTCATCCTTAAAGAAGTCTCCATAAGTACGGTTGAAGTAGTCCGCACCGTAAATGTCAGTTGGGGTAACAATGTTCGTCATGAAGTAAGATTTCTTCATGAACTGAGCCTGTTTCGGCTCGATAGTCTTACCTGCGGCGGTATAGATGGTCTCTTCAAAAGGCTTCTGATAAGTCCTCGTGATTTCGCACCATACCTCAAAGGGGGTAGACCACGGATTCAGACCGAGAACGGTTGCGAATCGAGTTGCCGTCAGCTTCTTTGGTCTCTTAGGGGGTACGACCTTGATTTTGTTTCCTTCTAACCATTCCATGACTTATTCCTCCTCGATGTTGTAGTTCTCGACCATCTCGCCGACCTTCAAAACAAGCTGCTCACAAGCGGACTTCGAGATTTTGGTGAATCCCTCAGTTTTGATTGCCACCTGCTGAATAAACTCTTCCTGAGTAGAATCGACCTCTTTCAGTTTTTTCAAGACGGCTTTCAGAGCTTTGATTTGCAGCTCATCGGCGTTGGCTTCCGGGGCGGTGAGACCCTGTTTGATTTCCTCACGCTTCTCGGTAGAAACAGGCTTCTTCGGCTCTGCTTTCGGAGCGGGAGCATCCTTGCCGGACTCGGCATCGAACGCATCGGCTTCGACTACATCGAGGATGAGGAAGTAGAGATAACGGCGCATATAGGTGATTTCCGCACCGAGACCCTGTACCTCATTCATACGGAACTTGCCCGGCTCTGCGATGGAACGGGCGGTAAACTCAACGACCACCTGCTCATCGGGATTGTCGAGGTTGATGAACCTGCCGACCGCCTTGCCATCGGGGAAGCTCGTGAGGAATACGCAGTTGAAGTTCGAGAAAATCTCGGTTGCCACGGGGACAATATCTTCAAGCTCGAAATACTTGAGAACTCGGCGTGAAGGTTGACCCCGACTTTGTTACGCCCCTACGAAGGAACTCAATCCTTGCCGCAAGGAGCTTCTGCCACACATTCATTGTGGCGGTATCAACGGTTGTTTCAGTTTTCTTTGTTGCCATTTTTCAGACCTCCAATATTTTAAGGATTTGTTTTTTCAAGCTGTTGATTTTACGAGTGTTCTTCTTCGGCGGCTTGATTCCGAGAAAGTCGTTTACATACTTCTGAGCGAGCTTGATGTACCAAGACCTGTCGAGTACCGCAACGGTAAGTTCGTTGGTATTGTCAATCATGCAATGCTCAGGGAGACCGCCGATTTTGGCATCGTTACCTTTTTCGGCATGGGTCTTGACGAGTGTTCCGTATCGGGTATCTTTGACGGCGTAGACCCGGTTGCATTTCTGAACAGGGATTTTTTCGCCGTCAACAATGTGATTGACTTCGGGTAGAGACCCGATGCTTTTGCCACAAGCTGAAAGCTGAGAAGGTCACGTTACAACTGTTGATGGTATCTTCGACCGAAACACCCTTTGCGAAGTAGTCGAGAATCGCTTTGGCAACGATAGTTGCATTGTTGTTGATATTGAACGCTCCTGCCGGAGCAATACCACGCACCAACTGACCGCCCTTGATTTTCGTGCTGCCGTCAATGGCAATCTCGACATAGTTGTTGACATCCTTCTGAATGATTTCAGAGATGGTGTCCTCTTCGAGTTCAGAGCCCGTTCTGTCCTGCCACTCCTGACATATAGCATCGTAGCGTTCGAGGTCATCATCGCTGAGACTCACCATAATGCCATCTGTGTTGAGCTGCACGATTTTGAGGGAAGGGCATTCTCTCACGAGATGAATTGCAAGCTCCAAAGAGTCGGAGTTGCCCGGTGATGCACACTGAGCGACCCATGAGAGGGTCAAACAGGTCGTTGTACTTCGAAAGCATTGCACCGTAGGTCGTGTTTGCAACGAGTTTCGATGCGTTGGCGGTTGCCTTATCCCCGGACTTCTTCGCTTTCATTCGGGCTTCGAGCATATCGGCATAGTTCTGAGGGTTGGGGATGTTCCGGCTGCAATATCCGTCCAATGTCATAAGGTGAGGATAGTAGCTGCCGACATCACGGTTTCTCAAATGTCTACCGTTTTGTGCTTTCTCCCGATAGCAAGGAATAGCACCGTGAATCCCGCCATAGGCGATTGTCACCTCACAATCTCCGATTTTGAAGTTGAGCTTGCTCTTGAACACCTCTTCATCGGAAAGAGAGCGGTCGTAGATACGATTGAAGAAGCTGAATACATCTTCGGGGATGTACTCTCGGAGCAAATTGTCCGGGTAAACATACTCTCGTTCGTCATCATGCTCCTTCGGAACAGCATCGAGATAAGCGGCGGTCAATTTTGCGTTTGTCATATACAACGCCCGGTTATCGGGAATACCCTTGATTCTCCCAAGCATGAGCTTGTTTTCGATGTAGCTCTTTCTCAGGTGGTAGAGCTTTTCGGTAGCATCAACATCGTGTTTGCAGTAGAAGATGGTCTCTTCAAGCTCTTCTTCGGTGAGCGGACGGTCGATGTTGAAGTCAACCTCAGACTCTCGAATATCCATTCCGAGATGGGCTTCAATCGCTTTCAGCGAAAGTCCTGCCTGACAGTCATCGAAAAGGTCAAATTGCTCGAAGTAAACCTTGCAGTCTCTTACGAGCGGATGTTGCCATCCGACCTCACCGTGAACGATGACATAATCGTTGAGTTCCTTGATTTGTTCCGGGATTGCATCCGAAAGCACCGCTTTCAGAATGAATTGGTCGTAGTGCTTATTGTTGAAACCTGCGAGAAGAGGGTCGTTTTCCATGAACGACTTGACCGCTTCGTTGTCGTTGTGGATGACCGTATATTCGCCGCTGTCGAGGTCTTTGAACACAAAGAGCCAATCAAAAGCGAATACCTCGCAGTCGAATATGAAAGTCAATCTCTCACCTCCATTACTTCATCAAGCCATTTCAAGATGTTTTGTGCTTCCTGCTTGTGCGGGTCTGCGGAGAGAAGTAGATTCCTTAAAATCCCTTCAAGCACATTCACGACAATCGAGTTCCCGGCTTGTTTGTATAGTTGCGAATTACTGTTTACCGCTTCCGCTTTCCGAAAGTCCTCATCGTCAAAGCCCATCAGTCTCCAACATTCGAGGGGTGTCAGTTTGCGAATGCGGAATTGTTCGTTGTTCTCCATAACTGCCACCTTTATTTCCTGATTACCCCCCCGCAAGTGTGTAGGGTAGGAGATAATCCGTCAGTTGCGTACACTCTCCGGGATTGCTCGTACATTTTGTCCCACACACCGCCTGAGAGGACACCTATTTGATTACACTTCATATACACCTACCTTTGGTGGGTCTTTGGAGTGGCAAGCCTTAATTGTCCCAATCAAACCTTTTGAAGAATAGACCTCTTGATTTTGATGGTACTTCCCACTTTTTGCCTAAGACCCTTCCTAACCACAATCGCTCTTTGATGAAGTTGTCGGTAATTCTTTGACCCGCTTTGGTGGTTATTGTATGGGCGATTATCCGTCTCTCTCTCTCTCTCTCTCGGCTCGAACTTAAAACCATTGCCGATAGCTGCCATTCTTATTGACCGCTCTTCGGCATCCTTCAAGAACGCATCTGAAAGAAAGTATTTCTCCTCGACATTTTCTTCAAGAAAATCATCCATAGAGCATTGGAGAGTTTGAGGTTGAGGAAAAGCGAATCCATTATCAATGTCCTTACGAATACTGACCGCAAACACTCGCTCTCGATTTTGGGGAATACCACAGTCTTTCGCATTGATGACCTGCCAATAGGAGTTATAACCGAGTTCATCTAACCAACTGAGCCATGCTTCAAATTGCTTGATGAACTTCTTACCCACGAGGTTTTTGACATTTTCGAGGATAAGAAACTTTGGTAATTCCTCATGTTCGGCGGCAACACTCAAAAGCCGTTCGACTTCATACAGGAGACCACTACGGGTCTCGCCCTTAATGATTCCTGCTTGATGACCTGCTTGTGAGATGTCCTGACACGGAAAGCCGTAAGTCCATAAATCGGCATAGTCGAGTTTTGCGACCTTTGAGATGTCTCCGTAGTTTCGGGTTGCACCATAGATAGCTTCATAGGACTTGATAGCATACTTGTCGATTTCAGAGATACCGACAATCTCGTGAGGAATGTTCAGCCTTTCAAGTGCTTTGCGAAACGCTCCAATTCCGGCGAACAGTTCATTGACTTTAATCACTCTGCCACCTCCTCAGCCGCTTTTCGCTCGATGAGGGGAAGGAAGTACTCATCCTCGCCACGCTGCCGAGCTTTCACAGCATCTTCGAGCCGATGGTATCTGCCGAGATGAATCCGCTTGCCGTGAACTGAGATATACGCTACCCACATCTGACGGTGAGCATCCCACCATACACCCTTGTACCCGCTGCGGTTGTTCTTCGGAGGGACATTACTCTCAATGACTTGAAAGTTGGTATGATATTTCAGATTCTCCTTAACACTCATTCCGTGTCCTCCTCTACAAAGTAGCATCCGTTTTTGCGATAGGTGGTGCATCTTCGTTTGAACGACTTGACAAGGTACTGACTATCATCAACAAAGTCGTAGCAGACAGGCTCTTGTTTACCTTCGTGAGTTCGAGCGATACGCCCGATGCTCTGAGTGATTACGGCGTAGTCCTTTTGAGGAGTTGCCATATAAAGTCGCTCAAGCAAGGAATATCAAGACCTTCTTTGGCGAGAGAGTAAGTAGCAAACAGGTATTTCTTGTTGCCCGTCCGCATATCCTCAATCGCTTTTTCCCGCTCTGCCTTGCCCTTTTTGGTTGTCATCTTACCGCTTATCATCACCGCCTGTCTCCGCATATCAGAGGGAAGGGTGTTCATAAGCGTTTCGAGATGTTCCAAACGGTCGGACAGAATGAGGGAGGAGCGTTCACTCTCACTGACTATCCACGAACTGATTTGATGATTTCGCTCGCCATTTTCGCACAGATAGGTAATGAGCTTCGTGTAGTTGAGAGTCCCGTCAGTGTTAATGCACTCTCTTCCGGGCTTTATCCCGGTATAGATAGGTTTTACACCAACCTTCATAATACGGTCTCCAACCGCTTCATCCGGGACAGTGTAAACCACCTGACCGAGTAGAGCGTAGGTTGCAGCTATCATCCCATCGGAACGATGGACGGTAGCCGACAACCCGAACTTATGTCGGGCAGACAAGCTGTTCAGTACCTTATAGAATTGAGTCATCGCCGTAGGTGTCCCGGAACATCTGTGACACTCATCGACTATGATGACATCCCATAAGTACTTGTACTGAGCAAGGTCTAAGCGACACATCGTTTGTATGGTTGCGAATGTGATACCCTTCCCGATACTCACCTTACCTTCGGTGATTGTCCCGATAAGCGATTCCTTCATGTACTGTTCGGCACGAGTTTTACTTTGGTTGAGCAGGTCTTTCGTGTGAGTCAACCATAGTGTTCTTCGACCGAGCCGTTCCACGAGGGATATTCCCATCTGCGTTTTTCCGCTTCCTGCCGGACTTTGAAGGATTCCGTAGTGCTTCGCAAGTACCTCATCGACCGCTTTTTGCTGATAGTTATATAACGGTACTCGGCACTTGAAGTCTATCGGAGTTGCTTCGGAGAAGTCTGCAAATGTCTCAGCTCCTTGAAGCATCGGGGCGATTGCTCTCAGTGTACCAAAGGGAAGAATGAGAGCATTTCCTCGTACCTCATATAGCGACAGGATTTCCGGGGTGTTTCCGACCCAAAAGTGCATCCGCACCTTCTTAGAGTAGTCGGGGTTTCTGATTTTAAGATTTTGGCTGCACCATTGAATCAACTCCTGAGAGGGATTCTCGACTGTAATAGTACTGCCGACAGTCACTTGCATTTTGCAATCCATTTATCGAGGGGCTTCCCGTACTCGAATATGTCTTGCGCCGTCATGGATGACTTCTCATTCATGAACGCTTTGATTGTGAAGTAAGGAATCATGTAGACCACCTCAGCGAGTTTGATTGCAAACCAACCTTCCCCGTTTCCACAATCTTTCCACAAGCTCATTGAGGAATCCTGATTTTCCTCAACTCTGCTGAGTGGGAATCCTTTCCCGGAGCATACCTTACAGTCGATGAGGTATGCCGCCTTATTTCGCACAGCGATTACATCGGCGGGTTGCCCCGCTTGATTTTGAGCCAAGTTATGACACCAAAACCCGTGATTGAAGAGGATTTCGCACAACTCGGACTCAAAACTGTTGCCAAGTTTCCGATTGCTCATCTCATTCCTCCAATCCGAAAATATCCTCCATGATAGCCTTGAACTCCTCGGCAATCTCTTCCCGGTCATCTTCATCCAAGAGCTTTATCCGGGAAATGAGGTCGAGGGTCTGACATTCAATATCTGAACGAGTAGACCTGACCTCTTGCCGTTCTTCTTCGACCTCGTTCAAAAATCAGTTCTCGAAAGTACTGAACTGCTTCATAGCCCATGTACTTATCAATCAAGTACTCGAAGTCTTTTGCATCAAAGAGGGTTTCTATCTTGTCATCACTCAGTTTCAGTACTCTCGGCATTGCGACGAAGCACCTCCTTCAAAAGCTCCTCGGTCGTGAACTCGGAGAGTGAAGGGGAAAGAGATTCCAAGATGGAAGATTTCAGATAGAAAGCGGGACGAACGCCATAGTTACCATAGTAAGCATCGTGCTGTTCAAACGACCATCCGAGTAGACAGGCCGAGCGAAGTAGGCGTACCCATTAGACTCAGTGCTATACGCAGTTGCAAGCCACCACCAATCATCAAGGTTAGGGATTACAGAACGGTACTTGCGGTACATATCGCAAGTGAGAAGGAAAATCTTCTGAGTGGTTTCCCCATAGTCCTTCAAGCCATCATCAGAAGTCAGGTCGATAGTCGTAGGGATAAGTGCCGAAGTGTCTGCACCATTGGCTTTGAGCTTCTTGATGAACTCACCGTTGAGATATTTGCAAAGCGTACCCTTCGGGAAGTTGTTGCTGTTGCCCTCATCGAAGGGCATATTGCCGATGGATTCCTTAGCGAGAACAAGAATCTTGTCCTGCTCAACATCGAGAACGATGCAATCCAAACCGCCGTAGTTGATTACGCTCGAAGGAGCGATTTTGATGTTTGTTTTTGTCATAACGAAAATCTCCTTTGATTTTTGTTTCAGGTTGTGCTATAATGATAGCGGGTTAATTTCCTTTGCCGCTTACGGTGTTACCGCACCGTTGGCGGCTTTCTCTTTGTAAGACTCGTAGAGAGTCATTACAGAGCGGGAGTAGTTAGTTGAGTAGATTCCTTGATTCCACAGTTTTCTTGCACCGCTCGCACCGCAGTTGTATCGCATAAGAGCGAGTTCGACATTACCATCGGTCTTTTCGAGGTGTCCTGAGATAATGTAGATACCACACAATATGTTTTCCTTTGGGTCAAGGAAGTTACTCACGCCGAGCGTTGAGGACAGCCATTCATGATTACACTGATTGATTTGCATAAATCCGTAGTCGTTGGTCGTACTTACGACATCTGACCGAAACGAGCTTTCCTTGTCAATCAGAGCAATCACAAGCTCCATAGGCACTTCGTACTCCGAACACTTCTCTCGAATGTAGTCTTGTAACTCCTCGGAGAGAGGAATATCGAAGTAAAAGACCTGCGGCTCAGGAACGGGTTCAAGACTCGGACTTGTGATGTCCGGCTGCATTACGGTTGCGGTCGAAACATCGGTTTTTGTTTTGGGTGTTGAGGTGTCCTGCGGTTTTGGAAGAAACGCCAAACAACCTATCGCACCCACCGTCATGGAGAGCAAGATGATTCCTATGAGAGCCAAACTAAGACTGTTTCTCACAAGCCATCGTCTGATACCGCCATGCCGTTTCTTATGGACGGTTGTCATGTTGAAACACCTCCAAACCTCCATTGATACTTCACACCGTACTTTTTGAAGTACCATTCTTCAAACTCCCGGCGATGCTCTTCATCCTTCAAATACCGGGAAACTGTTTTGGCGAGAAGTCTGCCGATTCTCTTTTTCGTAGACTCCTCTAACGGAGTACTCACTCACAAACTCCCATCTTCGATTCATAGTCATCGAGGATTTCGAGGGAAGTCTTGATGATGGTTTCCGCTTTCGCACCCTTACGAACTCCACGAAGGACAGAACTCATCTCCGTTTTCTCGGTGATAATACCTCGTTCTTCGAGACGATTCACGAGCCAAGTGTTCGTAAGAGTGTTCCGATAGAGCATCAATCGGATTCTGTCTCGTTCTTCTCTCACATGGTCAACCTCCTTTTTTCTTAAACTTTGTATACAACAACGGTTGACAAAACTCGTCTCTAATGGTATAATAGTATTGCCACATACCTAATACCATTGAGGAGCTTCCGGCAAAGAAAGAACTTGTCGAGGGTGTCTTTTTTGTTGCCGTTTGTTGTTTACAAGTATATTATACTCCCCATTTAGGAGCTTGTCAAGTGGTTTTAGGAAAAATTCAAAAATAATTTTCCCTACTTAGGAGGAGCATGATATGAACAAGGAACTCTTGATGGAGCGCATTACCGCTCTTTGCAAGGAAAAAGGAGTCAATCTCACCACTGCCTTTGAGCAGAGCGGAGTCGGAAAGAACTTCCGCAGTAACCTAAAAACCTCAAATCCGAGCGACAAAAATCTATACCTGTTGGCAAAGTACTTCAATGTCAGCATCGAATATCTGTTGGGCGAAGAAACCGAGGAGGACTTAGCTCGAAAGGCGTTAGGTTTAGTTCTTGAATGGCTTGAAGATAACGGCTTTGAGGTGCAACAGGACGAGCGTGATGATTATTCCATCGGCAAGGACGGACATTACATCTACCTGTCGAGTGCCGACTTTACTGCCGAGAGTCTGAGAATAAAAGCCGTAGCAGAACAGGGCTTTGAACTTGCAATGGAGAAGTGGGAACAGAAGAGATTCCCCTCTATTCACATTGATAGGTGCAACAATCATCTTTTCAACGCCATCAACGAAAGCCCGAACGCAACCCTCAACATCAACGGTACAGAGGGATTTACGGCTCAGGAGCTTGAATTGATTGAGCTGTATCGGAACTTCCCGCTGAGAAAGCAAATGGAACTGCTGAACTACGCTTTCAGCCTGAAAGAAGGTAAGCAATGAGAGTAGTTCTTTACATGAGGTATAGCAGCGACCGTCAGACTGAGCAATCCATAGAGGGGCAAAACCGAGTTTGTACGGCGTTCTGTGAGCAGCAAGGATATGAGATAGTAGACAGGTACATTGACCGGGCTACATCGGCTTTTAAGGACACGGACAAGCGCACAGAGTTTCAGAGGATGATACGAGATAGCGAAAAGCAGCTATGGGAGGGTATCGTTATCTATAAGCTCGACCGCTTCGCCCGGAACAGATATGATTCTGCCACCTATAAAGCACGACTCAAAAAGAATGGTGTTCGTGTCATTTCGGCAACCGAGAACATCTCTGACAACCCGGAAGGGGTTATCCTTGAAGCAGTCCTCGAAGGTATGGCTGAGTTTTACTCCAAAGAGCTTTCTCAGAAAATCACGAGAGGAATGTTTGAATCTGCAAACAAATGTCATAGCATAGGCGGTCATATTCCTCTCGGCTATAAGATTGAGAACAAGAAACTCGTAATAGATGAAGCAGGAGCAGCTATCGTTCGAGAAGCCTTTGACCTCTACGCCAACGGAGCTACCGTTGCTGAGATTTGCGACACCTTCAATACCAAAGGGTATAGGACGGCAAAGAACGCAGAGTTCAACAAAAACAGTTTTCGGTCGATGTTCAAGAATGAACGGTACATCGGCATTTACAAATATAAAGACCTTCGCATTGAGGGCGGCGTACCTGCTATTGTCGATAAGGACATTTTTGCGATTGTGCAAAAGAAGCTCTCCAAGAACGCAGAAGCTCCGTCAAGAGGTAAAGCAAAGATAGACTATCTCCTATCACAAAAACTCTTTTGCGGTCATTGTGGCTCGCTTATGACGGGCGAGAGCGGTACAGGCAAAGGCGGTACAACCTACTTCTATTACACCTGCGGGAAGCGCAAGAGAGAGCATACCTGTGATAAGAAGCCTTTGAAGAAGGACTTTATCGAAAGAGCCGTTGTGGAAGATGCTCTCACGCTTCTCACCCCTGAGACAATAGATGAACTTGCCGATATTGCCGTCAATGAATCCATTCGAGAGATGGAGGAGAACTCTATCATCCCGGCGTTGAAAGACCAACTTCACGATACAGAGCGTTCTATCAACAACCTTGTCAAGATGGTCGAGAAAGGTGTCGAGTCCGATACAATAGCCGACCGACTGAAAGAGTTGGAAAAAAACGAGCCATCGAGAAACGGCTCGTTGTCGCACAAGACGATTATGTGCTTTTGGAAAAAGACCATATCGTTTGGTGGTTGAAGTGAGTTTTGCAACGGGGATATTGAGGATGAGGAGTTCCGTAGGCATATTATCGACCTGCTCGTAAACTCGGTTACGGTATGGGATGAGCCTGACGGATGGTACAAAATCACTTCCGTTTACAACCTGACATCGAATAAAACCAAGACCTTTCGGTGTTCGGATTTGAGCGGTCAAGCTCCACCATTGAAGTATAACTGAACACCCCTGGAAGTATACTGATATAATGAAACACCTGAGTAGAGCATTCCGCCCGGTGTTTACAGGGTAGAGCGTGGTAGAGAAAAATCGCAATTTCCATGTAAAATTCTCAAGGGCCTCCTTATAGACTACTTTATGAAAAATACAGATTTACTTACCCACTCTGGCCTCGTAAGGAGGTGAATATATACCAAACAGCCTGCTCTGGCGAGTGAGCTGTGTTTAGGACTTTTTCTAAAGCTCGAGTAAACAGTATATCTCAATCAATCAGATTGCCTGATAGAGTCAAGGTCGAGGGTATAACCCTTCTCTTTCAGATAGCTCAACATAGGCTTTCTCTCAGCCCTCGACCTGTTCCGTGGTAAATCATCTCAGCAGCCTTTCTGACAGCTACCTTGACCCACTTTCGAGCCTTACAACTTCTGCATCTGACTTTCAGCAGTGAGTGAGATGGTGGTGCATGACAGCCACAAATCAGAGTGATAATGGCAGAAGCGATGTTGGTTAAATCAGTCATTGCAAATACCTCCAAAAATTATCTGAAATGTTTGTACACCTTTGATCCTGTATTTACTTTCTATTGAGTAATAGAAGCCTGTCCCAGTTGCTACCTCGGCGCTACTGACGGTATGAGGTAAGCAAGTGTGTAGGTCGAGAGTACGCCATATCATCATTGTGAAGATGATGACTAGCATGTTCATAACACTAAATAATGAGGATTTTCTTGAAACCTTCGGCTGGTTTCGTAATTTCATCCTCCCTTGTCTACCGTGCACCGCTGATTCTGATGTGGTGGAAGC
>VOFK01003100.1_pt1 | contig 43623 bp, 57 predicted proteins | sample 5384121 | NCBI WGS metagenome assembly VOFK01 (sample SAMN12384730, study PRJNA508395) | human gut metagenome | isolation source: healthy gut J | host: Homo sapiens | reverse complement strand
CGCTTTCAGCGGCATGCTCATGTTGGACTTTGTCGCTTGCTGAAACCATACTTCTCCCTAACATTTCTGGAGACTTTTTCTTCTTATTGGTTTGTCACCTCATGGGTCTAACAGGCTGACCCAGCACGACACGATCTTCCCGCTATTTCTCTTCATCGCCGGTATCATTTCCTTTTTCGCTGTCCAAACAACGCGCCAGTGGAATCAGCGAAAGCGGATTCTGTTCAAGGTCATCCGCCGGGGAATGACGCTCATTGTTTTGGGAATGATCTACAATGGACTATTCCGCTTCGACTTCGCATCGCTGCGCGTGGCGAGCGTGTTGGGCCGGATCGGACTGGCGTGGATGTTCGCCTCCCTGCTTTACATGTATTGCAAAGTGCGCACACGAGCTGTTTTCGCGGCCGTCGTGCTGATCGGCTATTCGCTGCTGATGTACCTCGTCGTCGCACCGACGCACCCGACGGCACCGATCCGCTTTCGGTAGCCGGGAATATCGCCGGATGGGTAGACCGCCAATGGCTTCCCGGGACATTCGCCTGTGGGTCGTTCGATCCCGAGGGATTGCTAAGCACGCTTCCGGCCATCGTCTCGGCATTGTTTGGCATGTTCACGGGCGAATTTCTGCTCCGGAAACGGTCGTCGCTCAGCGGCGAACAGATTGCACTTTGCATGGCGCTGGCCGCGGTGGCCATCACGGTAATGGAATCATCTGGAATTGCTGGATACCCATAAACAAAAAACTATGGAGCAGTTCGTTCACCTGCGTGGTAACGGGCTATTCCTTGGGATTGTTTTGCATTGTTCTACCCTGATCGACGTGCGGGGCTGGAAACGGTGGACTTTTTTCTTCCGCGTAATAGGGTTGAATTCCATCACGATCTATCTGGCGCAACGAATCGTCGGGTTCGGCGGCATTGCGAATTTCTTTTTTCGGCGGGGCGGCTTCCCATTGTCCCGAAGCGATAGCACGGGTGATCAGCAACGCAGCTATGTCGCCATATGTTGGCTGTTTCTCTATTTTCTCTACCGAAAAAGCACATTCTTGAAAGTTTAACCCATCTAAAATGGCCAGCTGTATCTTCCAATACAAGCCAACGTTCGTCTGCCGAGATTTCAATAAAGGCTAATTACACAGGGGATTGGGAGATTCTATCTTCCGCATTGCGACTAATCCAAAATCACAAAACGAACCAAAAAGTGAAGGTTCTTAATTAAAATAAATCATGAAAAAAACGCATCTCTTTTCTAATGATTTTGATTCTTACTGCGATCTGTGCCGAGATCTCGGCCCAACAGGATGTGGTGCAGGGAGCATCTGACCTGTCGAAATACATCCTGACCCCGAAAGCAGCTCCAACACCACGCATCAACGGTGCCCGTATCTTCGGTGTGCGTCCAGGCTCGGAATTTCTCTTCACGATCGCAGCGACGGGTATCCGCCCGATGATCTTCTCGGCCGAAGGACTACCTCGGGGACTGAAACTCAACCCCGCTACTGGTCGAATCACCGGCCGCGTGAAGAAAACGGGAGAATACACCGTCCGCCTGAGCGCCGAAAATGCGCTGGGGCGCTGTGAACGCGACCTGCGGATCGTCGTGGGTGACGAAATCGCTCTCACACACCCACCGATGGGCTGGAACAGTTGGAACTGCTGGGCACGCGACGTCACACACAGGAACAGATACTTTCTTCGGCACGCGCAATGGTTGAAAAGGGGCTTGCCGACCACGGCTGGAGCTACATCAACATTGACGACGGTTGGCAAAGGCCGGCGCGGAGGCCGATACAACGCCATTCAGCCCAACAAAAATTTCCCGACATGGCGGCGCTCACGCGCGAGATTCACGACATGGGGCTTGCGGGTGGGCATTTACTCGACTCCGTGGATCGGTACCTATGCCGCTCACATCGGCAGCTCGGACCGTCCCGATGGCGAAAATGAATGGATCGAAAAAAGGATTGCACGAGAACTATCGTTATCAAAAACCGGGCGGTAACTACTGGGAGGATCGGTGTGAAGTTTGGCACCACGGCCCTTACTCTTTGTGGAGGCCGATGTAAAAACAGTGGGCAGAATGGGGGAATTGACTACCTGAAATACGACTGGCATCCGTTGAACTACTACCACGTCAGGGAGATGTTTGGCATGCTCAGGAAAATCGATCGCGACATCATCTTCAGCCTCTCGAACGTGCACCCCTACGGCGACGCTCCGGTCTGGCAACGTTATGCGAACTGCTGGCGCACGACAGGCGACATCCGCGATACATGGGAAAGCATAAGCCGCATCGGGTTCTCGCAGGACCGCTGGCTGGCTTTCAACCATCCGGGCCATTGGGCCGATTCCAGACATGTTGGTTGTGGGGATGGTGGGCTGGGGCCCCAAAATTGCATCCCACGAAACGACAGCCGACGAACAGTATACGCACATCGGCCTCTGGTCTCTACTCGCCTCGCCGATGCTCATCGGTTTGCGACATCGCACAGATGGATGATTTCACGATGAGCCTGCTCACCAACGATGAAGTCAACGACGTCAACCAAGACCCGCTGGGCATACAGGCTTACCCCGCTGGCAGGAAAACAAGCAAGTAATCTATGCCAAACACCTTGAGGATGGTTCGATGGCCATCGGCTTCTTCAACCAGGATTCGCAACCGGCGAAGATGGGCATTTCGCTCCGCCAGTTGGGTTGCGCGGCGAACAGACGGTACGCGACCTTTGGCAACAGAAGGACTTGATGAAAACTTCCGACCACTTCAGACCGAAGTGGCGTCCCACGGCGTCGTACTCGTGAAGTTCTTGCCAGGGAACAGCCGTGCGCAGATAACTGAAAAACCGTAAGTCACTTCGCAGATCATAATATTCTCAATTGCACACGTAGTTGAAAATCTTCTGCGCCATGAACGTAAATACGAATTAAGTCGATGAAACATTAAAAGCTACTTAAAACATGCGAGGAGATACGCGCCGTGGGAGACCGAATCACCGTGACGGTAAACGGCGAGGTGATTCTCGACGGAGCATCCGGCAGGCCTGCCAAGGCCAGGCAGTGGCCCCCGACGGCGGGAAAAACAACCCCTACCCGTGGACCACAAGAACCATCCCGGACTCTTCAACGCCTCGGGGACACATCGGACTGCTCCGGACACGGCCCCGGCATCAAGTTCCGCAACATACGTGAATCAGGAGCTGCCCGCGGCGAAGAATTCAAAAATAAGCTGTGACCCTCTGAAAGCGAACCCGCCCGAAATTCGGGCGGGTTTTTTGCGAACAGCAGGCCCGGAATATCGCAAAATTGTGTTATATTTGCAAAAAATAGGCCGGAGCGCAGCCTCCGCGCCGCCGAGTTCAGAAATAAAAACCTAAAAGAAAAAAACCATGCTTATCCCTTTTGTGCAATCGGTTACGGGCAGATCATCGTAATCGTATTGGTAGTCATCCTGCTCTTCGGAGGCAAGAAAATCCCCGAACTGATGCGCGGACTGGGCCGCGGCGTCAAGAATTCAAGGATGCCGTCAACAAAAGACTATACGGCCGAAGACAACAAACCCGGAGACAAATCCGACTCCGGAAAGACCGAGTAATCACACCTGTTCCGCGGCGACAAACAAATGAACATGAAAAAAAAGGATCCGGAGTCGACGGAGATGACTTTTTTCGAGCACATCGACGCCCTGCGCCCGCATCTGGTGCGAGGGGTGATGGCAATCGGAGTCATCGGACTGGTGGCCTTCTTCTGCAAGAGTTTCATTATCGACACGGTGCTGTTCGGGCCACAAAGCCCGGACTTCCCCACCAACCGCATGCTGACATGGGTGGGCGCCCAGTGGGCGCATATGGCCGAATGGCTCAACAGCGTGCTCGGCACGTCGTTCGACACCGATCCGGAGACCTTCCGCATCGCCAACGACCGTTTCTCGATCATCAACACTTCGTTGTCCGGGCAGTTCAACCTCCACATGAAGATCTCGCTCCTGACGGGACTGGCAATGGGCATGCCCTACACGCTGTGGGAGTTCTGGCGCTTCGTACGCCCGGCGCTCACGCCGAAAGGAGATTCAGGGAACCCACCTGTTCGTATTCTGGGTGTCGCTCTGTTTCTTCGGAGGGCTGCTGTTCGGTTATTTCGTCATGGCGCCGCTGTCGATCAACTTCTTCGCCAACTACCAGGCCAGCGAGTTCATCACCAACATGTTCGACATCAGCGACTACCTGACCACCGTCATCATCGTCTCGATAGCCTGCGCCTTCATGTTCGAACTGCCGCTGCTGATCTACTTCCTGACCCGCATGGGGCTGGTTTCGGCCGGATTCCTCCGCAAATACCGACGCCATGCGTTCGTCATACTGCTCGTCGTCGCGGCAATCATAACCCCGCCCGACATATTCAGCCTCATTCTGGTGATCCTGCCGCTATACGGGCTGTATGAATTGAGCATCAAACTCGCGGAGCGGACCGAGCGCAAGCACGCCGCCGAAGAGGAACAAACGACGGAAATGACGGAAACGACGGAATAGCAGAAGACATATGGAGCGAACAAGCGAAACGAAGCCCGTCACGATCGTAGCCATCGGGGCGGGCAACCGTACCAACAAATACCTCGAATACGCGATCCGGAATCCCGACCGGCTGAAACTGGTCGGCGTAGCGGAGCTCAACGACATCCGCCGCCACGCAGTCGCCTCCAAATTCGGACTGAAGCCCGAAGAGTGCTTCGCCGACTACGAACGCTTTTTCGAAAACCCCGTCCCGGCCGACGCCATCCTGATCGGAACGCCCGAGAACATGCACTTCGAGCCTTGCATGAAGGCCATCGAGGCGGGTTATAACGTCCTGCTCGAAAAAACCGATCGCGCAGTCGCTGCCCGAATGCTGCCGCATCGCCGAAGCGGCGCGGCGCAAAGGGGTCATCGTCGGCGTCTGCCACGTCCTGCGATACCATCCCTATTTCATCAAGATCAAGGAGATCGTCGACTCGGGCCAGCTGGGAGAGATCATATCGATCAGCCACCTCGCAGCCGTGGGGCTCGACCGAACCACACGGATTCGTCCGCGGCATGTGGCGCCGCGAGGAGATCACCAACCCGATGCTGATTTCGAAATGCTGCCACGACATCGACTTCCTGCTGTGGCTCACCGAGGCGCTGCCGCAAACTATCGTCGTTCGGGACCCTGCGCTGGTTCCGGGCCGAGAACGCCCCGAAGGGAAGCACGCCCCGGTGCATCGACTGCCCGCTGGAAAAGGAGTGCCCCTACTCGGCAGTGGACCTCTACTATAACCGGCGCGACTGGATTTCGAATTTCGACGTCCCGGAAGGCGCGACGCTCGACGAGGTCATACTCCGACAGCTGCGCACGGGCGATTACGGCCGATGCGTGTTCCGCTGCGACAACGACGTGGTGGACCACCAGATCGTATCCATGGAAATGGAAAACGACGTCACGATCTCCTTCTCGATGGATGCCTTCACCCTCGGCGACCAGCGAGAGACACACATACGGCTGACTCACGGCGAAATCGACGGTGACGAACGCATCCTGCGCGTGCGCCGATTCCGGGGCGGGGAAGAGCAGGTATACGACTTCTCCGGCATACTCGGCAAGCCGTTCCATGCCGGAGCCGACCTAAATCTGGTCGAGGATTTCGTCGACACGATCAGCCGCAGGGAGCACCGCTTCCGCATCAATCGGAAAAAATCGGTCGAAAGCCACCGGATATGCTTCGAAGCCGAGCGAAGCAGACTATCCGGACAGACCGTATCCTCGACCAAACGCGCTGATCGCCCCGGGCACAAACAGGCAGGCTGCAACCTTTCGGTTGCAGCCTGCCTGTTTGTCAGCGTCATTCGACCGCCAGCTCCCCGGTCGATCCGGTCGGCCATGTAGCGGCAGAAACTGCGTATCGGCCAAGGAGCCGACGCAGCGCCCCGCCGGTACATCGCCTTCATGTCGAGCAGCAGTCCGTAGAACAGATGCTCCCGGAAGGCGGGAATCACCCGCGGCGTCCGGTAGCCGTGGCGGCGCCCAACGGCGTGAATCGTCGGCCCGGCGCTCCGCCGGCATGTCCGGAAGCGTCCGGCGTCAGCCGCCGGGAACAGATCGCCGCCGTCGGACGAACCGGCCCCGTCAAACAGCGCGAAGCGCTTCCCGAACCCGACGAAGGCTTATCTTTTTGACGTTGGCCGCGGCGACGGTCGATTTGAGCAGCGACTGTTGCAGATTACGGACATGGTCCGTCAGCGGTTCGCGCGAACGGAGCCGCTCCTCGAACCACGCCACGAGGTCCTTCGCCATGAGGTCGGCCGTATAAGGATCGTCGGCCTTCGAAGCCGCGAGGTCCAGCGTTCCTGAGCTTTTCAAGCGTGCGCGCAATCCGGCGCTGGAGGTATTCGCATGCCTGCACGCGGTTTGTAAACGTTCTTCGACACCCCCTGCCGGTTGATCCAGCCGAGGTCGGCGGTCAGGGCGAGCGCCTCGCGCAGGGCGCGTCGCTGCACTTCGCGCGGCACGGCCGTGCAGGCGGGCCGGGCCGTTCCCTCGTAGACCGGATTCATATAGACGCCCCCCCGATGTAGCGCATCAGCTGCAAGGCGAGGGAGTTGACGCGCAGAACCATCTCCGTGAGCAGCTCCTCGCGGAACTTTGTAGTCGCCGTCGCGGGGCCCGAAAGCCCGTCGCCGTGCTCGGCGACATATTTCAGATTGGCCGATTGCAGCGCCACGCGCTCCGGAATTTTCAGGTCGTCGCCCAGGTCTCCGGCCCCCACGCGGGGATCGTAAGTCCCGGAGGCGTACTGCGCGAAGAAACAGCGGGGGGTCTCCCTCCTTCGAGGCGAGCAGGCGGCAGCCCGGAACCTCGTCGTGCGGCGTCACCCCCGGAACGGGCTTGTGAGCCACTGCGACGGCCAGATAATCGTAAGGACCCAGCGCATCGGCCACGAGCTTCACACCGCGCTCCCTGTGTCGCCCGGCTAAAAAAGACGATGTTGAGAACACGTCGTCGGTGATCGACGCCGCCAGGCCGTTTTCCCGCGTAAACGACGGCGAACGGAGCGAGTCGGTCGGATAGGCCGACGCGGCGGCGTGAAGTTGGGCATCACGCCGGAAAGCCGAGGCCGCACGGCGGGCCACCATGGCCGTCAGGGCGTCGGCGATCTGACGCGCCGGAAGGCTGCGTGGTGCGCGCCTCGGGGGGCGGCCGACAACGTCAGAGAGCAGCTTCTTCTCCGAATGGCGGCCGTGAAATTGAAGGGCACGAAGATGTCGGTCCCGAGGATTTTCACCGCTGCGCGGATCGACCCACGAGGCGGTGTAGAGTTCCGAATTGAGGTTCCCGTGCGCCGCACGCAGTTGTTATAGAGGCTGTTGTCGTTGAAAGCCGGATCAGCCGGAAAAGGCTCTACCCGCACGACATCCTTGCAGCCGATCTTCGCGAAGGCATCGTTCCACAGCAGAAGCCCCCGCTCGACGGCGGCATAGGCCGAAGCGTCGAAAGCCGTGTCGACGTAAAACACCACGGGACGCACCTTCCCCGCGCTGTCGAGGATCGAACGGCGGCAGACGTAATAATCGGTTTTGGCCTCCTGCTCCCGGTCCGGAGAAGCGTTTGAACGCCTTGGCCGCCAGCCCGAGCCGCTGGTCGCAGAGCCGCATCCGCCGTTCGGGGATCGCCCAGCACGCGGAGCGTGCGGCGGGCGACGATCGACTGGGGCTTGTCTTTCCACAGGTCGAGCAGGCCGAGGAAGCTGGACCGTCGCCGTAGGAAAGCTCTCCCACCACCGAAACGCACCCTTTTCCGCCCGTCACGCCGGTCAGCATCGAACGGTCCTTCTTGTAATCGGCCTTGGCCGTCATCCAGCCGCCGTAGGTGTTGCCGCCCTCGGGGTCGATCGGACGCAGGCGTTTGACGTCCCCGACAAAAAGCGCCGTGACGTCGACGACGGACGATTTCCCGTCGGGCGTGCGGGCCTTCACGGCATACGAGGCCACGATCGGACCGATGTTGGCCCGACGGCCTCACGCATCGCCGGGCTGCCGTCGACGATCACCACCGGAGCGAACTCCCGCATGCAGAGGAGCGTGTCGCTCTTCCCGCGGCCGAACTCGACCATGTAGGGCGGCACGGGCTGCTGGTGGGCCAGTCCGTCGCCGGGATCGCCCGTCCACTCGATCGTCGTGGTGATCATCAGCCCCCGGCCGAGCAGCGAATCGGGGAGTTCGAGGTAGAGTTTGTCCGCAGTCAGGTGCAGGGTCAGCCCGCCGCCGCGGACAGTCCCACCCGCTTGTCCTTGAACAGTTTCTCGTAGGGAGTCGCCTTGGCGGCGTGTATCGGCCTCCTGCTTCTTTTTCTTGTCGCGCTTCCTGTCCCCGGCTCCGGCTTCCACGGCGGCCGAACCGGCCGCCCGGACGGGCCGAGACGCCGCCGGCAGCAGCAAGATTCCCGCCAGCAGCGGAAGGAAAGCTATTTTAAACAGTTTCATCATGGTCCGGAAGATTTATTTTTTCAACGCTTTCTCGATGTTGCGCAGCAACAACTCGTAGTGCAGGCGCGTTCGCCCGTCGCCGAACGCGCTCTTCGTACGCAGTTTGAGCAGCGCGGCATAATCCCCGGCCTCCGGTGTTGCGCGGGTCGTAGTAGTTCAGGCGCGGAGAGCCGTAGCCCAGCAGCGGCGCGGTGTCGACGCGGTGCGCGGCGGAAAGGTTTCGAAGGGGTCGTGGCCGCAGCGTTCCCCGCAGGCGGTGAGCGCCGCGGTGCGGGCCGCATGCTCCCCAAGGAAGGCGGGAACGGGCATCAGTCCTCGTCGGAGACCAGCTTCTTCTCCTCCCGCGCCCCCGTCCCGGTGTATTTCAGCCCGGCCGAAAGGCTGAGACTGCGGACGTATTCGCGCTGGAGCATCATCTCCAGTGCATCGGGCGTGCGGCCCTTCAGCGTCGAAGCCCACACGAATTCATAGACATCCCTGCGGCACTCCTCGGGCGTGTAGGCCTCCTTTTTCGGCCAGCGCGGCGCTCAAAGCCACACGCGCCGGGGCGGCCACGACGACCGACACCAGCGAAGCCATGATCGACTCGGCGGGCGAACCCATCAGCGGCATGTCGCGGATCAGTTCGGCGTTGTCCAGCCACTTCATGTCCTTGAGCTGCGCGAGACAGAACAGCAGGGCTTCGCGCTGGCGTTCGCGGCACGCTGCGGTAGGCTTCCACGGGTCGCCCTCCATCTTCTCGGCGAAGTAGATGCCGCCGACGTTGGCCAGCACGTGGTTCAGGTAGCGGATATACTGCGTGAGCACCTCGTCGTAGAGGGGTGCGCCGCTGGGAGAAATCGGGGTCCTGGGCGCCGATCCAGGCGTTCATGTTGCCGAAATGTATTTCAGATTGGCGATGCGTAGCCCGAGGCCTTCACGGCGTCGTCGCCCAGATCCTCGAACGGGGGATCGATCGAGCGGCTGAACTGCTGCTTGCCGAAAACGGTAGACCGGGCGGCGGCCCCGGTTATCCATTTTCGAAGTGACGGCATATTCGTCGGCAGCCGTCGCAGCGTCGTCGGGCACGGGCGTGAGCCATTTCCCGGCATAGTAGTCGTAGAGGCCGAAACGCGGCGGGGGTGAGCTTCACGCCGCGCTCCCATCCCCGGGCGGGCCACGTAGTTGAAGCGAGCGTAGTCCATGATCGAGGTGGTCGTGCCGTACTTCTGCGTGAACGACGGCGAGCGGAGCGAATCGACAGGAATCACCGCCGAGGCGCTCATGTTGTGCATGTAACCCGGCAATGGCCGACCTCGTGGGCGCCACGACGTAGCGCAGTCCGTCGCCGATCACCTCCTCGGGAATCGTCACGGCCCGCGACTCGTCGGCCTGCGCCGTCTGACGAACAGCCAGTTGTTCAGCAGTTTCATCACGTCGTGGTAGACATAGACCGAAGCGTTGGTATCTCGCCGCTGCGCGGATCGACCCACGAAGGCCCCATGGCGTTGGCGATGGCGATCGGCGCGTAGCGAATGCACGAATACTTGATGTTGTCGGGATCGAATTCGGGATCGTCCTTCGGATAGGGCTTTGCGGCGATGGCGTTTTTAAATCCGATGCGCCCGAAAGGCTCGTTCCACTGATCGACGGCCTCGAAAATATGCTTTCCACATCTCCGGGAATCCGTCGTCAACGTAGAAAACGATCTGTTTCTTCGGCGCGACCCGCTCGCCGCGCTTCCAGGCATCCATATCCGACGGCTCCAGCCGCCAGCGGTGGGCGTAGTAGATCACCTTGGCACGCTGCTCATGCTCGCTGAAAAGCACCTTGCCGGTCGGGAACACCGACATGCGGCTGTGTCGGTGATGCGCGGACGGTAAGGCTCGCGGGGCAGCAGCACCAGCGAACGGGTCATCACGGCCGTCAGCGGCTGGTCCTTGACCAGCGTCGTGCGGCCGCGGGTGAGCGTGAAAAATATAGCTCAACGTACTGCGCACCACCACATTGTCGCTGAAAGCCTTTGATTTCGCCCAGCATCGAACGCTCCTTCTGGAAGGTCTTCTTCAGCTCGAAAGCCGTATAAAGTCCGTACTTCGAGAAGGGCGACATCTCCTCCAAGTCGGCCACGAACAGGTCCGTGACGTTGACCACCACGGCCGTGCTGTCCCGGTTCCAGGCCTCGATCTTGTAATTGCGCAGGATGGGATCGGCCGTGTTCCGCTTCACCGCCTCGGCCAGCGCGCGGGAAGCCCCCGGTCGGTGATGTTCTCGCAGTTGACCGTACGCAGCTGGACCGGAACGGTCGTTGCGCGTGAAACCACGTGCAGCGGATAGTCCGACTTGGAGCCGGTCGTCGCCGCAGCGTTGTCCGAAACCTCCGAAATGGTCGATCCGAGCAGCATTTCGCGCCCGAAAAGCGAATCGGGAATCTCGAAATAGAGCTTCCCCTTGACGTCGTGCAGGCGGAACATGCCGTCGGCCACCGTATGTTTCTCCTTGAAGAGTTTGTCGTAATCGCTTTCCTTCGGTTTTCGGCCGAACTCTCCGCCTTCTTCGAAGCGGGAGGATTTGGGCTTCTTCGCCGTCGCCGTCGCCGCCGTGAGGCAGAGCAACAGCACCAATAGTTTTCGGATCATCTGCTGAAATTTAGAATTGTGTTCGAGGTTCTTTTCGTCCCGGTTCCTGCGCCCGTTCCATAATAAAGAGGGAATTTTGCCGGAAACGACATACACGAAGCCGAAAAAAATGGGCCGCGTCGTGACGCGGCCCGCTCATCCCCTGATTTTCAGCGGATCAGTACATATACTCAGTTTTGATGGGTTGCCACCCTGCTGCGACCACGATGCGGCGCAGCCCCTCGGCTGCACCCTTCACCGCGAAGACGGTGGGTTTGTCGTCCTTCATGCCGTTAACGTAGATCGTACCGTCGTAGGAGATCGTCGGCGACGAGCGCAACTCGTCGGCCAGCTTGATCTCCGCCACGCGCGAGCCGTCCTCCGGGCGGAGTTTCACCAGCTTGCCCGTGGTTCGGTCGTTGTAATAGACGAAACCTGGTCGTCAACGGCCGGAACACCGTTGATGTCGCCGTCGGCAGCGTGCTCCCAGCGTTTCACGCCCTGCGCGGAGATAGCCGTGACGTGGGCAGCCTCACTGCCGGTCTTCTGCGTCGCGGCGTAGACCGTACCGTCCTCACCCAGCGCCACGCCCATACCTGACTGGGCGCAGTCTCCCTTGACAGGACAGTACCAGTCCGGCTTCGGGCGTCTGCCCGTAGACGGTCTTTGCCGGATCATAACAGTAGACGATACCCCCGCCCAGGCTCTTGTCTGCACGCACGCCCTGGTTCTGGAACAGAATGTAGACCTTGCCGCCGGGACCTGAAGCAGGCTGGGTTCCGTTCGGGGCTTCGCAGGTCTTATCTTCGCCCGTACCGCCGTAGTTGTGCTCGCGACCGTTCGATTTCACACAGGAAAATTTCCACTTCCCCGTGCCGTCGGGGAAGAAGACGCGCATGCCGTGACTACCGCCCGTACCGGCGATCACCATGCCGTTTTTGAGCGGTAGCACGCCACCATAGGAGCCGCTGTTGACATGCCGCTCGTCCACCAGATTGCCCGACGATTTGTCGTAGACCTGGAAATTCTGGTGCCCCGAAGGTACGTTGCGCGCCACAATGAAGAGGTATTTCTCGGTGACGGCCGGCGAAAGGAACCGGAAGCTGGTGTTCACGCCCGTGTTGACGTACCAGAGCTGCGATCCGCCCGCAGCACCGCCCGAGATGGCGTAGAAAGCACTGCCTCCGGCACCCCTTTTGTTGGGTTCGTTGAAGCCTGCCAGCGCGTAGACCGTACCGTCCTCGTCGACCGAAGGCGTCGGCGACTGCACCTTGATCGAACCGCTGTTGTTCTCGGCCGACGCACCGTCCTTGCCGATGTCGAAGGCCCAGAGACGCTCGCCGGCCTTCGTGAAGCAGACCAGCGAATAACCCGTCGAAGTCACATAGACATACTCGCCGTCGGGGCTGACCGCGGGCGACGTGCCGAACACATAGGCGTCCTTCGTGTCGTCGTAGGGGTACGACCAGAGCAGGTCGAGGCTGATGGCGCCGCGGCCCACGTCGATGGTCACCGTCTTGGTGTTCCTGCCTTTCTTGTCATCGGTCACGGTGAGCGAAACCTCAGTGGGGTCCTTGCGCCGCGAAGGTGAATTCGGGGTTCTGCTTGTCGGAGGTCGTGGTTCCGAATTTCCACTCCCAGGCCACCACCTCGCCGTCCTCGTCGGTCGAACGGTCGGTGAACTGCACCGGTTCGCCCGCCACAACCTTCTCGGGCGACCACGTGAAGTCGGCCACGGGCCGGATGTTGTTGTCTACGACCCGAATGGTCTTCTCGAACGACGACTTCTTCGCCCCGCGGTCGGAGGTAACGGTCAGCTTGATGACATACTCTCCGGCTTGGTCGTAGGAGATGTTCTCCGGAGTGGTTTCGTAGGAAACGACGCCCTTGCCCAACTCCCACTTGCAGATGGCGATGAGGGCGTTTTCGGCCGTCGAAGTATTGGTGAGCACCACCGGATCGCCCACGTCGTAGGACTCCTTGTCGGTGGTGAACGAGGCGTGGACCGCCACTTCCTCGTCCGGCTGGCAGGAGACGGCCCCCATAAGGGCGAAAGCGGCCAGCATATAGATAAATCGTTTCATTTCAATCGGTTTTGAGCTTTGGTTGCAGGATTACTTGAACTCTAACACGGCCGCGATGGGATAGTGGTCCGAAATGTAGGGGACCTTCTCGTAACGCTGGTCGACGGTAGCGAAGCGCAGGGGCGTGAAGCCCGAGCTGAAGATGTGGTCGATGCGCGGGTAGTTGGTCGCCCCGCCGAAGTTGTTGAACGACGCCTTGTTGTCGGTCACGGGAGCGGTCGTGCGCGCGTCGGCCATGAACTTCTTCACGCCGTCGAAAATCGGGCTGTCGAGCATCTTGTTGAAGTCGGCGGTCAGCACCGTCGGCTGGTTGTCGGGGTTGAGCGACCGGATCTTCGCCTCGATCAGCTCCATCGACTTCTGGGCCGCCACCTGTCCCACGTGGTCGATGTGGGTGTTGACGTAGAAGAACTTGCGGCCCGACTTGTAGTGGGTGAACACGGCCCACGTGGCCGTGCGGTAGGTCGAGGCGTCCCAGCCGACCGACGGGACGTCGGGGGTGTCGGAGAGCCAGAAGGTCCCCCAATTTTCGAGCTTCACGGCATCGGCGAGATAGTAGATGGCCATGAACTCACCGGCATTCTGGCCGTCGGTGCGGCCCACGCCGACGCTCTTGTAGCCCGCGCAGTTCTCGTCCATGTAGGTCTTCTGGTCGAGCCGCGCCTCCTGCACGCCGAGCACCGTCGGCTGCTGGTCGGCGAACATCGCCGGAACGGCCTGCTTGCGGTTGTCCCAGCTGTTCGCTCCGTCGTCGCCAGAGCTGTAACGGATATTGAACGACATGACTTTCAACTGATTGTCATCAAGGCCGGGATTGACCGGCTCTTCTGGCTCGTCGCCGGGCTGGGGTTTGTAGAATTCCGAGTAATCGGGCTTCGGATCGCTGCATCCGGCGACGAAAACGAAGGAGAAACTCAGCGTAAACGTCAGTAAATAACGGAATATTCTCATGGTCTTTCTATTTATTTATTCGTTGTCCCAGTAGGGGTTCTGCGAGATCGTATAGCCCGCGTTCTTATAATCCCGGATCACCTTGGCGGGAATCGGATAGAGGTACTGGCGGCCGTCGGGATACCAATAACGATCGCCCGCACCGGTCTTGTAGACCAGATCATAACCTGCCACGGGATTCGCCTCGGCATAAAGCCCCACGCCCCGTCCTGATTGACGCGGACGGCGATGTTCTTGTAGGCCGCCGGAGCCGACGCAACCTCGCCTTCGGTGAAGTAGTAGTCGTTCACGCCGTCGCCGTTGACATCGACGGGCTGCTCCAACCCGGGGATGTGAATGCCGCTCCACGGCAGGGTCTCCATCAGCGATCCGCACTTCCAGCGGCGCAGGTCGTCGAAGCGCATGCCTTCGGCGACGAGTTCGATGGCCCGCTCGCGGCGGATTTCGAGCAGCACGGGGCTGGTCACATCCGGATAAAAGGTGCTTTGCAGGTAGCCGTCGACGGTCGTGGGCAGCGTCTCCGTGCCGCCCGTGATACCCGCGCGCTTACGCAGCGCACCGACCGTGAGCGCCCATTCGGAGTCGGTGAGCACCCCCAGTTCGGCCTGCGCCTCGGCGTAGTTGAGCAGCACCTCGGCATAGCGGATCAGCGGAATGCTGTTGATGTTCTTCGCACCGCCGTCGTATTTCGATTCGTCGAGCGTGTACTTGATCACCTGGTAGCCCGTGAGCGAAAGGTTTTTGATGTCGGCGACCGCCGTCTTGCCGTCCCACAGGAAATTGCGCCCGCGCACGGTTTGCTCCAAACGCAGGTCACGCCCCTCCATCTCCTCGGCGAAGGATTTCACGGCGTAGTCGGCGGCGGCGGTGAAGGGCGTGCCGTCCTGCTTGAGGTAGGTGTGGACGAACGAGCGGACGAGGCTCCAGCACAGTCCGTACGAGCGGGCGTTGAACCACCAGTTCTGCTCGCCGAAGATGCCGGATTTCTCGTTGGCGCAGACGGCGAGGATCACCTCCTGCGTCAGCGGCGTCTCGCTGTAAAACAGATCGCGATAGGCGCCCTTCTTGCCCGTGGCGGTATTGAGCGAACAGCCGCTGTTATCGATCACCAGCTTGGCGGCCTTGGCGGCCTCGCGATATAGCTCCTCGGGGGTTATCTCAAGCCCCGTGAGGTTGTGGTAACGGCGGTAAGCCGCTTCGAAGAGGCAGACGCGCGACTTGAGCGCGGCAGCTGCCCAGCGCGTGAGCGTCGAGCTTCCGGTCGACGAGGTGGCCTGGATATGCTCGTAGGCGAAATCGAGGTCGGCGATCAGATTGCGGATGATCACGTCGCGGCTGTCGCGGTCCTTGTACATCACGTCGTTCTGGTAGGACTGGATGTCGTGGGGGAACCAGGGAACTTCGCCGTAGGTGGTCAGCTTGTCGTAGTAGAACCACGCACGGAACCAGCGGGCGATGCCGAGGTAGTTGTCGCGCGTCTCGGCTTCGACGGTGCAGTATTTCGGATCATTGCAGCCGTCGATGAAATAGTTGATATTCTTGAAAGCGCCCCCAGCTCCAACTGGTCGCAGTCTCGGTGTTGTAGGCTCCCTGCTTGATGAAAGTGTCGGTATTGCTGACGGCTCCCCACATCGCACATCTTGTCCTGCATGAAGCCGTTCTTGAGCGTCGGCAGGGCCTTGTAAAACGAATTGGAGTAGAGTTCGAGACCCGATTTCGATCCGAAAATCATCGACTTGTCGGCTTTCACCTGCACGTTCTCCGTCAGGTCGCACGATGTGGCAAGCGCAACGCAGCCCACGAACATACTCCATAATATAAGTTGATCTTTTCATAGCACGTAAACAGTTTAATAGGTGATCGAGATGCCGAAGCTGAAACTCCGCATCACGGGATAATTATGTCCGTCGCCCTTGCTGTCGGAGATATCCGAGTCGGATTTCTTGCTGGCCACCGTCACGTCGAAATCCTTCGTGTGGCGGTAGAGCGGCGACCAGCTCCAGAGGTTCTCGCCCGAGAAGTAGACCGAGACCTTCGAAAGACCGATCTTCGAGATCCACCGCTTGGGCAGCTCGTAGCCGAACTGCAGGTTCTTCAACCGGATGTACGACACGTCCTGCAAATAGCGCGTGTTGACGTTGGCCGTACCGGCGTTCATCGGACCGTAGTAGCCCACGTAGCGCGGCAGGTAGGCGTTCGGACGCTCCTCGGTCCAATAGTTTTGCAGATGCCACGTCGGAACCTGGTTGTAGGGACGGTTGTACATGCCCCAGAAAAAGGCTCTCGTCGCTGGGGAACCACTGCTGCCGGCCCACGCCGTCGAACAGCGCCGAGAGGAAGAAACCGTTCCAGTCGGCATTGAGCGAAATGGTGTAGAGGTAGCGCGGCTCGGAGTTGCCGATGATCTTCCGGTCGCCCCGGATCGTCGACCGTGCTGCTGCCGCGGTCGATGGCGTCGTTACCGTTCAGATCCTCGAAGCGCATGTCGCCCGGATAGGTGATGTACTTCTCGGAGGTCTGCATGATGTCATTCTTGTAGCCCTTGCCGCCGAACGCCGCGTCGATTTCGGCCTGCGACTGGAACAGCCCGTTGCAGACGAAACCCCAGATCTCGCCCAGGCGTTGCCCCTCGTAGTAATCGGAGAGTTTGCGCGAGGCGTTGTTATAGCGGTCGATCACGGAATAATAGTCGGCCAACGTCGTCTTGATCCCGAAATTGAAAGGTTTGCCCGCCAGCCTGAACGAGTCGTTGTAGCTCAACGCGATCTCATAGCCGTAGGTGCTCATGTCGGCGTAGTTGCCCTTGGGGGCCGTCGCTCCGAAGGTGTCGGGAAGCGTCGGGCCGACGGTGTACATGTCCACCGTCTTGCGGATGTAGTAGTCGGCCGTGAGGTTCAGCCGCCCGTTCAGGAAACCGGCGTCCAGTCCCACGTCGAAGGTTTTGGAGGTCTCCCAGCCGATGTTATCGGGAATCTGGCCCGGGAGGCTCGTGTAGCGCAGCTTGGCCTGCCCGAAGAGGTAGCGGGCCGCGTCGCCCGAACCGGTACCGAAGGTCGACAGGCCGAACGTTTCGAGATAGGTGTAGGGATCGACGTTGCTGTTGCCCAGCGCACCGTACGAAGCGCGCACTTTGAGGTTCGAAACAGCCATAGGGCTGACGTTCCAGAACTTCTCCTGCGAAACGCGCCAGGCGGCCGAAGCCGAGGGAAGAAGCCCCACTGCGAGTTGTTCGGAAATTTCGACGAGCCGTCGTAGCGGCCGTTGACTTCGAGCAGGTAGCGGTCGTCGTAGGCGTAATTGAAGCGGAAGAAAGCGCCCACGTAACGCCAACGGCTGCCGCCGGCGGTGATCGACATGATGTCGCCCAGCGCGAAGTTGATGTTGTCGGCGTCGGGCATCAGAAGGCCGTTGCGCTCGGAGTAGGTCGACTTGTAGTCCTGCTGCTCGTAGTTGTAACCGGCCAGCGCCTTGAAATAGTGCTTCTCGGCGAAGGTGTCCTCGAACTCGGCGTAGGCGTTGGTGGCCATATAGGTCGTCAGCTGCAACGACTCCTTCATCACGTCGTCGGTCTCGGGCGTGCCGAGGTAGACGATTTCGCCCTCGTAGGCGCTGTAAGGAATGGCCGTGGTCTTTTTGGTCTCGGTGTAGTCCTTGGTGCGGAACGAGAAGTCGCCCGTCAGGCGCAGGCGGTTCTCCAGCATCGTGACGTTGAGCGTGGTGGTGTTCTTGAGCGTCTTGGTCGTGCGGTCGAGCCAGTTGTTGCCCGTCACCAGGCCGCCGATGGCGTAGGCGCCCGACTTGGTCAGCGTACCGTCGGGATTGAAGATCGGCGACGAGGGGTGCCCCTGGTCGTTGAGCGAACGCCACAGCACGCCGCCGCCCTCCTTCGAATAGCCCATCGGCTGACGGTAGCGGTCGTGCGTATAGTCGAAGTTATTGCTGATCTTCAGCCATTTGAACACCTGTGAGGAAACCTTCGAACGGAGGTTCATCGTGCGGTAGGTGTCGGGCGTGAAGTTGAACAGACCGTTGTAGTCGTACAGACGCCCCGAAAGATAGTGGCTGATCTTGCCGTTCGAACCGCTGATCGAAACGTTGTGCGTCTGGGCGATCACCGTATCCTTGTAAAGTGCGTCGTAGTAGTCCGTATTGCCGTAGTAGACATACTTGCCGTCGGGTTCGACGGCCGTTTCGAGCTTGTTGCCCGCGAGTTTGCGCTGGCGGAAGGTGTCGAGCCACGCACGCGAAAAGTCCTGCGAGTTGTTGAAGCCCGTCGGCTCGTTGAAGCGGTAGTTGTACCATGCGTCGTAGAAGAGGCGCGAATAGACGTAACCGTCGTCCACGACGTCGGGAATGGCCGTGGGCTGCTGGATGGAGACGTTGCCCGTGTAGTTGATCGTGAACTTGTCGGTGAGTTTGCCCGGGTCCTTGGTGGTGATGAGCACCACGCCGTAGGGTGCGCGCGAACCGTAGATGGCAGCCGAGGCAGCATCTTTGAGCACCGAAACCGACTCGATGTCGTTAGGGGTTGAGCATCGCGGGGTCGCCCTCGACACCGTCGATCAGCACCAGAGCCGATCCGCCCGCGCCGATCGACGTCTTGCCGCGGATGTTGTACGACGCCGAGCGGTTGGGCTTGCCGTCGGCCAGCGAAATATTGAGGTTGGGCACGGCGCCCTGCAACATCTGCGTGACGTTGGCCACGGGACGGTTCTCAGAAGTTCCGAGGAGACCTGGTCAACGGCGCCCGTCAGGTTGGCCTTCTTCTGCGTGCCGTAGCCCACGACCACCACCTCGTCGACGAGCTTGGTGTCCTCTTTCAGTTCGACCGCGACGAACGAGCGGTTGCCGACCGGCACCTCAGAGGCCGCATACCCCAGCGCTGAAACCTGCAACACGGCATCGCCCGCCAGATCGTCGAAGGCAAACGAGCCGTCGGCTCCCGAACTCACACCCCTTGTCGTACCCTTGACGATCACCGCAGCGCCGACCACAGGCTGTCCCGCAGCGTCGCGGACAACGCCTTCAACGGATTGCTCCCCTGGCAGCAGCCTGCAAGAGAAGGGGGGGGGAAAGGTAAATCTTACCGTCACGGATCTCTATCTCGACCTTGTCGGCCGCCAGCAGTTGCTTCAGCGCCGCACGCACGTCGACATCCGCGACGGCAATGCTCACGATCTTGTCGGGATTGACCGTCGGACGCGCATAGTAGAACGTGTAGCCCGTCTGCTCGGTAATCCGCCCGAACACCTGTTCGAGTTTGGCATCCCGGAAGTTCAACGTCACTTTCTGCGCCCGAACCGTCGAGACAGTTCCGGCAGCACAAAGCAGCATCAGAAATAATAGTCTGATTCGTTTCATACAGATTAGTTTAGGTAGTTGTTTACTAAAAGCCCGTTTGCGCGCTTTTCACAGAATAGACACGCAAACGGGGAAAAAACGATGCGCCGAAACTCTTTTTTTTATCTGAAACTCACCCTGATTTCGGATCGGGAACGTTCGAAGCGCACCGGAGAGATATCAGTTCCATTTCACGCAAAACATTATCCAGCAGCGTATTGTCGGTCGCAAAGGTGTAGGATATGGGTTGCGGAGGCAACTGCGTCATTTCGAAATGCACGTCGTACCACCGCGAAAGGGTTTCGAGCACCTCTGCAAGGGGCGTGTCGCGGAACGAGATCACGTCGTCCTTCCAGATCGAGTAACGCATGGCGTCGCCGACCCGGACAATGCGTCCCTCTCCCGAGCGGCGATCGTAGAGCAGCTGTTCGGAGGGCGACAGCTCGAAACCCGCCGCGGCGGTCGTCGAGCACCACGCGCCCCTCGTCGAGCGTTACGGCGACGATGTCGTCGTCGCGATAGGCCTTGACGTTGAACGAAGTACCGAGCACCCTGATCTCTCCGCCCTCGAACTCCACGACGAACGGCCGCCGGGGATTGTGGGTCACCTCGAAATAGGCTTCGCCTTCGAGCCGGATGCGACGCTCGAAAAGCCCGAACTTCACGGGATAGTGGATTTTCCGACTCGGAATTGAGGTGGGCGACCGTGCCGTCCTGAAACAGGCACTGCGTACGCCGCCCCCGGTCGACGACGAATTCGCCGTACTCCGCATCCGAAAAGATGCCCCCTACCTGACGGTCGAGACGCAGGGCGACACCCAAGACCAACACGACGGGGATCACGACAGCAGCAACGCGGAAAAGAATGCGGCGTCGGCGTCCGCGTGTGAGTGTGGATTTGATCCGTGTAAAAATGCGTTCCGAATCGACCTCCGCCTGTTCGCAGTCGCCACAGGCCTCTCGGCGGTCGAAATCGCGGCCGATGTAACGATTGGCCCACGCCTGCCCCGAATCGGTGGCGAGCCACTCGGCGACCGAAGCGGCCTCGGCGGCGGTGGCGCGGTTTTCGAGCGTCTTATGCAAAAGTTCTTCCGAAGGTCTGTTCATAAAAATAAAGTTTGCAGGATGACGATAAGCAGGACGATATGGCCGAAACGGCTCTTCAGGAGTTTGACGCCCTCCTGGTAGTGCGAACGGACGGTATTGACCGAGAGATTGAGCATCTCGGCGATCTCGGGGTTCGAATAGCCCGCCTTGCGCAGGTGCATGACCTGCCGCTTCTGGGTCGGAAGCCCCGCGATCACCGTATCGAGCATCTGCAAAAGATCCTCGCGCTCGATCTGCGCGTCGAGCGGGTCCGAAGCCCGGGGACGAGCTGTGCCAGGCGGTAGCTGTGCACCAGCTCGGTATTGCGGCTGCGCAGGTAATTGAGGATGTAGTTGCGGGTCATCGTGTAGAGGTAGTTCCGCAGGCTCAGCATGACGGTCATGTCCTGTCGCCCGACCCAGAGTTTCACGAAGACGTACTGCACGGCATTCTCAGCCGCGGAACGGTCCTTCAGCATCTTCAGGGCCACGGCATAGAGTATCCGGTGATACTTCCCGTAAACCACCCGGAAAGCCTCCTCGCTCCCCTGCTTGATCCGCCGGAACAGCTCCCTCGTCCTCGGGTTCCTGCGTGAAATCTTCGGTCATAGTTTCAGCAAAGACGGTATCGGCCAGAAACGGCGGCAAGCATTGGCATTGCACATCCGAACGGCAGACCATCTTCTGCAAAGATAATATTAATTTCAAATTTGCAAGATCCGTCTTCGAAAAACAGGAAACCGGACAACGGCTTTTTCCGTAGAAAAGGCACCGATTGTCCCGGAAAAAGCACTACCCTTACGGAATAATATTATCTGCCCAATAATAATCGTATGGCAACGATTCCATTTAGAACTGCTGTTATAATAGTTTCATTTTTAACTATTACCGCGGGTGTATATATTTTACCATCTATTGCCGTTGTTTATTGCGACAAACCATTTCTGCATCGGGATATGTGAACCCTCGAACATGGTTTCTACCGTTACGGTAAACCGTTCCCGGTAATCCTTGCATTTGTATAGTCCTCGGAATACTCCGCCATTCGTCAATTCATAATGTTCTTCCGACTTGCTGCCGCAATGCGGAAAATCGGAACTCCATGCCACCTGATATGTTCCAAGAAAAGCCTACAATCCTCCTCGGATTGCAAGTTTCTCGGTAAATCTATCAGTGACTTCATCATTCGGGAAAAACGAATTATTAATTATACTCCCCCGATTTTGCACCATTTTCGGAAAAATTTTCAAAGAAAATGAAAAAAGTCAACCATTATGGCTGACATTTAAGGACTTGTGTTTTGACTTGAATTTGAATTTTCAAAGAAAAATTCCATATTCGCATCAGGACATCCTATGTTTTGGTTGATGCATTAAGGTATATAGATGTCATATTTTTAATGATTTATATTTTATTTTTTCGTCGTTTCTCTATCCTTTTTGTAGATTTGGTAGGAGTTCACGAAGTTCTGCCACACGATATAGGCCGTCGGAGCGACCGACGAGATCGGATCGAGAAACGATTGCGCCATCCAGACGGCCAGCACCGTATTCTTCTGTCCGAGCGACTGTCCGCCGGCGACCGCATCGCCGTAGCGACGTCCCAGCCAGCGGCCGAACCTGAACTGCACGAGGCAGATCACGAGCGCCGTGGCAGCCAACGCGGTCTCGACGGCGCCGTCGGCCTCGGGATGATCCAGAATGAAGGTCGTCGTGCGGCCGATGATGACCGTCAGCGACACGAGCCACAGGTAGAACGAAATCTGACTGTGGGCGGCCACCCAGCCGCTTACCTTCGGTATTAAGGCGCGGCAGCCCTGTGCGGCGGCGAAGGGGCAGGATCAGCAGCGGCGCGACCCTCGGCCAGTATGACGGCCAGCGAGCAGTCGCCGCTGCCGACCACCGAGAGGATGAAGGGTGCGACGACGGCGATCGTCATGTTGCAGAGCAGGCTGAACGTGGTCATCGAAACGATGTCGGCGCCCAGCATTCCGCCGATCACGACGGCGGCCATTGCGATGGGTGTCAGCACGCAGATCATCCCGCCTTGCGCTACTGTCGGGCTGAACGGCAGCAGAATCCCGTAAGAAACGGCCACGCTGAAAACGATCTGCGCCGTCAGCAGCCAGAGGTGAAGCGGTTGCAGCCGCATACTGCGCACGTCGACGCGGCAGAAGGTGAAAAAAGAGCATCAGGAAGATGAGCGACGGGGTAATCATTCCGCCGCTGGCCGTTTCCAACGCCGCGATCGGCCGGCAGAACATCGCCCCGACCACCATACCGAGCGGCATCGAAACGGTGCGGAGGCTATGCGGATGCGGGAAGGTCATCTCAGCCCAACAGCTCCCGGACTTTGGCCGAAATGTCCTTGCCGTCGGCCTGTCCGGCAAGCCGCTTCGAGGCAACGCCCATGACCTTTCCCATCTCCTTGACCGAGGTGGCGCCCACTTCGGCGATGACGGCACGCACGGCTTCGGTCAACTCCTCGGGCGACAGCTGCCGGGGCAGGAACTCCTGCATCACGGCCACCTGCGCCAGCTCCTCCTCGGCCAGATCGGCACGGTTCTGCTGGCGGTAGATCTCGGCCGAGTCGCTCCCCTGCTTGGCCAGCTTGGCGATGATCTTCACCACGTCGGCGTCGGGCAGTTCGGCGATCTCCGTACCGGCGGTTTTCGCCTCGATGATGTACTTCTTGATGTTGCGCAGCGTTTGCAGACGCACGGGCTCCTTGGCCTTCATGGCCTCCATGATACCCTTCGAGATTTGTTGTTCGAGTGACATAACAGGTAATACTATTTAATTTGTTGTAAACATACTATTTGCGCGGTTCTAGAAAATTCATGATCTGCTGCATCAGCCGGTCGCGCTGCCCCTCGTCGACGATCGCCTCGAACGGGAATCCCATCGCCAGCGAACGGTAGTCGCCCGTGTAGCCCACGGCGGCGGTCTGGTCGCCGTCGTCGTACCGCATGACGGTGAACCCACCCCCGACCGGACGCAGCGCGTCGGGAGCCTCGACGGGATAGAAGTCGCGGCACGGTTCGGTGTTGAAATAGAACCGTTCGCGATCCATGCGGGCCGGCGAAGCCACGATGCGCGCCTCGCCCCGGCGCGAAGCCTGTCCCCCGCGATAATCGTACCGAAGAACCGACTTCACGAATGCCCGCTCTTCATCCGTCGACGCAGGCGACCGCCACGGATCGGTGGCGATGAAACTGCCCGACACGAAGAGCGAACGACCCGGAAACGGTGAACTCGCCGAGTGCACGCCGCAACCCCTCGGGAAAGACGCGGAACTCGACGCCGCTCGTGCCGCGCCCCATTTCGACAGAGCGTTGTTTGCCGAAAATCACATCCATGAAGAAGTAGTCGTCGGTCTTCACCTCCCCCGCAGCCAGCGCCGCGGCCGAAGCGGAACAGAAGGAGTAGCCCGCCCGCACGATCGATGCGCCGTGCAAACGCGGATAGTCGAACGTATTGCCGCCTATGACCTGCGTGGCGTAATCGCTGTAACACGATCCGAGCGCCTCCTCGTCGTTCTCCGCCTCGGTGAAACGCCGGTCGAACACCCGCTGTTCGCCGATGAACGAAATGTCGTGCCGGTCGGCTACCCCGCTGTCCAGTCCGCGGTAGAAACCCGCCAGCGAATCGCCCTGGATGCTCAGCGGCGCGCTCACGCGGTCGAAACCGTTGACCACCAGCACGCGCCCCTTCGGTTCGGGCACCCATGCCGCCGAGAGCGTTTCGCTCGGAAAACTCTCGCCGCCGGCGTTGGTCGCCGTGACGCGGTAGCTGTAAATTACGCCCGGTTCCTGTCGCACGACGGTCGATGTCCCGTCGACCGGCACGCCGTTGTCGAAATCGCCGTCGCCGATACGGGTGTAGAGAACATATCCCGTCGGCGAGGCGCTCGCTTCAAGCGGATCCTCCACGCCGTGCCATTGCAGCCGCACTTCGTCGTCGCGTTCGGCGAAGACGGCCGAAAATCCTTCGACGGGCAGCGGCTGGACGACGCAGGGACGGCTGTACTGGAAGCTGACGTGGCGCAGGATCGCCTTGTAGATCGCACGCGACACGAGGAATTTGAAGCGCGGATCGCTGCCGTAACGCATGTCGGCGAAATTTTGGTGCGACAGCAGTTCGAGCAGCATCGTCGGCGCCGCAGGAACGCGCGCTTCGTAGTAGGAGCGATTCCACAATCCGCGCCGGCGCCATTCGGGTTCGTAGGTGGCGCGGATGTCGCCGACGATCTGACTCATCACCAGATCGGTCAGGTCACGCGACAGGTAGCGGCTGGCACCCCCTTCGAAGCGGCCGCCGTTCTCCTGTGTGAAGTAGATGCCCAGCGTGCCGATCGTCTCGTCGTTGCGGCGCACGCCGGCGTCGGAGTGGAAGGCCAGCGCCATGTCGACGGGAATGTTCAGACCCTCTTCGTCGGGGCAGCCGTTCGGAGCCGCCCATGAGCGCGTTGACCCAGTGGGCGCGCGACATGTAATCCTCCTTGTAGTCGTCGAGCCCTTCCTTCTGGCGGTAGACCGTTTCGGGAAATCCCGCCCATTGCAGCCAATAGCGGGCGCCCTCGCAGAAACGGGGATAACCGCTCGGCTCGCAGAAATAGTCGGTATCCTGCGTGCGGAACTCCGCAGCAGGGCGTGCGGGCGACGTTGCCCATGCCGCCGCCGATCTTCACGGCGTCGGCCGTCACGACGCGGTTCTTTTTTCGACGAGCGGTTGCTCAGCGTGACCAACGCAGGATTTTGTCCCGCCGCGAAGCGGAATGTCCCCAGATAGATCCATGTGCCGCCGCCCATGGTCTGATTGACCGCGAAACGGCTCTCGCCACCCAGATGGCGCACCGTGTAGAGGGCATCCTCCGAACTGCGTTCGACCGTCTTGTAGGAGACGTAGACTGCGTATTCGCCGCTCGCGGGCAGGTCGGCGCTCCATTCGGCACGGCTCTCGCGGCCGTCGGTTACGGTCTGCACGCCGCGTGCCGTCCCCTCCGCAAAGGGGTTCTGGCACTCGACGTAGACCTCGCGCCGGTGTGCGAATCCCGTTCCCGCGTCGAACCAGCGGCGGTCGCCGGTGAATTCGACGTAGGACGATCCTTCGTCCACGCCCGCATCGTTGTCGGCGATCGCCTCCTCGGTCTGCACGTCGCGTTCGCGCGGCAACAGCACGTTGGCACCCGCCCGTTCGAGCATCGGCACCAGATAAGGCAGCACGTAACTTTGCGTGTAGAGGTCTTCACAGGTCTCCCACAGCCGCGAACGCTGCCAGCGCCAGCGGTTCTCCTCCTGATCGAAATAGCGGCCGTGGCTCTGCCACATCGCTATGTGGCGCCCCGCGAGTCCGTGCGTCGGTTTCACGGGCGACGACAGGCGGGTCACCAGCGGACGGTCCGAACGGTTGGTGAAGGTCTTGCCCCGGCTGCCGCTGCGGTAGATCTGCGGAATCAGCTCCTCGATCGGGTGCTTGTCCGTCACGAGCGACAAGCGCCGACGGGCGAGCGAGGCGGGCAGCAGGCTGCGGATCGAGTCGTAGATCGCCGCCACGCTCCGCTCGCGGAAGGGATAGTAGGACATGCCGATCGAGGCGTAGAGCGTCAGGCGGTTTGCCTGCGTCGACGACCTGTGTGACGTTCGTCTTGCAGCCCGCCACCTCGCGGTCGAGGATGCGGGTGAGCATCTGCGAAATCTCCTTCCGCTTTTTCGGCCGAGAGGCCTTTGGCCGCAGCCGGGACGACCGACAGCAGCAGCGGCAGGAAGAGGATAAGGAGTCTGTTTTTCATCATTTTTTACGAACCAGCAGCAACATGCCCAGCATGGTGAACAGGGCGTTGTAAATCAACAATTCGAAACCGATATGGTAACTCCACCACACGCGGGCTGCATATTGCAGCGATGCGCTCAGCAGCGGCGCCGCAACGGCCGCGAACGGTACCCAACGGTCGCGCACCCGACAACGGGTGAACATGCCGAAGGCGAACATTCCCAGAATCGGGCCATAGGTGTAGCTCGCCACCTTGTAGACGAGGTTGATGACGCTGTCGTTGCCGAAGGCCTCGAAACAGAGGATCAACAACCCCATGAGCACGGCCATGCCCACGTGCACGCGCCGGCGGACGCGGGTCAGCCGGCGTTCGTCGTAACGGCGCGTACCCTCCAAGATATCGACCGTAAAGGAGGTGGTGAGCGCCGTGAGCGCCGAACCCGCCGCCGAATAGGTGCTCGAAATCAGTCCCACGACGAACAGGATACCGACGGCCGCCGGCAGACCGCCGCCGACGGCGACGAGCGAGAAGACCTGGTCGCTCTTTTCGGGCATCGAAAGGGCATTGGCATCCATATAGAGGTAGAGGAAGACGCCCAGCATCAGGAAGAGGTAGATGACCACCATCTGACTGAGTGCCGTCAGCACGATGTTTTTCTGCGAATCGCGCGGCGAGGCGCAGCTCAGATTGCGCTGCATCATGTCCTGGTCGAGCCCCGTCATGGCGATGAGCGTGAAGACGCCGGCCCAGAACATCTTCCAGAAATAGTGCGCCGAACGGGGATCGTCGAAGAAGAAAACCTGCGAGTAGGGGCTTTGCCGCACGGCTTCGAGCGCCGCAGGGAACGTCAATCCCAGTTCCCGCACGATGAATACGATGCAGAGCACGACGCTTCCGACCAGGCAGACCGTTTTGAGCGTGTCGGTCCAGATCAGCGACTTGACGCCGCCCTGCTGCGTATAGAGCCAGACGAAGAACATCGTGACGGCCATGTTGACCCAGAACGGCAGTCCGTAGTGGTCGAAGACGAGCAGCTGCATGACGGCGCAGACGACATAGACGCGCAGTGCGGCGCCAGAGCGATTTGGAGATGAAGAAGAACCAGGCCCCCGTGCGGTGGGAGCCCACGCCGAACCGGTCGTCGAGATACTCGTAGAGCGACACCACTTTCATCTTATAGAAGAGCGGGATCAGCACGAAGGCGACGACCATCTGCCCTACCGTGAATCCCAACACCATCTGCATGGGAGAAGGAGTCGGCAGCCACCGATCCGGGCACCGAAATGAAGGTCACGCCCGATATGGCGCGCGCTGCGCCGATCATGGCCAGAGCGGCCATATACCATGGAGTGCGGCGGTTGCCCGTGAAGAAACCGGCGTTGTCGGCCTTGCGGCCCGAAAGGTAGGCGACGACGAACAGGACGGCGATGTAGACGGCGACCGTGAGGATGACTGCTGCTGGGGTCATGAGGCGTTTTTTTAGTTCGGGCGGAGCACCCTTCGCTCCAAAAGAGCAAAGTTAGTAAAAAAATCCGCGTTTCCGCCATACCGGAACGAAGTCGGAACCTGCCGGTGGTTACGGATTGCAGAGGTAATACGGAAAAATCGGAGACCGTGTTATCTTTTTCGAGGTTTTATTTGTTTATTAAAAAGAAATTGGCTACATTTGTTATAAAAATAACAGTAAATCGATCACGACACATAAATTCATCAAAATTAACTTTATCGTTTAATTATGGCAAAAACTATCAAGATCCGGGATCTGACGCTGCGCGACGGACAGCAGTCTTCGTTCGCGACGCGTATGACGGCAGGCGCAAATCGATCGATGCCTACCCTACTACAAGGATGCGAATTTCTACGCGATGGAAGTATGGGGCGGCGCCGTGCCCGATTCGGTGATGCGGTATCTGAACGAAAACCCGTGGACGCGGCTCGAAACGATCCACAAAGCCGTGGGCGGCGTATCGAAACTGACCGCGCTCTCGCGCGGCCGCAACCTCTTCGGATATGCTCCCTACACCGACGAGATCATCGACGGCTTCTGCCGCAATGCCATTGAGAGCGGCCTGGGCATCATGCGTATCTTCGATGCACTGAACGACGTGAACAACGTGAAATCGACCATCAAATACGTCAAGCAGTACGGCGGCATCGCCGATTGCGCGGTCTGCTATACGGTCGATCCGAAATACCCCGAACCGGGATTCTTCGCGCGACTCACGGGGAAGAAGAAACCCCGTCCGGTCTTTACCGACGCCTACTTCCTCGACAAGGCGGAACAGATGGCAGCACTCGGTGCCGACATGATTACGATCAAGGACATGTCGGGCCTGATTCCGCCGATGCGCGTGAGCGGGCTGGTCAAGCTGCTCAAACAGCACGTCGACGTACCGATCGATTTCCACACCCACTGCACGCCGGGTTACGGTCTGGCATCGGTCCTGAGCGCCATTCTGGCCGGAGCCGACATCGTCGACACCAACTGCTGGTACTTCGCCGAAGGCACGGGTGCGCCCGCCATCGAGTTGATCTACGTCTTCTGCAAGAAGTTAGGCATCGAATTGCAGGCCAACATGGAGGCCGTAGCGAAGATCAACGGCGAACTGAAAGAGATCCGCCGCGAACTGGAACTTTCGGTTTTCGGAGCGGAAAAGCCCGCACCGAAAGCCTTCGACCCGCTGACCGACACCCTGCCCGCCGAGATCGACGCCGAATTCGACAAGGCGATCGCTGCGGCCAAGGCCGGCGACGAAGCGGCGCTGCTGGCGGCCTGCCACAGGATCGAAGCCCATTTCGGATTCCCCGCTCCCAACGAGCTGGTGAAGAACGCCGAAATTCCCGGCGGCATGTACTCCAACATGGTGGCGCAGCTCAAACAGCTCAAAGCCGAGGAGATTCTGCCCCGAGCCATGGAGCTGATCCCCACGGTGCGTCTGGCGGCCGGACTGCCGCCGCTGGTAACCCCCACGTCGCAGATCGTCGGCGCTCAGGCCGTCGCCTGCGCGATGGACGAGAAGGCCGGCCGGCCGATGTATACGACCAAGAGTTCGCAGTTCGTGGGGCTCGTCAAGGGCGAATACGGCAAGACCCCCGTTGCGATCGACCCCGAATTCCGGCTGAAAATCGCCGGCGTGCGTGAGGAGACGCCTTTACGACACCTCGAAATACCAGATGCAGCCCAATCCCGAACTGCCCGAAGCCGGAGGGGTGAAACTCGCCGAGAACGAAAAAGGAGGTGCTGCTGCTCGAATTGTTCCCGATGGTGGCGAAAACCTATCTGACGGGAGTGAAGGTGAAGGCATACGAGGCGAAGAAGGCCGCCGAAGCGCCGAAAGCGGAGACGAAGGCCGAGGAGGCCCCCGTCGGACAGCCGATCACGGGCAATACGGTCAACGCACCGCTGCCGGGCCGTATTCTGGAGATCAAGGTCAAAGTCGGCGACAGCGTCAAGGCCGGTCAGGAGATCGCCGTGCTCGAAGCGATGAAGATGGAAAACTCCATCGTATCCGATTACGCCGGAACGGTGAAGCAGATTCTGGTGAAAACCGGCGACAACGTACAGACCGACGCCGCGCTGATCGAGGTGGAGTAACCGGATTTGAAACTCCATCGAATAAGGAGAGAATCTTTCGAGGATTCTCTCCTTAATTCATTATCTTTGGTTTGCGCCGTTGAGACTCCCGCTAGGCAACGTTCGAATAAATTTGACATTGCCCTTGCCTATTCGTATCTTTGGACAAACGTTTTCGCTATGAAACGATCGATCGCTGCCTTCTTGATTTTATGCTCCGTATTCGGGATACGGGCGCAATGTCGCAATTTCCATCTCTACCGTAACGAGCAGGGAAAACAAGGCGTAATCGACGGGCGCCGCAATGTATTCGTCCCGGCCCGCTACGACACGCTGATCATGCGGGACACGATTTGGGCGAATTGGTTCGGCGATTTCGAAAAACACGCAGGTCTCTATGTGCATATCGACGGATTGACGCCGATGAACCGGTTCGGATACCTTGCCCGTCAGGACGGGAAGTGGGGTTTCGTCGCGGCCGACGGCAAGACGCTTATTCCCGCAGTCTACGACACGATATGGCCCTGTGAAATCACCGAGCGATACATCGTGCGGCGGAACGGGAAATACGGCATGATCGATTGTCGCGGTTTTCAGGAGCTGTTTCCGTGTGACTACGATTCGATCCGGTGTCGAAAGACAGATCGGGAGTTCTCCTATTGTTCGGACAACGACTCGACCTATCTGCTCGGCGTAAGGGTAGAAACATGGCGCGACGGGTGTTTTGAATCGCGCGATTTCCCGGCGGAATACACGCCGCTCTCGCCGGCAGACTGGAAATCGCTGCTGAATCCGTGACGTATCGCGGAACTACGGCCGATGGGTCGGTCGTGCGCCCGCAGCTACTCTTCCGGCGCAGCGTTCTGCCGTTGCAGGTACTCCCCCACAATACGGGCCGCACAAGCGACGAGTTCGACGCAGGGGCGCTTTTTGTAATATTCGGCCGTCCGTTCCGCAGGCACGGGTTCCTCCTTGCGGCAGGCGAGCCCCAGCAGTTCGCGGCAGACGATCGCACCGTTCTCGGCGCGGAACCGCTCGGCGAACTCCTGTACGAGCGCGTAAGTCGCGGCTTTGGCCTGCCGGACGGCCGGATCGGGGCAGGGTGCGAGAAACCGGCGATGAGCGACATGCCGCTCACAGCCCCGCACACCTCCCGCAGCCGTCCCATGCCTCCTCCCAGCGGCCCCGAGATCGTCGCAGCGAGTGTCGATTCTACCCCCAGCAGGTCGTTGTAGGCCAAAAACACGGACTGCGAGCAATTGTATCCCTGCCGAAACAGATCGCGGGCCTTCTCCACCCGCTCTTCGAGTATGAAATCCATCGGTTACGTGCTTAAATTTTCCGCAAAGATAGTACAAAATATTCTTTCGCAGCACATGCCGGAACCGCATGGCCGGAGACGACAACGCCCGGGCGAACCCGGGCGAAGCGCCACTTAACAAAATTCAAAAAATAACGGCAGTTATTGTTCTTCGTTGCTGTAAATCGTATTTTTCACATCGTTCAGCTCGACCAGTTTGTTGACGATCGCATAGATGGTCAGCCCCGCCGGCGAATGTATCTGCAATTTGGCCGCAATATTGCGCCGGTGCGTGATGACCGTATGCGCCGAAATAAACAGGCGCTCGGCGATCTGCTTGTTGGTCAAACCCTTCACCACCCCGACGATAATTTCCTTTTCGCGTGCGCTCAGCAACTCCTGCGAAGCCTCCCCGTCGCGCGAATTGCAGACCGAACGGAGTTTTTCCTTGATCTGCTCGGCCGTGTCGTAGATCGACACGACGGCATCGAAACGCTGCATCAGGCGGGCATCGGCCAAGGCACTCTGGAACGCGATCAACCGCAACGACTTCTGCTGCAATTCCCGGAGCATCTCCTCGTCTGTCAGCGACGGATTGATAATCAACACATCGGGAGCCGCTTCGGCGATCAGTTCCTCCAACTGTTCAGTCTCCCCCGTCTCGACGACCTGCACGTCGAATGTCGTCAACCGTCGAAGGACATAACTCATACCGCTGCGCAGAATCAGCGACGGCTCGACCAGGACGATTTTCAGGAAAGTGCTCATCGTGCGTCGCGGATTTTACGTTCCACCTCCGCAACAGCCGGAATGAACAGTCTGTTTTCAAGGTCGTTATGGGAGGCCAGCTCGGATTCGCAGAGAAAGATGTCGAACAACACGCCGTTCATCTCCTTGCCGCAGCTCTCCGAAGCGGGATAGTATTTGATCAGTATGTTTTTCAGTTCCGTCAGTTTGGCTTCGATCTGATCGTGCTGGCGGTGGAAGGTTTCGATGTCGTATCCCGCGGGACATTCGCCCGTAAGCAACTGGCGCACGTAGGGGAAAAAACCGTCTCCTCCTCGTACATCATGTGTTTGTGTACCTCGGCCGCATAGTCGTCGAAGAACCGGATGATCGCCTCCGCAATCCCGTCGCGGCCGCAGGCGACAGCCTCGCTCAGTTTGCGGCGGATGTCCGGCAGACGGTATTGCAGGAAGTAGTCGTGCGAATTGTGCAGATAGCGCAAAAACGCTTCGAGGGAGACGTTCCGGCAATCGACGGTCGTCGTGCCTTCGTCGTAGAGCAGATTGACCACGGCAAGGAACGTCGCCGTGTCGACGCCGCTCTGGCAACACACTTCGTCCACCGTGCGGTCGCCGAACCCCAAAGCGATACCGAACCGGCTCATGATGAGCAGGATATGGTAATTGCCGCATACCAGATCGCTCATCCTGTCCGAAGCCGTATATTTCCCGAGCCTGTGCATAATGGAATATCCTTTCGTTCGTTGCAAAGATAGCGACTTTTCACCGTGCGCCAAATACCCACAAATGGGGATTTTCCGCTCTCCTGCGATGCGAAGATCGTATGGGACGGGGCGACGTTTCGACCGAAGGAACGTCCGGACAGGCCGAACGACAAAAAAAGCCATCTCTTTCGAGACGGCTTTTCGGTGAACCCGCCGGGGCTCGAACCCGGGACCCCAACATTAAAAGTGTTGTGCTCTACCAGCTGAGCTACGGATTCAACACTTGCCAAACGGTTGAAACGGTCTTCTTCCGATTTGGTGGTGCAAATGTAGAGAATATTTTTGTTTTACCAAAATAAAACGATATTTTTGTATTGCTGAAAGCAAGAAATCATTTCAAAACCTATAAATTATATGTGTAGAGCTTTGATCATCGGCGCAGGCGGCGTCGGTACGGTCGTAACGCAGAAGGTGGCGGCCAATCCAATCTTTTCGGACGTGATGCTGGCCAGCCGCACCAAGTCGAAGTGCGACGCCGTTGCGGCGGCGATCGGCGGCGGCCGCGTAAAGACCGCACAGGTCGATGCCGACAGCGTTCCCGAATTGTGCGAACTCTTCCGCGCCTTCCATCCCGATATCGTCATCAACGTGGCCCTTCCTATCAGGATCTCACGATCATGGACGCCTGCCTGGAATGCGGCGTCAATTACCTCGATACGGCCAACTACGAGCCACGGGACGAAGCGCATTTCGAATATTCGTGGCAGTGGGCCTATCAGGATCGTTTCCGCGAAAAGGGACTCACGGCGATTCTCGGCTGCGGGTTCGATCCGGGCGTGACGGCGATCTTCACCGCCTATGCCGCCAAGCACCATTTCGACGAGATCCACTACCTCGACATCGTGGACTGCAACGCCGGAAACCACGGCATGGCCTTCGCCACCAATTTCAACCCCGAAATCAATATCCGCGAAGTAACGCAGAAAGGACGTTTTTACGAAAACGGCAAATGGGTCACGACCGAGCCGCACGAAATTCACAAGGGACTGCATTATCCCGGTATCGGCGAGCGCGAATCCTACGTCATCTACCACGAGGAGTTGGAGTCGCTCGTCAAGAACTTCCCCACGATCCGCCGCGCCCGCTTCTGGATGACCTTCGGGCAGGAATATCTCACCCACCTGCGCGTCATTCAGAACATCGGCATGGCGCGTATCGATCCGATCATGTACAACGGCGTGGAGATCGTCCCGATCCAGTTCCTCAAAGCCGTACTGCCCGATCCCAAATCGCTGGGAGCCAACTATCACGGCCAGACCTCGATCGGCTGTCGCATCCGGGGCGTGAAGGATGGCAAGGAACGCACGTATTATATCTACAACAACTGCGACCACGAGCAGGCCTTCAAGGAGACCGGCACGCAGGCCGTGAGCTTCACGACGGGTGTTCCGGCGGCGCTGGGCGCGTCGATGTGGGCCAAGGGATTGTGGCGCGGCGCCGGCGTCTTCAACGTCGAGGAGTTCGATCCCGATCCGTTCCTCGCCGAGTTGGGCGAGCAGGGATTGCCCTGGCACGAGCAGTTCGACGTCGATCTGGAAGTATAGCCACGCATTCCGAAACGACAGGGCGGCCCGCTTGTACAGCGGGCCGCCCCTGCGTTTGACGGAGAAAACCGCTATTCGTAAATCTCGTTGAGCAGTTTGGCCAACCGGTGACCGCCCTTGACGAACTGCTGTTCGATAAGCGTCGTGAACCGGTCTATATAATCATAGGACACGTTCGTCCCTTCGGGCGTCGCCTCGTAGATTCCCTTGCACAGCTCGGCCGTCTCCATGAACCACTCTTTCGGCGTACCGCTCTCGATGAGCGTCGCCTCATCGTCCGACAACCGGTCTATCTGATTCTGCCACTCGGTGTAACTCCATTTGTGAGCGGCTTCGGGCAGCGACGTATCCCCAGATCGAGTGCAGATTCGCCGGCTTGCCGAAGAAGGTAACCGGAATCGTATTGCCGCCACGGTCGCTGCGGTGGCCCGAGTGCATCGGGCAGTGCATGTCCCCGACCAGATGGATCAGCATCTTCAACGCTTCGGCCTCTTTCTCGGCGGAGAGCTCCTTGCTTTTGAGTTCGGCGACCAGGTCGTTCACGGCCGCCACCACATCGCCGGCAGGCTCTTTGGGCATCGTGTCGTAGGTATACCCTTCGTCGATGTTGGCATAGTGCCATGTTCGCGTATAGGCGTACTCGGGCGTGTGGCTGGCGGAATCCAGCCAATTGGCATAATAGACCGGCGAATGACCGTCCAATACCCGGTCGATCTCCTGCGCCGCTTCGGGCGTCAGGTTGCATTCGGCGATGTAAGCCGTCACATCGTGTCCCTTCTGTCCCCATCCCAAGGCAGTTTGCAGAGAGCCGGCGCAGAGGACGAATAACCAAAATCTCTTCATCGTATCATCGTTTATTGGTTCATCGTAGCCAGAAATTCCTCGTTCGAAGCGGTCATGTTCATCTGTTTCTCCAGGAACTCCATCGCCTCGACCGTGGTCATGTCCGACAGGTACTTGCGCAGAACCCACGTACGCGACATCACTTCGCGCTGCAACAGCAGATCCTCGCGCCGTGTGCCCGAAGCCATCACGTTCACGGCCGGATAGATACGCTTGTCGGCCAGCTTGCGGTCGAGTTGCAGCTCCATGTTACCCGTGCCTTTGAACTCCTCGAAGATCACTTCGTCCATCTTCGAACCGGTGTCGATGAGCGCCGTGGCGACGATCGTAAGCGACCCCTTCTCCTCCGTATTGCGCGCCGCACCGAAAAACGCTTGGGCTTGTGCAGCGCATTGGCGTCCACGCCACCCGAAAGTACCTTGCCCGAAGCCGGCTGCACCGAGTTGTAGGCACGTGCCAGACGGGTGATCGAGTCCAGAAAAATCACCACGTCGTGACCGCATTCGACCATGCGCTTCGCTCGCTTTTTCCAGCACCATTTCGGCCACCTTGACATGGCGCGAAGCCTGTTCGTCGAAGGTCGAAGCCACGACTTCGGCCTTGGCGTTGCGGGCCATTTCGGTCACCTCCTCGGGACGCTCGTCGATGAGCAGCACGATGATATAGACTTCGGGATGGTTGTCGGCGATGGCGTTGATGAGCGACTGCATGAGCATCGTCTTACCCGTCTTGGGCTGTGCGACGATCAGACCGCGCTGCCCTTTTCCGATCGGCGAGAAGAGATCGATCACGCGGTTCGAAAGGCTGTTGTGCCCCTTGCCCGTCAGGCAGAACTTCTCGCTCGGAAAGAGCGGTGTCATGAACTCGAACTGCACGCGGTCGCGGATGAATTCGGGATCGAGGCCGTTGATCTCGGCCACCTTCGTCAGCGGGAAATATTTCTCTCCCTCCTTGGGCGGGCGGATCGAACCGCTCACCGTATCGCCCGGTTTGAGGCCGAAGAGCTTGATCTGCGAAGGCGACACATAGATGTCGTCGGGCGAATTGAGGTAATTGTAGTCGGCCGAACGGAGGAATCCGTATCCGTCGGGCATGATTTCGAGGACGCCTTCTCCCTCGATTTCGCCGACGAAATCGTCCTTTGGTAATCACCTCCGCACGCTCTTCACGCACGCGGGGCGCGGCGACCTCCGTAACGGACTGTTCGGCGACAGCGCCCGTCCCGGCGACCGGTTCGGCCGGTTCCTCGGCGCTTTTCGGCTTACGGCCTCTGCGCTTGGGGACGGCCGCCGCCTCGACCGGCTGTTCCTCGGCCACGGGTGCAACGGCGACCGTCGTCTCCGTCTCGGCCGGAACTTCGGGGCCTTCGGCGGGCGAACGGCCCTCGACCTTCACTCCCGACATCCGGGGACGGCGTCCGCGACGCTTGGGTTCTTCCGCCGGCACGGCGTTCGGCTCGGTATCACTGTGCTGCCCGGCGACGAGGGCGACCGCCCTGATCTGTTCGAGCAACTCCTTTTTCTTCAACATTACGTTCCCGACTCCCAAGGCCCTGCCGATCTCGCGTAATTCGGCGAGGCTCTTGCCTTCGAGTGCATTAAAATCCTGCATAAATTGTCTGATAATAAAATCTAAAATGGTAAAAAATCCGGTCGGATGACCGGTTTCGCGAATCAACAATGCAAATATAGTGCTTTCTTGCAGAATATGAAAAAATATCGGAACAATTTCACCGATTTCCCGTCGTCGGACACGCTTTCATTCCCTGTTCGAGACAAAACGAAAAGGGGCATCCGATTTTGCGGACACCCCTCTTCGTCTCTCGTGCGGATTCCGGACGATCCCCTACTCGGTTACGATGCTGACATCGGGACGATTCTTTGAACAGCGTCGTCACCAGCTCGAACTCGTAGCCCGGATCGACGATCACTTTCTTCAATGCAGGATCGGCCGGGTTCGAAAGGTCCGTGTTCGTGATCCGATTCTCGCCGAAATCAAGCGACGCGAGGCTTTCGATCGGTGCAAAGAGATGGTCGTGTCGCCGTACGGCCGGCAAATTGCGGAACCGTCGAGACGAGGGAGATTTCATATAATAAAGAACAGGCCGTCGACGATGTCGACGGCCTGTTTCGTACTCGGAGCCGGGATCGAACCGGCACGGCCATTACTGGCCACAGGATTTTAAGTCCGGCGTGTCTACCGATTCCACCATCCGAGCAGCCTCCTTTCGTCCGAAAGGCAGGGCAAAAGTACGAATTAATATTCTATTCTGCAAGAAAACGCACCGTGCTCGTTCGGCTCGACGCAGGAGGTTCTGCATCGGATTCCGGCGACGGTCGCGGCAACAGGAAGCCCTACCACCCGTTGTAATGAATCCGTCCGGCGTCGAACTTCCGTTTCGGTTCTCCGACGGCAGCCGGATAACCGATCGGAATGACGCACAGGGGCAGGATTCCCTCCGGCAGGGCGAGATTCGAACGGACGGCCTCCATCCGTTCGGCATGAGGGATAGGCCGCCGTCCATACGCCGCCCAGCCCGAGCGAATGGGCGGCCAGCAGGATATTCTCGGCCGCAGCCGAGCAGTCCAGATACCAATAAGAGGAACGGGCCGGACTTCCGCACACGATCACGGCGCACGGCGCCTGAGCCAACATCTTGGCATAAGGCAGCGCTGCGGCCAGCGAATCGAGAATCGGCCGTTCGTTCACGACGACGAACTCCCACGGCCGCTGATCCTTTCCCGAAGGGGCCGACATGGCGGCGCGCAGCAACAGTTCGATCTTCTGCGGCTCGACGGTCCTGTCCTGATAGGTGCGGATGCTCGTGCGCGAAAAAATGGTCTCCAACGCCGGATTGGTTTCCGGCGTTCCGGTCGTCTTCGGGGTGCAGGCTGCGACCGACAATGCGGCGATACCTGCGGCGAGATAGATTCCGATCTTCATTTCCAACAACGATTTTCATGTCCGGCGGAAGGTCGCCCGACGAACCGACGGAAGCGGTTGCGTACCATCCTGCGACCGGCTTCGTTTCGGCGGCGGCTGACTGCCCTGCCGAACAAAGATACGGAAAGATTTCCCGAAAACGACAAGAGGAAACGCCCTTTTCGACACGATTCGGATGGAAAAACGATTTCCGGACGATCCGAACCTCACCCACATTCCTCTTTCGTCGGAATTTACATCATGCAAAATTGCCGGAATAAGAAAAATTAAATTATAATTTAAAAAATAACGAGGATTACAAAACGGCAATCTATCCCGATTTTTTCGATTTTTCCTCCGAAAACGGGAATTTAAAACGGCTAAATACTACGATCCGTAAGTTTCGATTCTGTTAAAATACGATAACGAAGCAGCGACGAGGCGCCCCGGAATACTCCGGAGTCATATCTGAAAATATAACATCATAATTTACAACAATATATAATATAAAAAAAGCAGGTCGAACGGAGAGATTCAACGGTTGCATTGCTTTCGAAATAGAAAAATAAACTATCGGAATATTTGGTCATTCGAACTTTTTCCGCTATCTTGTTGCCATGTTAAATGGCATATTTCGAAACAAAGAGACCTCCGAAAGAGGGGAAAACGGACTTGATGCTTACAGATTGTAATTAAAACGTGCAATTAACAGATAAATCGAATCTCTTTTCGAGTAAGTTTAATTTTTAAAATTTCAGACGTATGAAAAGATTTTACTGCCATTCATGTTGACGGCACTGTCGATCGGTTACAGTTGCTCTTCGGACGAAGGGGGGGGGGAATTCGAACCCGCCCGAATGTTCGATAACCGCTCCTGAGGACGGGGCGATTCTCGATCTGTATGAAGATCTCGTCATCAAAGGTACAGCCTCCGACAGCGACGGCAGCATCGTAAAAGTCGCATTGACGGTCGACGGAAAAGCTGTTGCGGATGTCACCAAAGTACCGTTCGAATACACGATTCCCGCCAGCGATCTCAAAGAAGGCGTCATGAAGATCAAGCTGGCCGTCGAAGACGACGGCGGCAATACGGCAACCGACGAAATTTTCGGTGGCGATTCAGGATCAGTCCGAAGCGCCCGTGTGCAAGATTACAGCACCGGCCCACGGCGATGAACTGAACGCATTCGGACCGTTTACGATCAAAAGGCGAAGGCGAAGCCGTTTCGGGAGAAATCTCCAAAGTAGCGTTGAAGATCAACGACGACGTGATTCCCGACGTGACCGCACTTCCTTCGAGTACACCGTACCGGCGGCCACCTACCCTGTCGACACCTATGTTATTATACTCGAAGTGGAGAACAGCCGCGGTCTGGTCGCCAAGGATATGGTTACCGTCACGCTCGTCGACAAAAACGCAGCCCCCGTCTGCTCGATCGACGAACCGGCCGACGGCACTTCATTCGAACCGACCGATGCCATCGTCGTGAAGGGTACGGGCAGCGACGAGGACGGCACGATCGCCAAAGCCGTGTTGAAGATCAACGACAAGGCCGTGGAATCGGTCGCTACGGTTCCGTTCGAATACACGCTCACCGACGAGCAGAAGGAGCCGGGGAACGTGAAGATCTCGCTGGAAGTAACCGACAACTACGGCAAGACCGCTACGGACGAGGTAACGATCGTGATTCTCGGTCGTTCCGCGAATTCACCGACACGCGTGACGGCAAAACCTACAAGACCGTCAAGATCGGCGAACAGATCTGGTTCGCCGAGAACTGCGCCTACCTGCCGCAGGTGATGAAGCCCTCCGAGTATTCGGCCGAAACGCCCTGTTATTATGTCTACGACTACGACGGCAACGACGTAGCCGCCGCCAAAGCGACCGAGAACTATCGCAACGAAGGCGTTCTTTACAACTGGCCGGCCGCCGGCGGCAATATGGATTCGAAGAACGACGCCATTCCCAGCGGCATTCAAGGGCCCTGTCCCGACGGCTGGCACGTGCCGAGCGAGGCCGAATGGGAGATTCTGTACAAATACGTTCGCGATCGAATTCCCGAAAACGAATCAGCGATCTACTGGGACGGTTCGACAGTCTACAATGTCAGCGGACATCTGCGTGCGAACGTTTGGCCAATCAAGGAAGACCCTGATTTCCCGCAACTGACCAAGGGCGGCATGGATACCTACGGGTTCGCGATACGTCCGAGCGGTTGCCTGCTGGGGAAAAACGGTTTTTACTACGGCCCCGGAGAGGTCGGAAGCAACGTCTCGTTTTGGACACCCCATTACGACGGTGTCACCTATCCCTCCAGTCCGGGCGGCGTAACGACAGGGGTGTCCAATTACAAATACGAACCCGATTTCGGCAGAGGGACATCGTGCGACCGCGCCTATCCGGTACGCTGCTTACAGAATTAGTACTTCGCATCTCCCGAACATCAGCGCAAGATGAAAAAATATCTGTTTCTGGCAGCCGCGTGTCTGTCGTTCGCCTTTACGGCATGCAGCGACGACAATACGCAGGACGAGGGTGAGAACACGGCCCCGACCTGCAAGATAACCGAACCGCTCGAAGGCGAGACCTACGATGCGAACCTCCCGCTTACGATCAAGGGGCGTATCAACGATAAGGAGAACAACGTCTCCGCAGTGAAACTGACCGTCGGCGGCGAAACGGTCGGCGAAGAACTCTCTCTGCCGTTTTTCGAATGCACGATCGCACCCGAGAAACTGCAAAAGGGAGCGCTGACCGTCGTTCTTTACGTCGAGGATACCGGCGGCCTGAATGCACAGCATCAGGTGACCGTCAACCTCGAAAAGGATGTCAAACTGATGGTCAGCGACGACGGCAAGGACGAACTGACTTTCGATTACCGGAGCGGCGAGCGCGAAGTGCGTGTCGTTTCGGAGAAGAAATGGACGGTGTCGGTTCCCGAAGGCACGTGGTTCGAATCCTACGATGCGGCCTCGCAGCTGTGGGTCAAGAAAACCTCCATTTCGGGCGAAGGCAATACGGCCATCAAGCTCAGGGCGGGTGCCAACGATCTCTTCGAAGACCGATATGCGGAGTTGAAGATCAGCACGCCGGATGAAACCGGCAAGTTCGTCGTCGGACAAACGGCAAGTCCCAACATGCTCGACCTGATCGAAGACGAGATGCTGCGCATGGCCGCCGAAATCTCGGCGATCATGTACGGAATGGATGCCAACGAAGACGGCAAGGTATCCGCCTACGAAGCCGAACTCGTGCCGGAGGACGGCGTACCCTACGGATTCGACGCCGGAGGGTGGCAGGTGGCTTCCACCAAAGGTATCGAGAACTTCCCGCACTTGCGGCATTTGGATGTCAACACCTCCGACAACCTGACCGAGATCGACCTCAGCGGAAACACCGAACTGATGAGTATCCATGTGCAGAACTGCAACAATTTGAAGACGCTGGATCTTTCGCCCTGTCCCAACCTCATGGAATTGGGCTGCAACTACGATGTTTTCCTTTCGGTGCGTCCGCAGATCGAGAAGATCAAGACGCAAATCCACACCTTGGGAATCTTCAACCGGAAGGCCGACGAAACGCCGTCGCTCGATTTCACGGGATTCAGCAACATGCAGCGCCTCTACGTCAACGACAACGGCCTGACCGAAATCAAACTCGCCGGCTGCAACAAACTATGGCGTTTCATCGCCAACGGCAATGCCTTCGAGGAGATCGACCTGAGCGAAGTGGAACGGTATCCCGGCAACGACTATTTCCTGGATAACAATCCGCATCTCAAACGGATCTATATTTGGAAAGGATACACGCACGATTTCTACAACATGACCTACGACGAGGCTAACAACGTGGAGATCATCGAGAAATAACGTCTTCCGCTCGTTCTCGATTCAGGAGCGGCCTCCCCCTGTCGGACAACCGGCAAAGGAGGCCGCTCCGTTTTCGATCCGCTGCGACCGAGGCACCCTCCTGCCGCAGCGAAAGACGTTTTCCCGGGAAAAGAGTTATCTTTGTCCCGATACAAGCCTTCGGATTATGAAACGCGCACTCCTCTGTTCGGCTTTCGCCGCATTGCTGACCGGCTGCGGCCTCTGCCCGTCACCTCCCTCCGCCGCAACCGGTACGGCCGCCCGCTACCCGATCACAGACGTCGCATCGGCCCCCGCGACGCCGGTCCGGAATCAGGCGAAGTCGGGAACCTGCTGGCCTTCGGCGGGGTGTCGCTCATCGAGAGCGAAGCGATCCGCACCCGACGGTGCACGCCCGATCTCTCGGAGATGTGGGTCGTCCGCCATGCCTACTTCGAAAAAGCCGTCAAGTACGTCCGCACACGCGGTCGTGTCGCTTTCGACCAGGGCGGCGAAATTCAGGACGTGCTGTGGCTGGTCGACCGCTACGGCATCGTTCCTCAATCCCTCTACGAAGGCGGAGCGGCCGACGGCACCTACGACCACGCCTCGCTGGCGAAGGCGATCCGGCGGCTGGCGAAGCGGATCGTCGACAAAAAACTGTATGAAAAGGAGCATTGGCAGCGGATGATCGACGAAGAACTCGATCGGCGGCTGGGTGCGCGTCCCGACCGCTTCGTAATCGACGGGGTTGCCTACACGCCGTTTTTTTCCTATGCCGACTCGATCGGCTTCCGGCGGACGACTACGTCGCGTTGACCTCCTTCACCCACCACCCTTTTTTCGAACGGTTCGTGCTGGAAATTCCCGACAACTGGGCGGCGCACGCGACACTTAATATTCCGCTCGACTCGCTGATGCGACTGCTCGACAGCGCTCTTGCGGCCGGTTATACGGCAGCATGGGACGCCGATGTCTCGGAGCGGGGTTTCGGTCGACGGGCCGGCATCGCCCTGCTGCCGCAGCAGGAGGGACGCATCACGCTTCCCGCACCGGAGATCGTCGGGACCAGCCGCCTCCGCCAGCGGATGTTCGACACGCAGGCCACGACCGACCCACGTCATGCACATCGTCGGCACGGCCGTCGATTCGCTCGGCAACAGCTATTACAAGGTGAAAAACTCTTGGGGCGAGCGGGCGGGACGCCACGGCTACTGGTATGCGTCGCCCGCCTATGTCGCAGGCAAACCATCGAATTAGTACTCCCCCGCGCCGCTCTGGGTGTCGATCAGGCGATGACGCCTTCCGTATCGAACGGTGAGAACCACCGAATCCCGCATCGCGGCGAAACCATGTGAGCTGCCGCTTGGCATACCGACGTGAATTGCGTTTGATGAGCGTTATGGCTTCGTCGCGCGTAACCGTTCCGTCGAAATAATCGAAGAACTCCCTTACCCTACCGTTTGCAGTGCATTGAGGCTGCGGTAGGGCAACATCCGCCGCGCCTCCTCCAACCCCGCCTCCAACATGGCGTCGACCCGCCGGTCGATGCGGGTCGTACAGCAACTCCGGGAAGCGTCACGCCGATCTTCACGATGTCGAACAGGCGTTTTTGCGCAGTCCGGTACGCTGGTGACGAAAAAGGGTCTGCCGGTTTGCCAGACAGACCCTTACGGCACGCAGCACAATGGGGATTCCGCAAGTCGATTCCTTTCCCTGTATTAGGGGACCGGATCGAGCCTTTTTCAACCGTTCGGCCAGC
>VOFK01003407.1_pt1 | contig 43666 bp, 54 predicted proteins | sample 5384121 | NCBI WGS metagenome assembly VOFK01 (sample SAMN12384730, study PRJNA508395) | human gut metagenome | isolation source: healthy gut J | host: Homo sapiens | reverse complement strand
GTGGTGAAAGTTCATTTCCTCTGCCGAGAGGAACTCCTCGGCGTACCGAATGTAGCCAATGAGTGCGGTGTAGAACACCGTTCCGATTTCACCTGAAAATCTTCTGCTGATTTTTCACCCTCGCCTTTGGTGTTAAGATAAGAGTATTCACTCAGCTTCAGCACGTCTTTCCGAGTGGATGTGAACAAAGGGGTTATACTTCATGGACTTGGAAAAGTTTATCGTGTTCAGGATTTTCACCCGGTAGCCTGCCCGCTGGAAATTGGCCCATTTCCAGAACCAGTGTGCCTTTTGGGTCTGTGACCACGAATGAGGTGGGATAGTCGGAAGTGGGGAAACATTACGCATGAGGTTGGGCTTCACATAGAAGCGGGTCTTGCCGCTGCCGGAGCCGCCGCTCACAAGCATTTTATTCCGGGCTGTTTTGAAGGGTCTTTGGGCCGCCCAGTCATGGTCAGGCGTTCGGTCTGGGTCAGCAGGATGTTGTTTTTTTCAAACTTGAGGTCGATGTACGGGGCAATGTCTTTTAGCGGTGCCCCACCGGCAGAACCGTATTCCTCGCCCTTGCGGTACTTCTTGGCGTTCTTGCCCTTGCTGTACACGATGAGCCGGACAGCCACCGCCCCGGCAACGCCCACGCACAGGTCAAACAGATGCAGGCTGGGCAGCGGGCTTGCAAAGGCGACAGAGATGCCGCTCGTCAGGTGGAGCAGCTTTGCCGAAGCATCCACGCCCGCCGCCAGACGGTACGCCTGCCCGCATTTGGCGAACAGGTACACGAACAGCAGATACGGTAGATTCAGCACCAGCAGCTTTTTCCATTCAGGCTTCATCGTTCCAGCCCCCTTTGCTTGATTTTTTCTTTGGCGCGTTTCGGCTGCTGGGCCGCTTTCTGCTTGGCTGCGGTCAGCACCTTGCGGATGGAGGGCCGCTGCTCCTTGGAGAGCGTTTTGGCTGTGAACTCCCGGAACGCCTGTTCCAGATTATCCGCATCCTGGCCTTGAAGATCACGATGTAGTGGGGCGGCTGGGTGGTCTTGTCCTTGCGCAAGGTAAAGTCCACGCCGTACTTCTTGGCGCAGGGCTTGAACGCCCCCCCGATGTTCGCCTCCGTGACTTCAATGTTGGTCAGGGCCGCACCATGGGCTTTCAGCTGTTTCAGGCTTTGCCGTGGTGCAGCTTTTGGCCCCTTGGCCCGGTGCTGCAAATATTTTTTCAGGGCAGCTTGCAACGCTTAAGCGGTGAGCTTGCCCGTTTTCATGGACAGGGCAATGGTTTTCTGGGTGACTTCTTCCTGCAATATGAATCCCTCCTTGTTGCAGAAAATTCAGAGCGGCAGCTAGGGTGGAACCACCAGCCGCCGCAGGTAAAGGGTTCTCATGGGTGGACGCTCCTTTCGGTCAGTTGTTGGGCGGGCGGCCCCAATCGGGCTGTGCCATGTCGTGCGCCACAAGGGACGCATAGTAGCTGTTGATGGTGCTGGGGGCGTTAAACAGCATGGCCCGCAGGTATTGCTTGATGTTTCGGACTTTGGTGGTGTTGTCCCGCAGGCAGTCCATGACGAACTCAATGTGATGGCTGTCCAGCTTCAAGAATTTCGCCTTGACCAGTTCTGCCGGGTAATCGTCCCCGGCCACCCGGATGGACTTGCGGGAAGTGCAGACCGTTTCCAGCAGGATGTCCACGATCTCGTCCAGCTGTTCCCGGTCTATCCGGGGATTCTGGGTGAGGGTGTCATACTCGATGTTCTCCAAAATCAGGCCCCGGTAGATTTTGATAGGCCGTTTCCTTTCGGCTTCCCGTCCGTTCCGGCGGCGGTGCCTCTGCCTCGTCCTCGTCCAAAGGCAAGGGGTTTGGGGAATGGATAGGAATGGAATCGGTATTTAATCCCTCTTTCTTTTGTTTTTCTGTAATTAGTTTATCTTTATTTAATTGCATTGGATTTTCCAACGTAGGGGTTTTTCCTGCGTGGGATTCTCCAACGTTGGATTTTCCAATGTAGGTGAAACCGATGCAGGAACGGGCTGCGGCAGCTCGAAAATCACATAGTCTGCACCACGCAGCCGCCCTTTCGTCCCGTTCTCTGGAACGCTGGATGTAGCCCGCCTGTTCCAGTTCCCGGATGGCCTGCCGTATCGCGTCGATGCTTTCCCGGTTGATACGGGCCAGCCCTTGCAGGGTGTAGTCCCAATCTTCCGGCAGGGAGAGCATTTGGGAGAGTAAGCCTTTGGCTTTCAGGGACAAGGCCCGGTTCCGCAGGTGGTGGTTTGACATGACCGTGTAGCCGCTGTTCTTTTCTACCCGAAAAACTGCCATTTCACGGATGCCTCCTTTCTGTTTTTGGGCAAAGAAAAAGCCGCAGGCTTTTTGTGAAAGTCTGCGGCTGTGCCGATTGTTAGATATTCAATTCTTTGTGTTTCCGCACTCCATATCAATTACCACCGAAACGGTGATGTGATTTTCAATGCGTTTATTGCGGAGTTTATCGCCCTCGCCATCGAACACAACATGACGAGAAAACAACGTAAAGCGGATGATTTCCACTAGATTTCTCTTTGTAGCGAAACTATCGCTTCCACATGCCTTGTCCTAGGGAACAAATCCACGGGCTGAACCTTTTCCAGCGTATACCCCTGTTCACACAGGAACTTAGCATCGCGGGCGGCGGTGGAGGGGTTGCAGCTGACCATGACGAGGGTGCGTGGGGCCATCTGGACAATGGCAGTCAGGGTGGCGTTATCGCAGCCTTTGCGCGGCGGGTCCACCACGATCACATCGGGGTGGGCACCCTCGCTGGCAAGGCGGGTCGCGGCTTCGCCGGCGTCCATGCAGTAAAAATCGGCTTCCTCCGGGGGCAGGCCAAGATGCGCAGCAACGGTTTTGGCACCTTCCACTGCCTGCGGCACAACCTCAACGCCGACCAGGCGGCGGCAGTGCGGCTTCATCGAAAGGCCAATGGTGCCCATACCGCAGTAAAGATCCAGCAAAAAGTCATCCGGCTGCAGCCGGGCAAACTCTTTCGCCTTGGCGTACAGCAGCTCGGCAGCGGGGGTGTTGACCTGATAAAACTCGTGCACACCCATCTGGATGGGCACTCCGGCCAAAGTATCCTCAATCACGCCGGGGCCAAGCACGGTGCGGGTATCCCGCCCTAAAATCACGTTGGTGCGGGCGGTATTGCGGTTGATCAGCACGGTGGTCAGCTGGAACTCCTGCTGCAAGGTGCGGCAGATCTCGGCTTCGTTGGGCAGGCCGTTGCCGTTTACCACAAAAGCACAGCAGGCGCTGACCGCTGTGCCAGCCTTGGCGCATATACAAATGGCGCACGCGGCCCTTGCCGGTTTCCTCGTCATAGGGGGCAATGCCGTTGGCTTCCAGTAACGCACAAGCCCGGCGGGCCAGGGCGTTCATCCACTCCGGCTGCAATTTGCAATCGGGGCAGGGGACGATACGGTGGGTGCGCCCGGCGTAAAAACCGGTCACGACATGGCCATCGGCATCCAGCCCAACGGGCAGCTGGACCTTATTGCGGTAGTGTGCGGTGTGGTCCGTCAGGGCGAGAACGGGCGAAAACTCAAAGCTGCTTACATCAAAGCCGCCAAGGCGGGCAAAAGCATCCCGCACAAAGCCGGTTTTCGCCTCGCATTCCGTAGCATAGCTCAAATGGCGCAGGCCACAGCCGCCGCAGGGAGTGCACACGGCACAATCCGGCGCAACGCGGCCGGGGCCGGGGGCTAAAATCGCGTCAATGCGGCCGAAAGCATAGCTTTTCAATGCCTTTACAATGCGGCAGCGGATCACATCCCCCGGTGCCGCGCCGGGCACAAAAACGGCCTGCCCTTCCACATGGGCAACGCCGCTGCCATCGCTGGAAAGGTTTTCGATCGTGGTTTCAAAAATCTGATTTTTCTTCAAAGACATGGTTTGCTCCGTTTGCTCTAATGTTATGGCAAATATATCAGTCTGCCGGTAAAAACTGAGCGGCAGCACCAAAAAGCAAGGTGCTGCCGTATGGTGGGACATTGTGTGAAAATGGCTTATACCAGCCCCAGCTGCGGGTCTTTTTCCAGCGCGGCAAGGTACTTGCTGGGGGGAACGCCTTTGACCTTTTTGAACACGCGGGAAAAATAGAACTGGTCAAAAAAGCCGACGGAGACCGCGATTTCGGCGATGGAAAGCCCGGTGTTTTTCAACAGGGAACACGCTTCGCTGATGCGGTAGCCCGTTAAATAGTCAATCGGGCTTTGGCCTACATTGGACATGAACACGCGGTACAGATGGCTGCGGCTGACCCCAACCGCCTTGGCGATGTCATCTACCGAAATATCATGGGAATAGTTGAACTGAATATACTTGATAGCGGCCAGCACATACTGGCTGCTGGAAGACGGCGTGTTGGGCATGGCTTCGCGCGCTTCCTTCATCAGCTGGGCCATGAACAGGTACAGGTAGCCGGTCATCAGGGCTTCGCACTGCGGTTCCGGGCCGCGGGCCAGGTAGATATTATAAATGGTTTCACGGGTGCTTTGGGGGTCTTTGCAGTGGTGCACGGCTGCACATCGCTGAACGGGGTCTGCTGCACCAGCTTGTTGGCGCAGGCACCGTTAAAGCCGACCCAGTAATATTCCCACGGGTCGGTTTCATCTGCCGCATAGGTGATGAGCTGGTTGGGTTTGGCGAGGAAGAGATCACCCTCCTGCAAATTATAGGCAGCGCCGTTGACCTGATACACACCTTTGCCCGCAACAACAAGATGGATCAGGTAATGGTCACGCACACCGGGGCCCCAGGTGGCCCGGCTGGCAGTATTCGTGGCCACAATTAAAAATGGAAAGCTCTACATTATCGGTATAGTTCTGCTTATAAGATTGCTTTGCGATGGTCGGCATACCAAATCCCTCACTCTTGCAAAATCTGGTTGTGGTTCGCCATTCTGCTCCCAAAAAACAGGGCCCACCGCAGCAGGCCGGAACAGGATGGAGCATATTTTTTACCATTATATCAGAAGATTCATCAAAAGTCCATAATCGCGTTGAAAAAAGATGTTTACATCCTGCTAAAATTTGTTATACTGAGTACAAGAAGCCGTGATACTGGCCTAAAATGCGCTGCATAGCTAAAAAAAGAACGCGCGGTTTTTGTGCATATTTTACAAGGGACAGCCAAACGAAGAAAGGTGTATGAACGATGGCAACGAGTGCGGAACTGAAACAAAATATCTTGAACGGCGGTTACGACCAGGCTTTTGCCAAGCTGTATGGGGCAGACACTGCTACTGTGGCAGCCCAGCGTGTCCGTTATGTGGATATGATCGACCATTTTGAAGAAAACTTTGGCACGGGCCGCACAGTGTGTTTGTACTCGGCACCCGGCCGCACCGAGATCGGCGGCAACCATACCGACCATAACAATGGCGTGGTGATTGCAGCTGCCGTAAACCTGGATATCATTGCTGTGGTTGCCAAGAATGACGAGAACGTTGTACGCGTGATTTCCCACGGCTTTGGTAAGATCGACGATGTGAATCTGCGCGACCTGACCCCGCAGCCCGTTGAAGCAGAGCACAGCGCCAGCCTGATCCGCGGCGTGGCTGCCGGCATTGTGAAAGACGGCGGCAAGGTGGGCGGCTTTGACTGCTACACCACCTCTGACGTTCTGGGCGGTTCCGGTTTGTCCAGCTCGGCTGCCTTTGAGGTGTGCATGGGTGCTATCTTCCGCGGCGAGTACAACGATAATGACATGAAGCGTTTCGACCAGGTCAAAAACGCCATGATCAGCCAGTATGCGGAGAATGTTTTCTTTGGAAAGCCCTGCGGCCTGATGGACCAGACCGCCTGCGCCGTGGGAAAGGTCATCACCATCGACTTTAAGGAAGTGGGCCATCCGGTCGTGCGCGAAGTTCCGTTTGATCTGGCAGCCAAGGGCTTTGCACTCTGCATCAGCGATACCAAGGGCAGCCACGCTGACCTGACCGATGATTATGCCGCTGTGCGCCGCGAGATGGAGAGCGTTGCCGAATTCTTTGGCAAAAAGGTTCTGCGCGATGTGGACGAGGAAACCTTCCTGAAAGCCATCCCCGAAGTGCGCAAAGTGACCGGCGACCGCGCCGTGGTGCGTGCCATCCATTTTTATAATGACAGCCGCCGCGCCGGGGAAATCTATGAAGCCATCAAGGCAGATGATTTTGACCGCTTCCTGCAGCTGATCATTGAGGGCGGCCATTCCAGCTTTGAGTTCAACCAGAACGCCTACAGCATCAAGAACCCGCAGGAGCAGGGCGTGCCTTTGGCATTGGCCATCAGCCAGAAGGTGCTGAACGGCCGCGGCGCATGGCGTTTGCAGGGCGGCGGCTTTGCCGGTACCATCCAGGCATTTGTTCCGCTGGCACTGCTGGAAACCTACAAGAACGCCATTGACGCTGTGTTTGGCGCGGGCAGCTGCCATGTGCTGAGCGTGCGCAATTACGGCGCTGTGATGGTTACGCCGGATATGTAAAGGCAACACCGCACAATTCCCGCCTTGCGGCTTAAGCACCGCTCCGGCAGCTGCGGCACGGCATCTGCGTTGCCAAAATGCTCGATAAGACATCCAGTATTATCTGCGCTTTTGGCTTAGCAGCTGCCGCACCTCGCTCGCCGTATCGGCACTTAGAATTATGCGGTATTGCCTAAAACATTCGGAAAATACATAAAACAAAGGGATCGGCAGAAAATGCCGGTCCCTTTTCTGATAGCAGGCAGAATACAAAACGTGCAAACTTGCTTATTCGGCGTTTTTGCTGTACAGGATCGCCAGCCCCTTGAACAACAGGTCAGAATCATAAATCACCTTGCGGGTGCAGCAGGGCATGATGCAGGGGGCCAGGCCGCCGGTGGCAACCACGGTCAGCGGCTCGCCAAGTTCGGCTTCCACGCGGGCAGCCAGGCCGTCCAGCATGGCTGCGGTGCCAAACATCACGCCGTTGTTCAGGCATTCCACCGTGTTGCGGCCAATCAGGTGATCCGGCGTTTCGGGCGAGATAGGCGGCAGCTGCGCTGTGCCGCTGCTGATGGCCCGCAGGCTGGTCTGTACGCCGGGCAGGATAAAACCACCCAGGAACGCCCGCTTGGAAGAAATGACATTATAGGTGGTGGCCGTGCCAAGGTCCACCGTCATGCAGGGCAGGGGATAGTGGGCGGCTGCGGCGGTGGCATCGGCAATGCGGTCCCGCCCCACGCGGTCCGGGCGTCCACCGCAAAGGTCAGCCCGGTGTTCAGTGCAGGGCTGACCAGCATGGCTTTGCGCCCGGTCAGCCGGGTGCAGGCATCGGCCAGAACTTTGGTCAGGTCGGGCACCACGCTGCACACGATAACGCCCTCACAGGCTTCAGGGGTAACGCCAAGGCGGCCCAGCAGAAATTTCAGCTCGGCGGTGTATTCATCCCCGGTGCAGCGCGGGCGGGTGACCATGCGCGCGGTGAACAGCACCTTCATGCCATCCAGCCCGCCAATGCAGATGTTGCTGTTACCGATATCAACTGCAAGAATCATAGGGTAAAACCTCGTATCCTTGGCAACCCGGCAATGTTTCCCGTTCGATAGGCTTAGGGCAACACCGCACAATTCCCGCCGGAGCGGTGCTTAGAATTGTGCGGTATTGCCTTAGAATGATGCAGAGTTGCCCTGTTATAAAAGTATAAAATGCGCAGAATGTAAAATTACAGTTTATTATAGCAGTTCGCAGCCCGTTTGCCAACTGTTGAATTCCCTTTAGGCAACACCGCACAATTCCCGCCTTGCGGCTTAAGCACCGCTCCGGCGGCTGCGGCACGGCATCTGCGTTGCCAAAATGCTCGATAATACACAAAGTATTATCTGCGCTTTGGGCTTGGCATCTGCCGCACCTCGCTCGCCGTATCGGCACTTAGAATTATGCGGTATTGCCTTTACTTTTGCCCCCCGGCAGGATATACTTAAAAGCAGAACAATACGGGCAGCCAGAAGCCCGGCCAAATATAAGGATGTGTTATCATGAACCTGAAAGGCAAAACCATTGTGCTGGGCATTACCGGCGGGATTGCTGCTTATAAAATGCCCAATGTGGCCCATGCCCTGGCCAAAGCCGGCGCCAATGTGCATGTGCTGATGACCAAAAACGCCACGGAGTTTATCACTCCGCTGGTGTTTGAAACCCCTGACCAACAACCGCTGCATTGTGGATACCTTTGACCGCAACTTCCAGTATGATGTGGCCCATGCGTTTCGCTGGCCAACGCGGCGGATTTGATGCTGATCGCCCCGGCAACCGCAAATGTGATCGCCAAGCTGGCCCACGGCCTGGCGGATGACATGCTGACCACCGTTACCCTGGCGGCCCACTGCCCCAAGCTGGTGGCCCCCGCCATGAACACCCATATGCTGGAAAACCCCATCACCCAGGATAACCTGAAAACGCTGGAACATTACGGTTTTACCGTCATTCCCTCCGGTTCCGGCCTGTTGGCCTGCGGCGATACGGGCTCCGGCCGCCTGCCCGATGAGGGCGTTCTGGTGGACTATGTGGCACGGGAGCTGGAACACGAAAAAAAGACATGCAGGGCATGAAAGTGGTGGTTTCCGCTGGCGGCACCCGCGAACCGATGGACCCGGTGCGCTACCTGACAAACCATTCCACCGGCAAAATGGGCTATGCCGTGGCCCGCGCCTGTATGCTGCGCGGCGCGGATGTGACGCTGCTGACATCTTCCGACTTGCCGCCGGTTCCGTTTGTCAAAATGGTGCCTTTTGCCACCGCGGCAGAACTGTTTGAAGCTGTCAAGGTCAACGCCATGGATGCGGATGCCCTGGTGATGGCCGCCGCTGTGGCGGACTACCGCCCGGCCCAGGTGGCGCAGGATAAGATCAAAAAGCACGATGGTGAACTTTCAATTGAGCTGGAACGCACGGATGACATTCTGGGCTGGGTCGGCGAGCACAAGCCGGAGCAGTTGTTTGTCTGCGGCTTTTCGATGGAAACGAAAGATCTGATCGAAAATTCTACTGCCAAGCTGCACAAGAAAAACATGGATATGATTGTGGCCAACAATGTCAAGGTGCCCGGCGCCGGTTTTGGCGTGGATACCAACGTTGTAACCCTGATTACCGAAAGCATTTCCACCGCGCTGCCGCTGCAAAGCAAGGATGATGTTGCCATGCACATTGCGGACGTCATTGTGGAAGCAAAGCGGAGAAAACAGAAAAAGTAAGGCAATACCGCATAATTCTAAGTGCCGATACGGCGAGCGAGGTGCGGCAGCTGCTAAGCCAAAAGCGCAGATAATACTTTGTGTATTATCGAGCATTTTGGCAACGCAGATGCCGTGCCGCAGCCGCCGGAGCGGGTGCTTAAGCCGCAAGGCGGAATTGTGCGGTGTTGCCTAAAGCTGCTCCCCCCGCAAAGAAACGAAGCAGCAAAAGAATAAGCTGATTTGGCACCCCTGCAGCCGCGCAGGGGTGCTTTTGCATGTGCACACAATTTTCACATCCTGGCAAAAAAACGACGCACAATTTTCACAAATAGGCAGTATACTTCTGGATAGTTCAGGGGTACGCCTGCCCTGCGGCGGGCGGCCCCCAAGAAAAGGGGAGTGCATCCATTGATCGAAGTCAAGCATTTGACCAAGCGTTACGGAAAACACACCGCGGTCGATGATATCAGCTTCACTGTGCAGGACGGCTGTATTTACGGCCTGCTGGGGCCCAACGGCGCCGGCAAAATCCACCACAATGAACATGATCACCGGGTATCTTGCGCCCACGGGCGGCACCGTTGCCATTGACGGCCATGATGTTCAGGAAGAGCCCAAGGAGGCCAAAGCCTGCATCGGCTACCTGCCGGAAATTCCGCCGCTGTATACCGATATGACCGTGCAGGAATACCTGCTGTTTGTCAGCGAGCTGAAAGGCAAAAAGAAAAAAGCGGACCGCGTGCAGGATGTAGCGCAGGCCGTGCAGCGCGCGGGGCTGCAGGAGATGGAAAAGCGGCTGATCCGCAACCTTTCCAAAGGCTACCGCCAGCGCGTTGGCATTGCCGCTGCGCTGCTGGGCAGCCCCAAGGTGATCATTCTGGACGAACCCACCGTTGGCCTGGACCCCGCCCAGATGATCGAGATCCGCAACCTCATCCATGACCTGGGAGAGACCCACACCGTCATCCTTTCCAGCCATATCCTGAGCGAAGTGCAGACGATCTGTGACCGCGTGCTGATTATTGCGCACGGTAAAGTGGCCGCCCAGGGCACGCCGGAAGAGCTGGCCGCCCAGCTGGCTGCCCGCGGCATGATTGCTGCCACGGCACTTGGCACCAAAGAACAGATTCTGGCCGCTGCCGCCAAGGTGGAGGGGCCTGACCGACCTGCGCGTGACCGCAGAAAAGGGCGATGAAGTCAGCTTTACCGCCACCAGCACCGCCGGTGCAGACCTGCGCGCGGCCCTGTCCAAGGCGCTGGCCGAAGCTGGCTGCCCGGTTGTGTCCCCTGACAAGCGATACGATGAGTTTGGAGGATATCTTCCTACAGATCACCGAGACTGCACCGGAGGAAGCCCAGCCGGAAGAAAAACCGAAGAACCGGCTCCGGAAGCGGCTGCCGCACAGCCGGAACAGTCTGCTGAGCCTGCCGAACCGCAGGCCCCGGCGGATGATACTCCGGAACAACCGGAAGCCGAAAACGACCAAAAGGAGGAAGAGTGAGCCATGTTTGCCATTTTTAAGCGGGAACTGCGCAGCTATTTCACCAGCCTGGTCGGCTATGTTGTCATTGGTGTTATGCTGGCGTTTATCGGGTTATATTACTCCGCCAACTGCCTGGTGTATGGCACGTCGGATTTTTCAACCGTTTTGTATTCTACCACGCTGGTCATGCTGTTTTTTTGCTGCCGGCGCTGACCATGCGCAGCTTTGCGGATGAACGCCGCAATAAAACCGACCAGCTGCTGCTCACCAGCCCGGTGGGTATCCCTTCTATCGTGATGGGTAAGTACTTTGCCCAGCTGGCGGTGTTTGCCGTGCCCATGGCGGCAGCGGCCATCATGCCGCTGGTGCTCACGGCCTTTGGCACCATCTCCCTTACCAGCGCTTACGCCACCTGGCTGGCGTACTTTTGATGGGCGCTGCCTGCATTGCCATCGGTACCTTTGTCTCCGCCCTGACGGAAAACCAGATCATTGCGTACCTGGCTACTTTTGGTGCGCTGCTGATCTGCTACCTGATGAACGGCATCAAGAGCCTGTTCACCAGCGGCAACACGCTGGCATTCATCGTGTTCTGCGTGGTGCTGGCGGTTGTGGCTCTGCTGGTCGGTCTGGCCTGCAAAAATGTCACGGTGGGCAGCGCGGTGTTCTGCGGCGGTGCCGTGGTGCTGGTGCTGCTGTTTAAGCTGCGCCCGGCCTGGCTGCTGACCGGCTTTAACAGCGTGCTTGGCGCGCTGGCACTGTTCCAGCCGTTTACGGATTTTGTGGGCGGCATGTTCAGCGTGACCGGCATTGTGTATTATCTATCGGTGGCGGGGCTGTTCCTCTTCCTGACGGGTCAGGCACTGGAACGCCGCCGCTGGAATTAAAGAGGGGGGTCCGACGATGAACTTTAAGAAAAAGAACGCGGCCAATGCCCCTGCCCCTAACCAGGCACAGCAGGCAGCGCGCCGCCGCAGCCTGCGCAGCGGTGCTTACGCCAGCGTGCTGGCCGTTGTGGTGCTGGTGCTGGTAATTCTGCTCAACCTTGTGGTGGGCGCGGTGCCCACCAAGTTTACCCAGTTTGATATTTCCACCGGCAAAATGTTCACCCTGAGCGATACCACCAAAACCATGCTGCAGGAACTGAACACCGATGTGACCGCCTATTACCTGGCGGAAACCGGCAACGAGGATTCCAACATTACGCGAATTCTGGACCGCTATGCGGGCGAAAGCAGCCATTTTACCTGGCAGCAGCGCGACCCCGCGCTGTACCCCACCTTTGCACAGCAGTATGACGCACAGAACGCAAGCTCCTCCAGCGTGATCCTTGTATGCGGGGATAACCACACCGTGGTGGACTACAATGATATGTATACGGCGGATTATTCCAGCTATTATACCACCGGCAGTTACACAATGAGCTTTTCCGCTGAGAACGCGCTGTCCTCCGGCATTGCCAAGGTCACGCGGGAGAACAGCTATGTGCTGTACCAGCTGACCGGCCACGGCGAATCCAGCCTGGAAAGCGATTTTACCGAAACGCTGGATAATTCCGGCGTTACCATGCAGGACCTGAACCTGCTGACCACCGATACAGTGCCCGAAGATGCCGCAGCCCTGCTGATCAACGACCCGCAGGCGGACCTTTCCACCCTGGATGCCGCTGCCATCAAGACCTATCTGGAAAACGGCGGCCACCTGTTTGTGACCACCGATCTGACGGTGAGTACCCCCAACCTGGATGCCCTGCTGGCAGAGTACGGCATGACCCGCCAGGAAGGCCTTGTGATTGAAAACGACAGCAACTATTACCTTTACGGCACTGCACAGACGTGCCTTTTTGCCGAACTTGAGTTCTAACGAGATCACCGCGGGCGTGACCGACGGCATGCATGTCTTTACCCCCCGTGGCACAGGGCATTGTGAAGGGCGACAGCACCGATGACCTGACCCTGACCACCCTGCTGAGCACCAGCAGCACGGCTTATGCGATGCAGGATTACGCCGAGGCTACCACCGCCGAGCAGGGGGCAAATGATCCCAACGGCCCCTTTAACATTGCCGTTGCCGCCAGCAACAGCACCACTGGTGCAAAGGTAGTGTGGGTGAACTGCGCTAATCTACTGAACAGCAAGGGGATAGAGTATGTCGCTAGGGAATATGCCTCGTTGTTGATTGGTGGCAACGCACAGCTACTAACAAGTACCATGAACTGGATGATCGGCGAAGAAAACGGTGTGGTGATTGACAGCAAGAGTATGAGCGCCGAAACCTTGACGGTACCTGCCAAGGCCACCATGCTGCTTGGCCTGCTGTTTACCATCGTGGTGCCGCTGGCCTTTATCGTGGCCGGTATTGCCATCACTTTGGTGCGCCGCCGCCGTTGATATTTCCAGTGCTGCAGAAACCTTAGGAGATAACAGCCAATGAACACAAAGAAAATGTTGCCCCTTTTTGTGCTGGTTCCCGTGGTGGTTGTGCTGGGCGTTGCCCTTTGGCGTGCTGAACCATGCAGACACCGAGGAAGAGGATACCAGCATTGCACTGTGCAGCCTGGATGCTGACAGTGTGATCGCGATTGCCTACAAAGACGCCAGCGATGGCGCAACGTTGGAATCCGCCCTGACCAAAACGGATGATACCTGGACACTGGATTCTGACCCCGCGCTGCCCCTTGACCAGAGTAAGGCCCAAGGCGTTGCCGACAGCATGACCGCTCTGACCGCGCTGCGCGAACTGAGCGATGACGCCGACGTTGCCAGCATGGGCTTTGATACCCCGACTTATGAGCTGAGCCTGAAAACGGCAGATACCGAATGGACGCTGACCGTTGGCAGCAAGAACTCCATCACAAACAACTGGTATGCCCGCCTGAGCGCAGACGGCCCGGTGTATACGCTGGACAGTTCGGCCCTGAGCGGCATCTGCAAAACCGCAAAGCAGCTGTATGCCGCCCAGAGCATTACGGACATAGATGTGGACGATGTGACCAAGATGGTGGTGCAGACCGCCAACGGCGGAACCCTGAGCTTTGCCCAGAATGACAGCACCTGGACGCTGACGGATGATGCGGAGTATAACCTGAATCAGGATATCGTCAAAAAGATGGCGAGCACCATCTGCGATCTGAAAACCAAGTGGAGCGTGACCGAACCGCAGGCCGATGCCGTGTATGGTCTGGACACCCCCAATGCCATTGTTACCCTGATCGCATCGGACGGCACCAGCATCCAGTGCAGCTTTGGCGGCAACGACGCCGAGGACGATACCCTGTGCTACCTGCGCAGCTCCGGCGCAGCAGGCGTTGTGTATGAAGTGAGCACTGATGCCCTGAACGCCTTTGCCTATGACAAGGCAGCGCTGAAAGCCGAGGAGGAAGCCACCCCCGAAACCGCAGATGTTGCCGCCGAAGACCCGGTTGGCAATGACAATACCGTTGATGATGAATAATCGGTCCGGCAGCAAAGCCTGAACCAATGCAAAGCCCCCGGCACGGTGCCAAACCACTGTGCCGAGGGCTTTTTGCAGAGTAATGCGGGATTTTACCACTTGATTCCTGTAAATTCCGTTCCATTCTGCCGCAAGGCATGGTATAATCAAAATACAATAGGCAATACCGCACAATTCCCGCCTTGCGGCTTAAGCACCGCTTCGGCGGCTGCGGCACGGCATCTGCGTTGCCAAAATGCTCGATAATGTCAGGTTGCGGTACCCGCATCGTGCTTCGGGGGCAAAAGCCCCTCGCACTCTGCGACCGCTGCCCCTGCTTCGGTTCGCTGTTTCCGCCACTGGCGGCGCTCACCTTTGCAGCATCCAGTATTATCTGCGCTTTTGGCTTAGCATCTGCCGCACCTCGCTCGCCGTATCGGCACTTAGAATTATGCGGTGTTGCCCAAAGATATTTCCCTGTGAAAATATATATGGATAGGAAAAATGCCTTTTATGTAACAATTTGGATGACTTCTTCGTTTATCTTATTAGAGGATACACCCTAGACAAACAGCAGGGGGCGGTAAGCATGAAAAAAAGATTCGCGGCATTTGTGTCAACCGTTTTGGCGGCAGTCTTGTGCGCCTGTTCTGCTGCCCCAAAAGATGTACTCCCCAATAAGGCGGCCCAGCCGACCGAAGCACCAACACAGCAAGCCCAAACCACGCAGGCAGCACCCACGGAACAGCCCACCCCGGAGCCGAACCCCGTGCAGCAGCTGCTGGAGGAGATGACGCTGGAACAAAAGGTGGGGCAGCTCTTTCTTGTTCGACCCGATTCCCTGGACTTGAGCCAAACGCAGGACCAAATCAACGATGCCAAGGCGGACGGCGTGACCGAACTGACGGATGCCATGCGCCAGACTTTGGCGGAGTACCCGGTGGGCGGCGTGGTGATCTTTGGCAAAAATCTGGAAAGCCCGCAGCAGATCACCCAATTCCTGGACGATTTGCAGCAGGCGAGCGATACGCCGCTCTTTACTGCCATTGATGAGGAGGGCGGCCTGGTGGCGCGCCTTGCCAACAATGCCGCGTTTGACCTGCCCCAATACGAAAGCGCTGCGGCGGTGGGAACATCCGGTAACCCGGAAGATGCCCGCGCCATGGGCCGCACCATTGGCGGCTACTTAAAAGAATACGGCTTTAACCTAGATTTTGCCCCTGTGGCCGATGTGAACACCAACCCCGATAACCCGGTCATCGGTACCCGCGCGTTCAGCAGTGAACCGCAGACCGCCGCCGACCTTGTGGGTGGGGCGTGCGCCGGGTTTGCCGATGCGGGCATTGCCTGCACCCTCAAGCATTTCCCCGGCCATGGCGATACCAGCGAGGATACCCACGTTGGCACCGTAACGCTGAACAAAACGCTGGATGACCTGCGCAGCTGTGAGCTGGTGCCCTTTGCCCAAAATGTGAACAATGCTCCGCTGATTATGGCGGCCCACATTACCGTGCCGCAGGTAACAGGGGACGATACCCCGGCCTCCCTTTCCAGCGTCATGCTGACCGATCTTTTGCGCGGGGAGTTGGGCTATCAGGGCTTGATCGTGACGGATTCGCTGGCGATGCAGGCCATCACCGATGTGTATACCCCCGGTCAGGCGGCGGTCAAGGCGCTGCAGGTCGGTGCAGACCTGCTGCTGATGCCCAACGGCCTTGCCGATGCCTATACCGCCGTGCTGGAAGCTGTGCAGGATGGTACCATCCCCCAGCAGAGACTGGACGAAAGCGTGCAGCGCATTTTGCAGTGCAAATACCAATACGGCATCCTGACGCAGTAACGCGGTGCCGTTTATAAGGAGAATGAAAAAATGCCCAAGTATACAGTAGACGGTTCGTTTTTTGTGCAGCAGCTTTCCGGCATCCAGCGCTATGCGCGGGAAATACTCGCTGCCATGGACCCCATGCTGGAACCCGGCGAGCTGGAAGTGGCGGTTCCGCCGGATTGTATTGTTCCCGAATACCGCAATATCAAGGTGGTCACCCTGCCGCAGTCCAGCGGCATTTTGGGCTGGCAGCGGGTGTATGGCCCGATATCTGGCACAAAGCGGGCGCTGCTGGCTGGGCATGTGCAACGTTATTCCCATGTTCCACCGTGGGAACGAGGGCATTGCCGTGGTGCATGATGTGTGCTATAAAGCACGCCCGGATTTTTATACCGACCTGCGCGGCCGCACCAGCGCTGTCTGGCACTGCATGCAGTATGCGGCCATTGCCAAAAAGGCCAGAAAAAATCGTGACGGTCTCGGAATTTTCCAAAAGCGAGATCGTGAAATATTACCATGTGAACCCCGAAAAAGATCACCGTGGTGTATAACGCCTGGCAGCATATGCAGCGCGTGCGCCCCCTGACCCCATGCTGTTTGGTGAGTACAGCAAGTGGCCGCAGCTGAAAAAGGGCGAGTATTATTTCTCAATGTCCAACCTGCTTAAAAATAAGAACTTTCCCTGGGTGCTGCGCGCTGCGCAGAGCAAACCCCAGGTTATGTTTGCAATTGCGGGCGGTGGCAGCCTTGCCAAAGAGGCCGCTGCCCTGGGGTTGGACCACCTGAACAACGTGATGTACCTTGGCTATGTGACGGACGGCGAAGCCAAAAGCCTGATGGAAAACTGCAAGGCGTTTTTGTTCCCCACGCTGTATGAGGGGTTCGGCATCCCCCCGCTGGAAGCCATTGCCTGCGGTGCTCCACGCGTGATGGTGAGCAATACCCCCTGCATGCGGGAAATTTACGGCTCCCACGCTGATTACATTGACCTTTCCACCAACCACGGCAGTGTGGACCATGTAACCCCCGGCCGGGATGCCGCCGCCGTACTGCAAAAATACTCGTGGGAAGGCAGCGCCCGCCGCATGCTGGAGGTGCTGCGCGAGCCATGACCGTAACGATACCGGATGATTTCGATCTGCAAAAAATAGCCGCCAGCGGCCAGGCGTTCCGCATTGCGCAAACGCCGCAGGGCTGGCGGTTTTTGGCCGGGGATAAGCTTTTGTACCTGCAGCCCGGCAGCGGTGATACGTATACAGCTAGCTGTACCCCGGAAGAATGGCAGGGCTTCTGGCACCGCTATTTTGATTTGAACCGCAATTATGCGGCCATCCGCGCCGCGGTGCCCAAACAGGATGCCTACCTTTGCGCAGCGGCCCGGGCCGGGGCGGGCATCCGCATTCTGCGCCAGGACGCCTGGGAGATGCTGGTTACCTTTATCATCAGCCAGCGCAAAAATATCCCGGCCATTCAGGCTTGCGTGGAAACGCTGTGTACCCGGTACGGTGCGCCGCTGCTGCAGCCGGGCGGGAATGTGCTGTATGCGTTCCCAACGGCGCAGGCGCTCGCCGCGGCAGGGGAGCAGGCATTGCGGGACTGCGCGCTGGGCTACCGCGCCCCGTATGTTCTGGCTGCCGCCCAGGCAGTTGCAGCGGGAGCGCTGGACCTTGCCGCGCTGGAAACCCTGCCCGATGCCCGGCTGCTGGAAGCTTTGATGCAGCAGCACGGCGTGGGCATCAAGGTGGCCAACTGCGTAGCCCTGTTTGCCTATGGCCGCATGGAGTGTGCCCCCGTGGATGTGTGGATCCAGCGTGTGATCGACCAGCATTACGCCGGGCAGAACCCATTCCCAGCCTATGGCAACGCCGGAATTTTGCAGCAGTGGATGTTCTATTTCGCCCGTTCCGAAAAGGAACGAGTCAAATAGAAAGAATAATGAAAAAAGAATAAAGAATAATGCAGGTGGACCGCAGTGCTGCGCACGGCTCAGAAATATTAGTGCTCTATATTTGACAGAACTCTAACATTTTTGAGCGTTGTGCCAGCAACGCGGTCCACCTGCATTTTTAATTATTCTTTATTACTTATTCATTTGGCAAATATTCATTTGCCAACCGCCCTGTCCATTCTCCGGTATTGCAGCGCTTCCATCAGCTCTGCGGCGCCGATCTGTTCCACGCCGTTCATGTCGGCAATGGTGCGGGCCACGCGCAGGATGCGGTCATAGGCGCGGGCGCTGTAACCCATGCGTTCAAACGCACCGCGCAGCAGCTTTTCGGCGGCGGGGGCAAGCGGGCAGTAGCGCCGCAGCATACCGCTGGGCAGCTGGGCGTTGCAGGTAAAGCCAAGGCTCTTGTAGCGCTGAGCCTGCATGGCGCGTACCGCGGCCACCCGCGCACGGATATTGGTGCTCGGCTCGCCGCCGGTTTTTGCGGCAAGGGCGTCGTACTCCACGGGGCGGGCCTCCACATGCAGGTCAATGCGGTCCAGCAGCGGACCGGAAATCCGCTGCCGGTAGCGCTCAATCGCACTGGGCGTGCAGCTGCATTCCCGCACGCCGGAACCATAATACCCGCACTTACAGGGGTTCATGGCGGCAACCAGCATAAAACGGCAGGGGTAGGTGGCGGTGCCGTGTACCCGGCTCACGGAGATGCACCCGTCCTCGATTGGCTGGCGCAGCACCTCCAGCGCTTCGCGGCTGAACTCTGGCAGCTCGTCCAAAAACAGTACGCCGTTGTGGGCCAGGCTGACCTCGCCGGGGCGGGGCACTGTGCCGCCGCCCGCAATGGCTGCGGCGCTGACACTGTGGTGGGGGCTGCGGAACGGTCGCTGCTGCAATAATCCAGTCCCGGCCTGCACCAGCCCGGCAACGGAATAAATCGCGGTGGTTTCCAGCGCTTCCTCATAACTGAGCGGCGGCAGGATGCCCGGCAGGCGCTTGGCCAGCATGCTTTTGCCGGTGCCCGGCGGGCCCACCATCAACAGGTTGTGCCCACCCGCAGCGGCAACTTCCAGCGCGCGGCGGGCCTCCGCCTGGCCGCGCACATCCGCAAAATCGGGGCCAAGCCACTGCCCGGCGGCATCGTATCCTGTGCGGGACTGGCGGCTGAGCTTTGCCTGCCCCGCCAGGTGGCGGATCACATCCGCAGCGCTGCGGGCGGGGTAAACTGTCAGCTGCTCGGCCACGGCGGCTTCGGCGGCGTTTTCGGCAGGAACAAACAGCTCGGTCAAGCCCGCCTTTTGGGCGGCAAGGGCCATGGGCAGGGCACCGGCAATGGGGCGCAGTGTGCCATCCAGCCCAAGCTCACCCAAAAAATGCCTGGTGCGGCTCTGGCTGTGGGATGTACTGCTGCGCCGCCAAAATGCCGATGAACACCGGCAGGTCATACAAACTGCCGGTCTTGCGCACATCGGCGGGGGCCAGGTTGACGGTAACATGGCTGGCGGGCCAGGGGCAGTTCAGGTTTTTGATGGCGCTGCGCACCCGCTCACTGCTTTCCTTCACGGCGGAATCCGGCAGGCCCACCATGGCAAATTTGGGCAGACCGCCGCTGATGTGGGTTTCCACGGTAACGGGGTAGCCATCCAGCCCCGTTACCCCCAGGCTGACAACGTGTGCATACATGGCGCAGCCAACTCCTTTTTTTCAACAAATTGCGTACTTTGATTATTTTCAGTATATCCTGTTCCGCCCGCGGCGGCAAGCATATTTTTTGTGCCCAAAATCTGCCTTGACGCTGTAGGGTAAAAAACAGGCAAAGCCCCGGCAAAAGGCCGGAATTCCAGCTTTTTTTGATTGACAACGCAAACTAAAATTGATATATTTAATTTGAACAAGTAAATTTACCCAAAACTTTTACAGGGTAAGAAAGTGATGGTGTCCAAAATGTATAAAAAAGAAATGTACAGCCGTTGGCTTGCTGCCAACCTGGATGACCCCGACCTGAAGCCGGAGCTGGAATCGATTCAGAACGATGACGCTGCCATTCAGGATCGTTTTGCCGTTGCCCTTAAGTTCGGCACTGCCGGTCTGCGCGGTGTGATCGGCGCCGGTACCAACCGCATGAATGTGTATGTTGTGCGCCAGGCTACCCAGGGCCTTGCCAACTGGGTCAAGACCCAGGGCGGCACCCAGACCGTTGCTATCAGCTATGACAGCCGCATCAAGAGCGATGTGTTTGCCAAGGCTGCTGCCGAAGTTCTGGCCGCCAACGGCGTAAAGGTGCGCATTTACAGCGCCCTGATGCCGGTTCCCGCACTGAGCTTTGCTACCCGGTATTATAACTGCAATGCCGGTATCATGGTAACGGCATCCCACAACCCGGCCAAGTACAACGGCTATAAGGCCTACGGCCCCGATGGCTGCCAGATGACCGATGAGGCCGCTGACATCGTGTACGCCGAAATCCAGAAGACCGACATCCTGACCGGCGCCAAAACCATGCCGTTTGCCGAGGGGCTGGAAAAGGGCATCATCGAATACGTTGGCGATGACTGCATCAACGCCCTGTACGAAGCAATCGAAGCCCGCTCCATCCGTCCCGGTATCTGCAAGACCGCCGGCCTGAAGCTGGTTTACAGCCCGCTGAATGGCTCCGGCCTGGTTCCGGTCACCCATGTTCTGCATGACATCGGCATTACCGATATCACCGTTGTGCCGGAACAGGAAAAGCCGGACGGCAATTTCCCCACCTGCCCGTACCCCAACCCCGAAATTTTCGAGGCTCTGCGCCTTGGCCTGGAACTGGCCGAAAAGTCTGGTGCAGACCTGATGCTGGCCACTGACCCCGATGCTGACCGCGTTGGCATTGCCGTTAAGTGCAAGGATGGCAGCTATGAGCTGCTTTCCGGCAACGAAGTCGGTGTTCTGCTGCTGGATTACATCTGCGCGGGCCGCATTGAGCAGGAGACCATGCCCAAAGACCCCGTCATGTGCAAGTCCATCGTGTCCACCCCGCTGGCGGACAAGGTGGCCGAGCATTACGGTGTTGAGTGCCGCAATGTGCTGACCGGCTTTAAGTGGATCGGCGATCAGATCGCCAAGCTGGAAGCTGCTGGTCAGGTTGACCGCTTCATCTTTGGCTTTGAGGAAAGCTATGGCTACCTGGCTGGTCCTTACGTCCGCGATAAGGATGCCATCATCGGCTCTATGCTGATTTGCGAAATGGCTGCTTATTACCGCGCAAAGGGCAGTTCCATCAAGGAAGAGCTGGAGCGCATTTACGCCGAGTATGGCCGCTACCTGAACAAGGTTGACAGCTTTGAGTTCCCGGGCCTGTCCGGCATGGACAAGATGGCGGGCATTATGTCCGGCCTGCGCGAGAACCCGCCCAAGGACTTTGGCGGTGACGCCGTTGTAAAGGTTGTGGACTATAAAAAACCTGAAGAGACCGGTCTGCCCGCCGCCAACGTGCTGATCTACACCCTGGCATCCGGCTGTACCGTTGTGGTGCGCCCCTCCGGCACCGAGCCGAAGATCAAGACCTACTTTACCACCAAGGGGCAAAGACCTGGCCGAAGCCGAAGCCAAGAAAGAAGAACTGGCCGCTGCCGTTAAGCCGCTGCTGGTATAATGTGATTCCATAGGTTTGGCGCTTTTGGGCCGCCTGCTGTAATACGCAGACGGCCTTTTTTGTATGCAGCCCCCTAGCCGCCGCAGTGAGGAAATAACGCGCATTTTCAGGCTCCGCTTGGGGAATCACCCCTCAGTCACCTTCGGCGACAGCTCCCCTCGAAGGGGAGCCAAAGGCTTTGCGGAAAATTGTTGCGGCATCTGCTACAAGGCCCCGGGACGGTCAAGACCGTTCCCTACAGAGCATTTTATTGTGTGCGGCCAACCCACAAGCACCCAGTAGGGCGGCGGTACCGACTCCGCCGGAAACTTACCGGAGCAGATACAAAAAACGTGTGATGTACTTTGCCCCACAGTAGGAGACAGCGTCCTCGACGTCCCGGATGGGCATATAAATGATTGCACTTTTGCTGGCAATTTGCCGCCGCAAAAGATTGCCCGCACTACTTGACAAAGCACAAAAACTCTGGTAAAATACTCTAGCAATCGTTCAGAGGGCTGCTCCACACGCACAGGATGGCGTCTGCTGGTAGCCGAAATTCGAAGATTGTGATGAGCACATATATCAAGTATGGCTCCCTTTAGTCATGATCGAGAAAGAGGTGAAATGAAAATGAAGCAGGGTATTCATCCCAACTATGTGGATTGCACCATTACCTGCGCATGCGGCAACGTGATCCATACCCGCGATACCAAGCCGGAGATCCGCGTTGAAGTTTGCAGCAAGTGCCATCCCTTCTACACCGGCAAGCAGAAGCTGGTTGACACCGGCGGACGTGTTGAGCGCTTTAAGCGCCGCTACGCCAACAAGGCTGGCAAGTAATTGCATTGGGTTTTTTGTATACCGCAGATGGCAACATCTGCGGTATTTTTTTTCAAATACATCATCTTGCATCTCAAAGGAGAACCCCTATGCCGGACTATCAAACGATCCGCGGTATTTCCACCTTTGAATATGAAGAAAAGCGCTCCCGCTTTATTGCTTCCGCTGCGTTTGCCGATACCGAGGAAGCTGCCCTTGCCCACCTGAACCGCATCAAAGCGGCCAACCGCACCGCGCGGCATAATGTGTATGCCTATGTTCTGCGCGAGGGCGGCCGCACCCGCTACAGTGATGACGGCGAACCCGCCAAAACCGCCGGTACCCCCGTGCTGGAAGCCATCGGCCATGCGGGGCTTTCGGATGTGATCGTGGTGGTTACGCGGTACTTTGGCGGAGTTCTGCTGGGTACCGGCGGGCTGGTGCGGGCCTACACCGCGGCGGCATCCGGAGCCTTGCAGCAGGCGGAGATTGTCAGCATGCGGCTGGTGACGGATTGCGCCGTGACCGTGCCATACCCCAAGTTTGAACAGGCCCAGCGGATGATCGCAGCCGCCGGGGCCAAACTGCAGGAACCGGAGTATGCCGACGCTGTGACCCTGCGCTGGCGCATGCCTGCCGGAACCGAAGAAGCCCTGTGCCATGACCTGAGCGAGCTGACCCGCGGCAGTGCCGAAGTGACGATCAGCAAACCACTTTACGCAGCTTTTTGATGCTGCGCAGTCATTTCTGGCAAGAAAGCAGAATTTCCCATGAAATTTTTTACATTTCATACAAGTGTTTGGCGGCTTTTTATCGTATTTATAATATAGAGAGCCGTTTTTGGGCATGATATGCCCAACGGGGAACCGGATAGGGGAAAGGAGGCTGTGCCGTGACTGTGCGGGAAGAGACCCAGACAATTGAACGCCTGACCTTAAGCCCCTATGCCGCTTTAAGTGAGCAGAGCTTTGGCCGCCGCACCCCGGAACCGGAAGATGACCTGCGGACCTGCTACCAGCGTGACAGGGACAGAATTTTGCACTGTAAAAGTTTCCGGCGGTTGAAGCAGAAAACACAAGTGTTTCTTTCGCCGGAGGGCGACCACTACCGCACCCGGCTGACCCACACGCTGGAAGTCAGCCAGATTGCCCGAACCATTGCCCGCGCCCTGCGGCTGAATGAGGACCTGACCGAAGCCATTGCCCTGGGGCATGATCTTGGCCACACCCCATACGGCCACGCGGGGGAGCGCGCACTGAACCGGCTGTGCCCCGGCGGGTTTACCCACTACCGCCAAAGCCTGCGGGTGGTGGACTACCTGGAAAAGGATGGCAAGGGCCTGAACCTTTGCTGGGAGGTGCGCAACGGGATTATTACCCACACCAAAGGCGCCTGGGCCCGCACGTTGGAAGGCTGTACCGTGCGCTATGCGGACCACATTGCCTTTTTGAACCATGATATTGAGGATGCCGTGGCCGCCGGTGTACTGAACCCCACCGCCCTGCCGCGGGATGCCGTGCAGGTGCTGGGAGATACCAAATCCCGGCGCATCACCACAATGATCACCGACCTTGTGGCAAACAGCGCAAACTGCAAAAAATGGGAAAATGCAGTTTTCCCCCGAAGTGGAGGAGGCATACGGTGTGCTGAAAGACTTTATGTACAGCACGGTGTATGTGGACAAGGATGCCAAGCGCGAAGAGAAAAAAGTGGACAAGATGATCGAAGCGCTGTATGAGCGCCTTTGCGCGGACCCCACGCTGATGCCTAATTTTTATATGCAGGTGGCATATCACCAGGGAATGGACCGTGCCGTGGCGGATTATATTTCCGGCATGAGCGATGAATTTGCTAAACCCGCCTGTTTGAGGAGCTGTTTGTGCCGCAAAAGTGGCAGGTGCTATAAAATTGGCAGTATGTTAGAGCACTGCCGCCCGCCCCCGAAGGGGCGCACATTGTGCGCCCGCTAACCTATAAATTATTACGATATATACGCGAAAGGAGGCCCGGAGCCCCATTGATCCCACAGGAATACATACAGGAAGTGGTTGCACGCAATGATATTACCGAAGTAATCGGCCAATATGTGCAGCTGCGTCATCGCGGGCGGACCTATACCGGGCTGTGCCCTTTCCATAACGAGAAAACCCCTTCGTTTACCGTCTACCCGGATACCCAAAGTTTTTACTGCTTTGGCTGCGGTGCGGCGGGGGATGTGATTAGCTTTGTGCGCAAAATTTCCAACCTGGGCTATGTGGAAGCTGTTAAACAGCTGGCGGGCCGCGCCGGGATGCCCATGCCGGAGGAGGACGACCAGGAAAGCCGTTCCCGCTCCCGCCTGTTGGAGATCAACCGCAACGCCGCGCGCTATTTTTATGACCAGCTCAACGCCCCAACGCCGGAAGCCGCCATGGCCCGCCGCTACTGGCGCGAAAAACGCGGCCTTTCGGATGCGGCCATCCGCCGGTTTGGCCTGGGCTATGCACCGGAAGATTTTGTCGGCCTTCTGCACTACCTGCGCCACCGCGGCTTTACCGAGCCGGAATTGGAATCCTCCGGCCTTGTCAAGCGTAGCGCCAAGGGCAATCTGTATGATATCTTCCGCCACCGCGTGATGGTGCCCATCATTGATGTGCGGGGCAATATCATTGCGTTCGGCGGGCGCGTGATGGATGATTCCAAGCCGAAATACATCAACTCGCCCGAAACGATGGTCTACCACAAATCCCGCACGCTGTTTGCGCTGAATGTGGCAAAAAAATCAACGTCCAAGCGGTATATCCTCTGCGAAGGGTATATGGACGTCATCTCGATGCACGAAGCCGGGTTTGATAGCGCTGTCTGTGCCTGCGGCACGGCTTTGACGCCGGAGCAGGTCAAGCTGCTGACGGAGTACGCCGATGAAGTGGTGCTGAGCTATGACTCGGACGAAGCAGGCCAGAAGGCAACGGAGCGCAGTTTGGCGCTGTTTTCCGGTACCAATTTGCAGGTGCGGGTGCTGAACATCCCCGGTGCCAAGGACCCGGATGAATTTATCCGCACCTATGGCCGCGACCGGTTTGAAGCCGTGCTGGAAGGCACCGCAACCCCGCTGGAGTTCAAGCTGGCTAAGGCAGTGAAAAAATATGACCTGCGCAACGATGCCCAGCGCCTGCAATATGTGGATGAAGCCATCGGCATTCTGGCAGGCAGCGCGGTCAGCCCCACGGCGCGGGATGTGTATGCCGGGCGCATTGCGGAGCAGACCGGCATTGATAAAAAGGCTGTGTTGGTCCAGCTGGAAAGCGCCGTGCGCGGGGCCGGGCGCAGGGCGCGCCGCAAAGAGCAGAACGAACTTTCCCGCCAGGGGATTGCGGCGGATATCCGCGTGCCCTATGACCGCGGGGGCGAAGCTGCCCTGGGGGCCGCAAGCGCCGCCCGCCAGCTTGTGGCGGCTATGCTGCAGGATGCCGGCACCATCCCCACATCCGGGAGCGGCTGAACCTTGGCATGGTGGTGCTGCCGGAAATGCAGCAGGCAATCAAGGCGATTTACGACTGCGCCGCCCGCGGCCAGCCCGCCAACGCCACGACCCTTTCCCCTTGTTGGAGGAAAAAGCCTACAGCCAGGTGATGCTGGCCCAGGCCCAAAACGCCGATACCCGCCTGACCCGCCGGGATATTGATATGCTGCTGGATCGTTTGCAGACCGCAAACCCCGAAAGCGCCCAGGTGGCAGGCACCACAGATGATGAATTCCGGCAGAAATTTGCCGCCCTTGCCCGCAAAAAAGTGGGCGAACGCCCGCCGGAAGAATAATTTCCACCCGGCCAAAACCATGTTGTTTTATCCCGTTCCAGTAAGATGGGCAGAATAAAAAACCAAAGGAGAAACTACTTATGGCAGAAAAGAAAGATTCGATTCGCAACCTGATTGAACAGGGGCCGCCGTGCAGGCAAATTGACCAGCACCGAAATCAGTGACGCTATGGAAGAAAGCAGCCGTGTTATTGACGCGGAGCAGATGGAAAAAAGCTGTATGAAGAGCTGGAAAGCAACGGCATTGAAGTGGTGGATGATGACGCCACTGATATGTCCGCTGTGGCCGATATGGGCGAGGAGGGGATGGATGACTTTTGAGGATACCGTTACCTCGGACGGCATTACCATCGATGACCCCGTTAAGGTTTACCTGAAAGAGATCGGCCGCGTGCCCCTGCTGACCCCCCGATGAGGAAGTGCAGCTGGCCATGGATATCCAGAAAGGCGGCAAGGACGGCGAACGCGCCAAGCAGCGCCTGAGCGAAGCCAACCTGCGTCTGGTAGTTTCCATTGCAAAGCGCTATGTGGGCCGCGGCATGCAGTTCTTGGACCTGATCCAGGAAGGTAACCTGGGTCTGATCAAAGCGGTTGAAAAGTTTGACCATACCAAGGGCTTCAAGTTCTCCACCTATGCAACGTGGTGGATCCGCCAGGCCATCACCCGCGCCATTGCGGATCAGGCCCGCACCATCCGTATCCCTGTGCATATGGTGGAAACCATCAACAAGGTCAAAAAGGTTTCCAGCCAACTGCTGCACGAAAACGGCCATGAGCCCAGCGCCGAAGAAATTGCCGAGCGCCTGGATATGCCGGTGGACAAAGTGCGCGAGATTATGCGCGTGGCACAGGAACCCGTCAGCCTCGAAAAACCCCCATCGGTGAGGAGGAAGATAGCCACTTGGGCGACTTTATCCCCGATGAGGAAGCCCCCGTTCCCGCCGAAGCCGCCAGCCAGACCCTGTTGAAAGAGCAGCTGGCCGATGTGCTGAAAACCCTGACCCCGCGTGAAGAGAAGGTGCTGCGCCTGCGCTTTGGCCTGGAGGATGGCCGCCCCCGCACGCTGGAAGAGGTGGGCAAGGAGTTCAACGTTACCCGTGAACGTATCCGCCAGATCGAAGCAAAAGCCCTGCGCAAGCTGCGCCACCCCAGCCGCAGCAAAAAGCTGCGCGACTTCCTGGATTGATGCCGTGATTCTTATATAGAATAGAAATAGCAAATTAAAATCATAAAATCATCTGCACCCGTACTGCTGTTTGCCCGGCGGTGCGGGTGTATTTTTGTGTGCAGCAGGCATAAATGACAAAGCCACAGCATACGATTACCCTGATGATATAGGGGAGGGGATAACGATGTGTGGAATTGCCGGACAGATCAGCGCGGACCCAAATAAGATTGCAGCCAACTACCCAGCTTACTGCCGAATGCAGAAAAGCCTTGCACGCCGCGGGCCGGACCAGCGGGGAATGTACCTGCACGGCCATGCGGCGCTGATCCATGCGCGGCTGGCTGTGGTGGATCTGGAAAACGGCTGCCAACCCATGGTGCTGGAGCAGGGCGGGGAAAAATACATTCTGGTGTACAACGGCGAGCTGTACAACACGCCGGAGCTGCACGCCCAGCTTGCGGCTCTGGGCCATCGCTTTGTAAGCCATTCCGATACTGAGGTTTTGTTACATGCTTTTGCCCAGTGGGGGCCGGACTGTCTGGAAAAACTGAACGGTATTTTTGCATTTGCTGTGTGGCAGCAGCGGGCGCAAAAGCTCTTTCTGGCGCGGGACCGCGTCGGGGTCAAGCCGCTGTTCTATGCCCTGCGCGGGGACAGGCTGATCTTTGCTTCCGAGCTGAAAACGCTGCTCTGCCACCCGGAGATCCCGCCGCAGGTGGATGCCCATGGGCTGGCCGATGTGCTGCTGCTCGGCCCCGGCCGCACGCCGGGGTGCGGGGTGTTCCGCAATGTGCAGGAATTGAAGCCCGGCTGCTGCGCAGAATACACTGTGCCACAGGTTGGTGCGCCGCGCCTCACCGTGCGCCGCTACTGGCAGCTGACCGACCACGAACACCCCGATGATTTTACCCACACCGCAGCCAAAGTGCGGGACCTGGTGATGGATGCCGTCACGCGGCAGCTGGTATCGGATGTGCCGGTGGCAACCTTCCTTTCCGGCGGGCTGGATTCCAGCCTGATTTCGGCAATCGCGGATTCCCACTTTACGGCGCGGGGCAAAACGCTGCAGACTTTCTCGGTCGGTTATCAGGATAACAAAAAGTACTTCCACGCCACCCATTTCCAGCCCAGCCCGGATGCGCCGTATATCCGCACCATGAACCAGTTCTTGAACGCGCAGCATACCTGGGTAACGCTGGACAGCGAAGCACTGGCCGCCGCCCTGCTGGAAGCGGTGGACGCCCGCGACCTGCCCGGTATGGCGGATGTGGACTCCTCGCTGCTGCTGTTCTGCCGTGAGATCCGTAAAACAGCCACCGTGGCACTTTCTGGCGAGTGCGCGGACGAGATATTTTGGCGGTTACCCCTGGTACAGGGATAAGACTCCGTGCGGGAGCGGTATGGCTTCCCTTTGGGCGCAGAGCACGGCATACAGGGTCAGCTTTTTTAAGCCGGAGGTGTTCGGCGGCATTGACCCGGCGGCGTATATTGATGAAGGCTACCGCGCCACGCTGGAGCAAACTTCCATCCGCCCCGGCCTGGATCCCCTGGAACAACGGATGCGCCAGATGTTTGCCCTGAACTTTAACTGGTTTATGCAGACCCTTTTGGACCGCAAGGACCGAATGAGTATGTACAGCGGGCTGGAAGTGCGCGTGCCGTTCTGCGATTACCGCATTGCGGAATACCTGTACAGCGTGCCGTGGGAATATAAGGATTACGAGGGCCACGAAAAAGGCCTGCTGCGCCAGGCGATGCAGGGCGTGCTGCCCACGGAAGTGTTGTGGCGAAAAAAGAGCCCCTACCCTAAAACATGGAACCCGGCGTATTTGAACGCTGTCAGCGCCATGCTGCGCAGTGCGATGCAGGACCCGGATGCCCCGCTTTGCTGCGTATTGCCAAGAGGGCAGCGCTGGAACAGCTGTTGACCGCTGCCGAGACTGCGACCCCCCTGGTATGGCCAGCTGATGACCACCCCGCAGACCATTGCCTGGTTTGTGCAGCTGAATTACTGGCTGCAAAAATACCGGGTGGAGCTGGTGTAAATACCCGTGTGGCGGGCCCGGCATCAAACGCATAACACCAAAAACAGACGAGTGCCCACCCTGCACACGGATAACGGCGGGAAGGGCACTTTTTGTTTGCAAAGCGTAAAAACCGGGAAAATGCAGAAAAAACCAGGCTGCAACCCATACAAAAAACACACAAGGTAATTGGGCATTGTGCCAATTAGCGGCATTTCAAGGATTTGTCAAGTGGCAGAAGAAATGCAAAAATAGCACTTTGCCAAAAGAAATGTGACACGCATCCGGGCGTTCAATTGCCTGATAAAAAAACACGCAAAATGCCAAAGAGCCCTTGACAATCAGCTTTTTGGCTGGTATCACTGGCATAGTATCACAAAATGGAATAGAGCGCCCTAAAGGAATTTTTGATTTTTTCGCGTTTTTTTCAAACTTTGTTAAAAACGACGAATGTTCCAAGAAAATCATTGCTTCGGCGGAGCGCTTTTTGCCAAAAACAAATCTGAACGGAATAGGAGTGGTCGCATTTTATGGTAAAGGTCAAGCCCGTACAAAACGGTCGAACCTCCAGAATGAGCTTTTCCCGCATCAACGAAGTGATTGGCATGCCCAACCTCATCGAGATCCAGAAAAACTCTTATAACTGGTTCCTGGACGAGGGCCTGCGCGAAGTGTTCCACGACATTGACGCGATCGAGGATTACACCGGGAATCTCTCGCTGGAATTTGTCGATTACCGTCTGGACAAGCACCCCAAATATACCATTAAAGAATGTAAAGAGCGTGACGCAACGTATGCTGCGCCGCTTTATGTCACTGCGCGCCTGTTGAACGAAAAGCACCGGCGAAGTGAAGGAATTCAGGAAATTTTCATGGGCGATTTCCCGCTCATGACGGATTCCGGCACTTTCATCTCCAACGGTGCAGAACGTGTTATCGTCAGCCAGCTGGTTCGTTCGCCCGGCGTGTTCTATGCTTCCAGCAAGGACCGTACCGGCAAGGACCTTTTCACCGCAACCATGAACCCCAACCGCGGCGCATGGCTGGAATACGAAACCGATTCTTCCGATGTATATTATGTGCGCATTGATAAAAACCGCAAGCTGCCGGTTACTACCTTCCTGCGCGCACTGGGTCTTGGCACCGATGAGCAGATCCGCCAGTACTTCGGCGATTCTGAACCCAAAATCAACGCCACCCTGGAAAAGGATATCACCCATTCCACAGAGGAAGCCCTGCTGGAGTGCTACCGCAAGCTGCGCCCCGGCGAGCCGCCGACGGTGGAAAGCTCCCGCAGCCACATCAACCTGCTGTTCTTTGATCCGCGCCGTTACGACCTGGCTCGTTTTGGCCGCTTCAAGATGAACAACAAGCTGTGTCTGTTCCGCCGTATTGCGGGCTATAAGACTGCCGAGGACATCATTGCCCCGCTGACCGGCGAACTGCTGGCCGCCAAGGGCGAGCGCATCAGCCACGAAAAGGCTGTTGAAATTGATAATGCCGGTGTTTCCCGCGTTACTGTTATCGTGGAGCGCAAGGGCCAGGATCCGATCAATGTGATCGTGTTCTCCAACGGCTGTGTCGATGCCCAGAGTTTCTTCAGCTTTGACGTGAAGGAATGCGGCATCAACGAGCGCGCTTCCTTCGCCGAAATCCGTAAGATTCTGGATGCTACCTCCGATCCGGAAGAGCAGAAAGAACTGCTGACCAAGAATCATGATAAGCTCATCAGCCGCACCGTTACCGTTGACGATATCTTTGCTTCCGTCAACTACCTGCTGGGCCTTGACCATGGCATCGGCGTGACCGATGAAATCGACCACTTGGGCAACCGCCGCGTGCGCAGCGTTGGCGAATTGCTGCAGAACCAGTTCCGCATCGGCTTTGCCCGTATGGAGCGCGTTGTGCGCGAGCGCATGACCCTGCAGAACCAGGAATCCGGCGAGATCACCCCGCAGAGCCTGGTCAACATTCGCCCGGTCGTGGCTGCCATCCGTGAGTTCATCGGTTCCAGCCCGCTGTCTCAGTTCATGGACCAGAACAACCCGCTGTCTGAGCTGACCCATAAGCGCCGTCTGTCCGCTTTGGGCCCCGGCGGTCTGTCCCGTGACCGCGCAGGCTTCGAAGTCCGCGACGTTCATTATACCCACTATGGCCGTCTGTGCCCGATTGAGACGCCCGAAGGTTCCAACATCGGTCTGATCTCCTATCTGGCATCTTTCGCCAAGATCAACAAGTACGGCTTCATTGAGGCACCTTACCGCCGCGTGGATAAAGAAACCGGCGTTGTTACCGATGAAGTTGTTTATATGCCCGCCGACGTTGAAGATGAATACATCGTGGCACAGGCCAACGAACCGCTGGACGAAACAACCGCTTTGTCCGTTCCCGCGTTTCCGGCCGTCATCGCAACGACATTCAGGAATTTGCCCGTGAACAGGTCGATTTCATGGATGTCTCTCCGCGAATGATGGTTTCTGTGGCTACCGCCTGTATTCCCTTCCTGGAAAACGATGACTGTAACCGTGCTCTGACTTTCCGGTTCCCGCGTCGCCATAGAGCAGGCAGTTATTCGCCTTTTGCCGTTGACAAACGCTTCGGTATTGTCCGTCAGCTTCTTTTTCTGGATCTCATAGCCAACCAGGTCGGACAGCTTCACATGCGCGATATTGGTGATCGGCACAATTTCAGCGCGCCCGTCTCTCTTTCAATCCGGAATGCCTTTATGCAGCCCGAACCGTCCCACGCCGTATTCCTGATAAAATTCTGTAAGAGTCTGCTTCATTTCTTCCGGCGTATGGTCCAGACAGAACCGCTGCGCAAGATCGCAGATCCGGTCGCGGATACGGGTATTGTATACTGCTCTCCTGCGGATTGCCCTCGTAGAAAAGCACGATAGAAAACTCCTCTGCTCCGAGCGTTTTTGCTACCGTTTGCAGATCATAAACATAAAATTCCTTGAAAATCCGGATATCGTGAAGCGCCGCCAGATTCACGCTGCCTTCCACGCTGCCACGGATTTCCGCGCTGCAGCTATAGCTGTTTTCCTTATTTACCAGAAGATTTGCAAGATAGCAGTGCCAGAGATTTCCATAAAAGCCGTATCTGCCCGCCATGTCTAACAGCCGATGCATGCAGTCGTATAAGAGCCCCCTTATCCGACAGATTGTAAAAAATCGTCCGCATAGTTTTCTGCCAGCCAGACCATGTCTGTCAGCAAATCCCCTTCTTCAAAATCCCGGTAAAGGATCAGCTGTTCCGTTTTCATCTTGTTGTATTCTCCCTTTCCGCTTATCCGGCTGTTTTCAACCGTTTAGTAATTTCCCAGAATCTTCATGTTCGAGGCCTCTTCCCGAAGTCCCCGCAGCGCGTTCTTCACGGCGCTGTCTTGCAGATTTCCCTCAAAATCCAGGAAGAACCGGTATTCCCACGTCCGTCCCTCGATCGGACGGCTCTCGATCTTTGTCAGATTTAAATGATTGTAAATAAATGCGACAGCATATGGTACAGCGAGCCGCTCTCGTGCGGTACTTCAAAGCAGATGCTGATTTTCTTTGCATTCTTCTTAAAAATCTTCTGGTTCGTCACGATGATGAACCGAGGTTGAATTGTTGAAACGTTGTTGACCGGCTTCTGTAATACCTCCAGCCCGTAAACCTTCCCGGCATACTCACTGGCAATTGCTGCCTGGGTTTTTAAACGATCTTCTGCAACCTTCCGCGCTGCAAACGCATTATTCGGCATGGAAATCTGCTGCCAGGAATGCCCGCCTAAAAAGCGCGAGCTCTGCATCAGCGACTGCGGATGGGAATATACGGTCTGAATATCGGAAATCTTCGTCCCCGGAACACCCAGCAGGCAATGCTCGATTTTTAAAAATCTGCTCACCGACGATATAGTTTTCAAATTCTACCAGAAGATCGTAAATCGCTGACGATCCCTGCCGTCGAATTTTCAATTGGAAGACTGCAAACTCCGCGCTTCCCTTTCGATTGCGCTCATTGCGTCCCGGAAGCTGTCCACATGAATGCTGTCGATGCGTTCCCGAAAAAGCGCATCATCGCAGCCTGGGAATATGCGCCCTCTGCGCCCTGAAATACGACTCTCGCCTTTTTGGTATCCAAATTTTCGACCGGGATAAAGGGCAGCCTGCTGGTGCGTCCATGGCTTTCCAGCATCTGATACTGGAGCTTTCGGCTCATCGCCATGATCTGTTCAAACAGCTCCGTCACACCCTGACTGTTAAAATCATTATGGGTCAGGGGCGTACCGCGCCAGCTTTTCTTCCTCTCTGGTTTTGTCAAATACTTTTTTCCCATTTTCGATCTTATATTCTGCCACCTGACTGCAGATTTCCATGCGCTGCTCATACAGCTGCACCAGCTGGCTGTCAATCCGGTCTATTTCATTCCTGAGCGTAGACAAATCCATGAACGCTTCCTCCATCTGTATTTTTTTACTCTTAATCTTAGCACAGTTTGCATGGAATTTGAAGTTTTGCACATACTATTTCCATGAAAAAATTGTGTAAAGATTTTTTAAAATGCGGCATCCTCGGCTGGTGCCTCGAAATCCTTGTATCCGGCTCAGAAGCGCTGCGCCGTCAGGACAAAACGCTGACCTGCCATACTTCTTTATGGATGTTTCCGATCTACGGCTGCGCCTGTCTGATCGGCCCCGTCTACCGGATTTTAAAGCATTTGCCCAAAACCGTGCGCGGGCTGATCTATATGACCGGCATCTTTTCCGTCGAGTACGCCACCGGGCGTTTTCTGGATAAAAAGGCCAATGCCCCTGGAGCTACCAGAAAAGCCCCTGGAACATCAGCCATGTGATTCGCCTCGACTTCGCGCCGGCGTGGTTTTTAATCGGACTACTGTTTGAAAAAGCGGTCGCTGCAAACGATTCGCGGACGTGACAGCACAGGGGCGGTTCGATCCCCCAAGACACCGGCAGCTGTTGCAGCAAAAAAGAATCCTGCGAAGCAGGATTCTCCGCTTGCGGCGGGTCGCGTAAGCGACATTCTACCATTCCGCCGCAGTGCGATCCGCGCGGAGCGTTTTTGTGTCATAGGACGAAGTTTCCTATGACACAAAAAAACTGCACCGAAAGCCGGATCGTTTGCATCCACAGCAGCCGCGGCTGCTAAAGCTGTCGTGACTGCCATAGCTTTCTGTCTGTGCTCAGCCCTTTTTGCGCTCATATTTAAGGAAATGATAGGTCAGGTCGAAGTAATACTGCTCGTCACTGTCGGCTGTGATCTCCCAGTCCGGATCCTCGTCCAGATTCGGGAACCACGCATCCGCTTCATAGGCATGGTCAATTTTAGTCACATGCGCGGTATCACAGTATGGCAGCAGCTGCTCGTATACGCTGCTTCCGCCGATGACATAAACCTCCTTCGTGTCATATCCCTTGACCGCCTCCAGAAGCTCTTCGACGGAATGCACAACCTGCGCATCCTTCTGCTGATATGCCTCGTTGCGGGACAGGATAATATTATCCCGGTTTTTGAGCGGCTGTCCGCCCGGAAATGTATCCATCGTCTTTCTTCCGAGCACGACAACCTTTCCGGTCGTCTCCTGTCGGAACATCTTATGATCTGCCGGAATCCGCACCAGCAGCTCCCCTTTATTGCCAATCGCCCAATTTTTATCCACTGCTACAATCAGATTCATGCGTATTCTCCTTTTATCGTCAAATTGCGATCGGGATGTCCTTTGATCTGCTCCCCGGTCACATAATCGTCTGCGCGCACGTCGTTTCTTGTGAACTGATAAAAATCCTTGATCTCCGGATTTAACCAGAATTTCGGTGCCGGATAGGGCGTCCGCGAAAATCAGTTCTTTGATAATCGGCACATGGCGGTCATAGATATGCGCATCCGCAATGACATGCACCAGCTCGCCGACCTCCATATCGCACACCTGTGCCAGCATATGCAAAAAGCACAGAATACTGCACCACATTCCAGTTATTCGCCGCCAAAACGTCCTGGGAACGCTGGTTTAAAACTGCATTTAAAGTCAGTTTATCGTGTCCTATCTTCTGCGTCACATTAAAGGTCATGCTGTAGGCACAGGGATACAGGTTCATTTCATGCAAATCCTGATGCACATAAATATTCGTCAGGATTCTTCTCGAAAACGGATTGTTTTCAGATCGTAAATCACGCGGTCCACCTGATCAAACAAGCCCTCTTTATACAGATGCTTTTACACCAAGCTGATAGCCGTAAGCCTTGCCGATACTGCCGTCTTCATCCGCCCATTCATCCCAGATATGGCTGTGTAAGTCATGGATATTATTGGATTTCTGCTGCCAGATCCACAAAATCTCGTCCGTCGCGCTCTTTAAAGCGGTGCGGCGAAGCGTCAGGAGCGGAAATTCCTTCGATAAGTCGTAGCGGTTGACTACGCCGAACTTTTTGATCGTATAGGCGCTGGTTCCGTCCGGCCAGTGCGGGCGTACCTTTTCTCCCTCCGTGCTCGTTCCATTTTCCAGAATATCCCGACACATATTGATAAAGATTTCATCTGCCATGCTCATATGCTTATCCTTGATTCCTCTGATTTTAATTCCATTTATCGCAAAGCGAATTGATCTGGTCTGCAAATTTCGCCAGATCCTTATTTGCCATTCCTTTGCAGTGCCCAATCAACGCCATCAGGCGCTGTCCTGCAGCCACAAGACGGTTGTATGCGCTGCTCTGCCCGCCGGATGCTGCAGCGGTCTTCTTTTTTTCACAGCGACAGGCTCTGTAATCTTTTTCAAACGTCTCCGTCGTCAGATTAAGACCGTTCCGCTGTAAGGGGTGCACGCATCGAGCCCGTGTTCATCCTTTAAGCAGTCCGCAAACGACATCGTAACGAGATCCTCACCGTGCACAATAAACACTTTTTTTTTCGGCTTTGTTTCAAAGCCCTCGATCCATCGATTAAACCGTTTTTGTCCGCATGTCCGGATATTCCGGTTAACACCCTGATCTGTGCGTTTACATCCACCGTCTCTCCGAACAGCCTCATTTCGTTCACTCCGTCTACCAGTGCCCGTCCCGGCGTGCCAATCGACTGATAGCCAACAAACAGAATCGTACATTCCGGTCTCCAGAGGTTGTGCTTTAAATGATGACGCACGCGCCCGGCATCGCACATGCCGGAAGCGGAAATGATGACCTTCGGCGTTTCATCGAAGTTGATCGCCTTGGATTCGTCGCTCGTGATCGCAAGGCGCAGCCCCGGAAACGTGATGGGATTGATGCCCTGTCTGACAAGCTCCATCGCCTCTTCGTCAAAAGCAGGTCCGCTCGTTTTGTTTGAAAATACCGGTTGCCTCCACCGCAAGCGGACTGTCCACATAGACCGGAAAAATCCGCATGATTGGAAACCAGTCCATCCGCCTTGATTTTGCGGATAAAATACAGCATTTCCTGTGTGCGCCCAACCGCAAACGACGGAATGACCACATTTCCACCCTTATCCAGCGTCTCCTGGATGATCTGAGTCAGCTCTCTGACATAATCCGGGCGCGTACTGCCGTGCAAGCGGTCGCCATAGGTCGACTCCATCACGACATAATCTGCCGTTTTTGTATATTCCGGATCTTTTATCAGCGGCTGGTTTTTGTTGCCGATATCCCCTGAAAAAACAAGTTTTCTGCTGCAGACCTCTTCTTTGAGCCATACCTCGATGCTGGCGGATCCAAGCAGATGCCCGACGTCTGTAAACCGGATCGTCACGTTATCGTTTATTTCCAATTCTTTCCCATACGGGCATGGTACGATACAGTTGATGGTGCCGATCGCATCCTCCATCGTATACAACGGCTCCTCCACTTCGATTCCGGCATGGCGTTTTTTGCCTTCCTGCTTTTCCACTCCGCCTCCTGCTGCTGAATGTGGGCGCAGTCCCGGAGCATGATGCTGCATAAGTCCCGCGGTCGCTTCCGTTGTATAAATCTTGCCGCGGAAGCCGTGTTGCGTACAAAAGCGGCAGCATGCCGGAATGATCGATATGGGCATGCGTTAAAAACACAAAATTGATCTGAGATTCCGGAACCGGCAGCGGGCAGTTTTCAAACCGGTTGACGCCCTGTTCCATTCCGTAATCGACCAGCATATAACTGTCTCCTGCCTGCAGGTAATGACAGCTTCCTGTCACTTCATGATTCGCACCGATAAACTGCAGCTTCATACACCATTGCCCCCGTTTTTTTATTTCAATTCGTTCGCCATCCGGTAGAATTGGTCATATATGCCATGCTTTTCCAGAAGCTCTTCGTGATTGCCTTCTTCCACGATGCCGTCATGGGTCAGCACCAAAATACGATCGGAATTTCGGATAGAAGAAAGCCTGTGTGCGATGGTCAGCGTCGTGCGCCCTTCAGACAGCCTGCCAAGGGATTTTGCTACCTCGTATTCGCTCTCGTTATCCAGCGCACTGGTCGCCTCATCCAAAATAATAATCGGCGGGTTCTTTAAAAAGACACGGGCGATGCTGATTCTCTGCTTCTGTCCGCCGGAAAGCTTTACGCCCCGCTCGCCCACGTAGGTGTCGTAGCCATCCTTCAACTCTGTGATAAACTCATGCGCGCCCGCACGTTTTGCAGCTTCCATCACTTCTTCACGTGTCGCATCCGGTCTTCCGTAAACGATATTGTCATAGATCGTGCCCGAGAACAGATAAACATCCTGCTGCACGATACCGATATTATGGCGCAGGCTCTTTAACGTGAAATGTTTGATCGATTTTCCGTCAATTGTGATCTCGCCACCCGTCACATCATAAAAACGCGGGATCAGGTTGCACAGCGTTGTTTTTCCGCCGCCGGAAGGTCCTACCAATGCTACCTTTTCTCCCGGATGAATTGTCAGGTTTAAGTTTTTGAACACCTGATTGTGATCATCCGGATATTCAAAGCTCACATTGTGGAATGCGATTTCGCCCTTCGGCTCTCCCATTTCCACAGCGTCTGCCTCATCGAAAATTTCGATGTCCGCATCCATGATCTGCAAAAACCGTTCAATTCCTGTCATGCCGCGCTGGAACTGTTCCGCAAACTCGATAATCCTGCGGATCGTCGCAATCAGCGTCGTCACATACAAAAAGAAACGCCACCAGGTCGCCTGCCGCGACCCATCCTTTTTATCATAAATATGCTGCCGAAAAGCAAAACAGACACATACATTGCGCCGTCAAAAGCGTGGGTTGTTGCATTAAATACCGCCATCAGGTGATAGGAGTCTCGCTTGATGTCAAAGAACTGTCTGTTGTCTGTCTCAAACTTGTTCGTCTCCATCTGTTCATTTGTAAATGCCTTTACAACCTTCTGCCCCAGCAGGCTGTCCTCAATGCGGGCACGTTTAATTCCCCAATCTGGTTTCTCTGTCTGCGGAATACATCCCGCATTTTAAAAATTCAGATGCATGCACACTGCAACCATGATCGGAACAATCAGGAAAATAATCAGCGTCAGAAGCACATTGATCCGCATCAGGATGATAAATGCGATCACGAGCTTAACCCCGGCAATAAAAAATTCTTCCGGGCAGTGATGCGCAAATTCTGTCACATCAAACAGGTCGTTCGTAATCCGTCCCATGATCTGTCCGACCTTGGTATTATTATAATAGGTATTCGACAGCTGATGCAGATGCTGATACGCGTCCCGGCGCATGTCTGTTTCGATTTTCGCGCCCATGATATGTCCGACGCCCGCCATATAATAAGTGGCAACGCAGTCCACTATGCGCAGCGCCAGATAAATCGCAACCACGCCCAAAATTGTCTGAACCGAAAGCTCTGCCAGATGATATAATCCCTGATTGGTAATGTAACGCATAATCATCGGCAACACCAGCTCGCACAGTGTCGTCAGCCCGGCGCAGAATAAATCCAGCACCAGTGTTTTCCAGTATGGTTTAAAATATGGCTGAAAGCGCCGGAATAGCTCTTTTGTTGTATATTGCCTGTCTTTCATGGCAATTTTCTCCCCTCATCACTCGTATTTTACAGACGGACTATACCATCCGTTTTTTTTAGTATAACACAAAAACAGCTCTCATGTAAACGGCAGGTGAAACTGCTTCCCGCTTTGTCACCCCTGTTTTCCTCTTCATAAAATAAGAAAAAAGGCAGTGTCTTCCCCGTCTTTTGTAAGGAGACTTCCATGATGGCTTTCTGTTCTTCCTGCTGCCCTGCAGACAACGTTTCCAGCCGCTGCAGCGGTGATTCTCCGGGCTGTTGTACGCAAACCGCCTGCCCTGCTTCCGGCCGTCCGGCCTGCACGCTGCCAACCGCCTGCCGTCCCGGCGCTTCCTGCATATCCAGACAGGACATCGAACGCCTGCTTCTATGGAAGCTCCGGGCTTATAAATGCCAAAGCAACCGGTTTTGCTCCCGGTTGGCAAAACGCCCCGGCGTGTGCCGTTCCGATTTCTTTTTTCACTGACGCAGCTTTGGCTGCCGGGATGCCTACAGCCGCCAAATACAGTCCGTATCTGCCTATAGCGTCCTTCCGGCGGCGGTATATAACAGGGCATTACAGATTGCCGCCGCTACGTTCGAACCACCCTTTCGTCCACGCGCCACAATATACGGCACCGGATCCTTCAGAATTTCTTCCTTGCTTTCCACTACATTGACAAAGCCCACCGGAACCCCGATGACCAGCACAGGATCCACTTTTTTCTCCAGGATCAGCTCATGCAGGCGAATCAGCGCGGTCGGCGCATTCCCGATCGCAAAAACCCATCTGCCCGGAAGCCTGGCCGCTTCCTCCATACCACCCACGCGGGTCGTCGTCTGTCTTTCTTTCGCAAGCCTTGCCACTTCCGGATCGCTCATAAAAACAACGTGCGGTCCCGCCAAAGCTCTCCAGGGTGCTTTTATGGATGCCGGAAAGGGCCATCTGCGTATCTGTCACAATTCCAGCCCCGGCCTTTAATGCTTCCACAGCTTTTGTCACCGCGCCCTCCGAAAAAACAAGGTTGTCTACATAGTCAAAAATCCGCCGTCGTATGAATCACCGTTTGATAACCGGCTCGTTTTCCGGTAAAAGCTTCCGGTCACCCAGCTCCTTCGTAAGGATCTCAAAACTACGTTTTTCAATCTCACCCGGCAGTACGTATTGATTGCTCATCTGTCGCCCTCCTGCTTCTCCATCATCCGGTAAATCTGTTCCATATCCAGTGCTTTTCTGACTTCAGCTGCCAGAAGATCATACTGGCTTTCCTTAAATGCCGCATAATCCTGTGTCAGCGCCTCTGCATGCAGATTCCTTTTTTGAGAAAGCAGCGCGCCGCAGATTTTTTGTCAGCGACCCGTCTTCAAAAAGTCCGTCATTTTAAGTACCGGCAACATTACTTTTTGCGCCGTCTGCCTGCCAGTCCTCAGTCCTCCTTCCGTTTGGCGGATTCTGGAGAACGAGTTTTTCCGTTTCTGTTTGGCAATCCCCGCCATATGAATTTCATAACCGGAAAATACACTGCCGCTAAGAACATCTCCTGCGCCCCTGGGTTTTGAAGAATTTCTCCTGTCACCCGGGTCTGCACCTTTTCTTTTCCAAAAACGGTTCGAACCGGCAAAAGCCCCATTCCATGCAGGCTTCCTCCCCCTTCTTCCCCGTCCGGATCTTCGATGCTTTCGCCCAACATCTGATAGCCCCCGCAGATTCCCAGCACCGGCACGTTTGCTGCCGCAAGCTTCAAAATAGCTGCTTCCATACCATTCTGGCGCATCCATTTCAAGTCGCTCATCGTATTTTTGCTTCCGGGTACAATCACCATATCCGGCTGTCCGAGGGTTTTTACATCCCCTGCATAACGCAGACTGATTCCGGGCTGCTGCTCCAACGGGTTAAAATCGGTAAAATTCGAAATATGCGGCAGGCGAACCACTGCGATATCCACGCCTGCCCCCGCCTGTACCCGGGACAGACGAGGCGCGAGACTGTCCTCATCATCCGCTTTGCATCAAATCCACGGAATGACACCTGCTACCGGAATTTCGTCAGCTCTTCCAGCGTTGCAAGTCCGGGTTTTAAAATCTCAACGTCTCCCGGAACTTGTTGATAATCAGTCTTTCACCGTTTTCTTTCTTCCTCTTCCAGCAGGGCAACTGTCCCGTAAAAGCTGCGCAAAAAACGCCGCCCGGTCAATATCTCCGGCAAGCAGCACCGGCGCGTCCACCATCTTCGCCATGCCCATGTTGACGATATCGTTTTCTTTAAATTGATCTCTGCCGGCTGCCCGCGCCCTCAATCACAATAATGTCATATTCCTCTTCCAGGGATCGGTAAGCTTTCATGATTTCCGGCACAAGCTGCTTTTTATATTTAAAATAAGACGCTGCAGGCATATTTCCCAGCACATGCCCGTTGACAATAACCTGGCTTCCTACATCACTGGTAGGTTTTAACAGAATCGGGTTCATCCTCGCATCCGGTCTGATTTTCGCAGCTTCCGCCTGCATGACCTGCGCGCGCCCCATCTCTGCCCCGTCTTCCGTGATAAAACTGTTGAGCGCCATATTCTGGCTTTTAAACGGTGCAGTCTTAAAACCATCCTGCGTAAAAATACGGCACAGTGCCGCGCAGATCAGGCTCTTTCCGGCACTCGACATCGTGCCCTGAATCATAATATTTTGCTTCATTGTTTTTCCCCATTCCATTTCCGCAAACGCCTTCAGACAGTCCCGACGCAATCGGGTTCAAAGCTGCTTTTTTCCTGACACAAAAAAGTGCCTCCAGAAACCCACGGTTTTCTTCCTCTGTGCGCACTGCAATCCGGTAGTCCCCGGGCTGCAGGTTATGATAATTGGAGCAGTCCCGCATCGGGAATCCTGCTTCTTCCATTCTTTTTCCAAGCGTCGCATCGTGACTGCGAAACAACAGATAATTGGCTTTTCCCTCCCAGACTGTAAATCCTGCCTGCCGCAAACCCTTTACCAGAATCGGACGCTGTTGTTCCACCAGTTTTCTCACCCGGTCTGCATATGCCTGCTCGAAAGTGCGGCGACTCCGGCTTCCTGTGCCAGGCGACACTCCCCACGGCTGTCCCGCTTTCCATCAGCTGTTCTTTTCGCTTCGCATCACTGCACACGCAATATCCAAGCCGGACCCCCGCCATCGCATAGAGCTTCTGTAAACGCCCTCAGAATCACCAGGTTCGGATACTGTCCAAGATACGGCAAAAGCGTCCGCTCCTTCCGATCCGGTAAAAATTCCAGAAAACACTCATCCAACACAAGAAGTGCACTGCATTCCCGACAGCGCTCCAGAATTGCTGTCAGCAGGCTGTGTTTTGTGCACTGCCCGGTCGGATTATTCGGTTCACACAGAAAACAAGATCTGTATCCGGCGTAATCTGTCCCAGAATATCCTCCTGAATCTGAAACTGATCTTCTTCTTTTAGTTCATAAAATAACTTGCTCCCTGACAGTCCTGCCTATACTCCAAATGCCGGAGTCAAGCCAGCAGTAATTTCGGTTTTTCTCTGCCTGAAAGCCAGTCGATAAACTTGTAGATCTGCTGCCCTTGCTGCTACAGATAACCCATTCTTCCGAGTTATGGAAAGCCTCCAAGTTTTGAACCAGTTTGCATAATTTGATCCGACACTATTCATTTTCCCTGCCGCCCAGCGATTTTGCCTCTGATTATCTGGTACACTCCAGTGATATTTGGTAGAAAAAATCCGGATGCTGGTTTCAGACGCTCCTTTGTCTCCTGCCCAGCTCCCTGCCATGAATCAGTCTCCATTCTCCTCTGCCTGCGCACGATTACATAGCTGCATTCTTTCTGCATATTCCCTCTGTAAGCTATCTATATATTTATAATAATATATATAGCATATCTGACTGCAGAATACGAGTGCGTGATTTCAGTTTTGCTAGGATTTCATCATCTGTTAATCTGCATATTATCTGTTTCCATTGTCTGCAGATCTCCCAATTCCGTCGGCTTTTTACTTGCAGCCTCCTTAAAATACTATGCATCCTGCAAGTAGATGTCTGGCCTATGCTACACTTAAGCCCGGCGGAATTCCGTTTGCTGCGCTTCCAGATTTGAAACGCATGCTTTGCGTTCTGCTCAAAGCCTAGATATGCTAAACATTATCAAAAGCAGAAATTCATGCTGGAATATAGTTTGGTAACAAGTTATCCAGCCAGCTTTGCTGCGCGTCCAGTATGTGATATCATTATTTTATAGCGCGACTATGCTGTTCATCGTATTGATCGCTATAAAGCAAAGTCCCAATGGTGCAATTTCCGATTTCATTGATAAAAGTTATGCCAAGTATACTGTCTAAAAATTTTCTGCCATTGCCCTAATCGAGTACATGTAATTGAACGCGGCATTGA
>VOFK01003082.1_pt1 | contig 43672 bp, 83 predicted proteins | sample 5384121 | NCBI WGS metagenome assembly VOFK01 (sample SAMN12384730, study PRJNA508395) | human gut metagenome | isolation source: healthy gut J | host: Homo sapiens | reverse complement strand
ATCGGTATTACTACTTCGTTCAGTTACGTATTGCTCATTCCGTTTTTCCGTCTGAATCAGGAATTCCGCCATTCCATGCAGAATTTATGGGCTTTAACATAATTCTTGTCTTTTCATATTTTTTTTTATTAAACTGATACATTTTATAATTAGAATCATTGAATAATGTATTACCGCAGTCATAAACACCATTTCCAACCTCGACTAGCGATAATGTTTCAATCGGAACAGTGTCTGTACATTTAAGTTTGAACATTAAAGTGACTGCAGGCATACGTGCACCTTCTTCTGTACCTTCATCAAAATCGCCATAATCAGGTTTGTCTTTTTTGAAGTCTATTCAATGTATCAGCAGGGTAATCATAACGTCCTTTTGTATATGCGACTTTTCCATTAGCATCATGTGCTGTTAATTTAGTTAATTTTCCATCTTCAGAAGCATCTATAAATATATCTCCAGATATCGTAATAGACTCGCCGACATATTGAACAATATTATTTTGTAGCACGTTCAATCTTTCTTATTCTGATTGACAATATATTACCACCTGTATCTTGTTTAATAGGACCGGATATATCATGTTGTTCATAGATTTTTACGTTATATTTAGTCAAAGACTTTTTCAGAAACTCGGCTTTTTTATCTACGTTATATCTATCTTCTTTAACCTCTTTCTTCTGTAGAATTATCAAAGCCCATAACATCAACAAGACTACCTTTGTAGGGGAATTTTTTGCTTAGCATCCCATTTGCGAGTATCCCAGAAATTTTGTCCTCCAACAGTACCGATACCTCCTAGTTTAGGTACAGGTACAGGATTGATAAGCATAATTTCAAAATTATCAAATCCTTCGAGTGACCATGCATATTGTGCGGCTTTATATGCTGCACATACACCACCCATTCCTGCACCATAAACTACAATTCTTCTATATGTATCGATTTTTTTATCAGATTCACTTGCAAATAAATATGATTTGTAATCGTCTTGTGTCAGATTGTTTTCCTTGGTGTATAAAAGTTAATGATGGTATATCTACTTCAAATCCATCAAAATCAACTGTATTTGTAACAGGATTATAGTGGAATAATTCCTGACGTTTTTTTACTGAGGTTATCGAATACATTCTTAAGTTCGCGATTGCGATATTCAATCATTCCAGAATTGATATCATTGACAGTTGCATGGTTTATGTATGATGTATTATCTTCAGTTGCCATCAATTGTACTTCATCTCCTTTTTTGTCAAGAGTGATACAATCAATATTAAGTTTTTTTATCATACAAAGTCATTGCATTTAATTGGCCTTTTTAAATTTTCTGACGGATTGGTTATTTTGTAGTGATTTAATATATATGTTTCAATATCGCTTAAATCAGAAAATAAGAGATACATAAGACTTTCAGGCATAACAAGGTGGTTATTTACTAATCTTATTGTGGAACGAGTGGTATTTTTTTGTATAGTGGTGCATAAAAAGCATTGTCAGCAGGTTCTTTATATATAGTGCGTGTTATACCGTTCATAGTTACATTAAAGTATTTTTTTCCCGTTAGCATCTATTTGTTCTCTGCTGAAACTTGCTACTTTCCCTTGTGACCATAGACGCCATATACGTTTTTCAAGATACCAGTCACGGTCATTGTGAGAATCATTAATAATGTCCAAATCCATATCCATGCGGAATGTTTCTTTTGTTCATATAAAGACCGGAAGCAGTATACGATACCTGTCTTTTATATGCTTGCTCTCCAGATAGAGATTTATAGTATGTACAAGTTTCAGGACCAGAATAAAATCTGTGTTGATATTTTACAACAACATTGGAATTGTTATCAGTCACCGTACATCCTTGTTTCTGTGCGTATGGTATAATATATACCATATTATTAGGTATTGAATGAAGAACGGTGATAACTTGGGTTTGCTCACAGTCCTTAGAATGAGGAATAGACGTCAGCCCTACATCAGCCGGATCTATTGTGGTTCTGCCACGTACTTTTTAATGTACATTTTCCTTCCTTATAAAGATTTACAGTCATACTCATAGAACTTGACGGCGCAGTATTATGAAACCACTTTGTTTCTGAATCTGTCTGAACTCCAATAGCAACATGGTCAAGGCAGGACGTAGTAAATGTAATTTTTGCTTGGTTTCCTGCAATGTAAGCATAATTTTCTCCGTTGTTAAGTATAGTTTCAACTTTTGTGATTGATATTGTAGGTGTAAGATTTTTTTACTGCGGATAATAATTTAGTCTTATCATAATAAGTACTAGAATTAAAGCTTGTCTGCAGTGTTGAAATGGCATAGGGTTTGCCGTTTATAAAAAGATTTGTGCTGTTTGATGACAGGCGTTCTTTTCGGATATATAGCTTGTCTTCGATATATGATTTTACAGTATTGCTTTCGATTGCTATTGCTCCGAGATAGCTGGCTGATTTTCCAAAAACTGATTCGACTGCTTCTTCAATATTTTTTGTACTAGTTGTAAGGTTAAAATAATTACCGCCTGAAGTATCATTTACGCGGATTCTGTTAGTTATATTAAGTTGTTTACTTTTAGAAGCCACATAGATTTTGCTTTTATACTGTGAAGCTGAATATGAGTGTCCATTATCATCAGTTCCATAGTAAAATCCACAACTGCCGGAAATAGTTTATCTATATCTACAAAATTAGATTCAAGTGCTGAAATAACATCTTTTCGTTCTGCATATATCCAACCATTAAAGCGAACAGCATTTGGTATATAAAAACTTTTTCCACAGAGAATAATGAAATTATTTTCATCCTGTGTAGCGTCTAAGCCTGTCAGACTTTTGATTTGTGCAATTACCCTATAGTAGTTTTTAGGTACACCTTGTACATCTTTATAATCAAGAACAGCTTCAATAGTTGCATCTGCAGGAATATAATTATCATAATCATAAACGATATAATCAGGCAAATCATTTACTAGAATTTTTGTATGTTTTACCGCCTTCTTCGGTAAAGACTATTCTGTCACTATAAACAGAAATATCTGCCTGAGCGACATTATAGTGAATCATAATCCACTCTGATACAGTGCAAAGTTTCTGGATTTGAACATCAAATGATGAGTATACATATCGTTCATCATCGCAGAAAACAGCATCCTGTGCAACAGAAACATAATATAAATCACCTTGTTTTTTGAACGAGCAAAGGTCTCTTTGTTTGTGGGTTATAGTCAACTGTATATCCAGCGCCTGTTTCTTCTTCAATTAAATCCTGAACTTTGATATAGTCATGACGATATTCAGTAGCTCCTAAAGGTGCATATGCCATAGAATTACATATAACTTGATTAGCATAAGTAAATGAATAAACACCTTTTGTATATAACTCTTGTACCTTTGTTTTCCGAGATAAACTGTATATCTTCTTCGGCTGCAGCAGAGTATTTTTTTTCTTAGGCGATCAATACTTCTTTCCATTTCTGTGAAAGTTACACTTGCAGCAGAATCTACGTAATATTCACCGTTAATTTCTTCTACAGCTGAGACAGGGGTTACTTTAGCAAAAAGCTTCTTCCTGATTAGTAACAGCAATCATAACATTAGTTGACTTGTCAAAAAAATAACATATGTAAATATATAATTATCAACTTGAAAATGACTTGTGGCAATATCAAGGAAGGCGTTGCTTGCCTGGAACATAAGGGGGGAATATCAGAATCATCATAGCTGTCTTCTACCCTGCATTCAGAATATACTCCGTATCCATAACAGTCACTATGATCAGGACTGTCATCTTCGTCCCATTCCGTATAGTTATCGTATTCGTCCCATGTATCACCATAGTCCACTTCATCCCATTCGTCCCAACAATTATATTCGTTAAAATTATTTGACATTTTTATTCATCTCCAATCTTTTTTTTTTTTATAATATTTCTTATATATTTGTTATATATATTTTCAAATTCTATTCCTCTGGATATTGCTTCCTGCATTCGTGTTTTGATATGACTGATGATTATACTAAAAGCTGTACAAGAAAATTCAGGAATATTTTCTATTCCGCCAGCAAGAATAGATTCATTTAAACATCCGCCATTACAAAGATGATATACGTTACATTGTTCTCTACATTTCTGCTTGCGTATGGCACTTTTATTTATAATATTTTTATAAATTTTTGTTTCAAAAACATCATGTAGATCATTAAAGTCCATTATATTTCCAAGACGATACTCTTCAGGATAATATCTTCCGCAGGGATATATGTCACCGTTTGAATGTACACTTAACCAATGTTTTAGACAACTACTGTGTGTACAGTATTTTGGTTTGCCAGATATAACAGATTGTGCATAACTATAGAAGGGACTTATACTGATTCCGGTAGTAGTATCAAATAGCCATAAATCAAATAATTCACATATTTTTTCTGCATAATATTCTGGATCTGTTAATAAAATATCCTCGTTTTCTTTTAGCAGATCCAGATGCAAATATTGTATTAAGTTTTAAAGGCTGATTCTTATTGCGGAAATATTCATAAACATCAATTAAGTTATTAATATTATGCTTACCTACAACAGCTATAGTACCAGGGATAATGTTATATTTTTTTTTTAATTTTCATATCCTTTTTAAGGTCATATTTGTATGACTTCGCAAAAAATCATTGTATGGACCTTCAAATGAAAATCCAATTAAAATGTTATTATCTGCAATAAATTTTGCAAACATCTTCAGTGACATAAGTTCCGTTAGACTGCATGCTATTTTTTAATATTTTGGTTAGGGTTATGTTTATATTTTTGTTCTAATTCTAGAGCACGTTTATAAAATGTCAGAGGCATACTTAAAGGTTCACCACCATGCCAGATATAGTGTATACCTGAAAAAAATGTGGCACGCTTGAAGAAATTAATTTCTCTAGCATTTTGTCTGACATTTGTTCATTATCATAACCTGTTCCAGCGTGATAACAGTGTTTGCAACGTAGATTACAGGCATTAGTAGGTTTTACTATAATAGAAATAAGATCATTTTTATTTATCATAATAAATTCTCCCTTTAATTTTGTATAATATATAATTTAAGATATTTTTTGTTAAATTGCAGAACATAAAATTAAATATGTTCTGCTAAAAAATTTAACTGTGTTATATAGACCAATGCATAATAATAATTTTTTTTGATCATCCATGTCTGATATAATATCTGGAGGCAATATATTGTATTTAGAGCACCAATCTATAGCATCTTTTGCTTTTTCAGAAACATCTGTACTATGGGGGCTATTTTTTATCCGAAATATATTTTTAAATTGAATCCAGTTGCAATTCCTTTTTGCAACTGCAGTAACAAAGCTTATTTTTTGTTTTTTTGATATATTTCAATATCATTGCTGTTATCTATGAAACATACCTCAAGCAATGCTGAACAAACTCCCTGAGATTTTAATTTTTTGAAATAACACGGAAATCTTTTCTTTTGACACCTCTGTTGTGATATTTAACGCAATTACATAAGTTTTTTAGAATTTCGTTTTCAACAGTTATTCCACTTTCAGCTGTGGTAACAAATATTTCACTTCCAGAGCCACCTCCTGAATTAAAATGAATTTCCAAAACGTAGTTATATTTTGAAAAATCATAATTATTAGAACCTAAGAATTCAAACCAATTACGATTAGTATCTGCCAATGTTACATTGCAAAAAAGATTTTAAATTTTCTTTTAGCAATACAGCAAATTCTCTGGTCAACTCAGCTTCTTCATAACCATTGCCGACAGCACCGCTGTCACCATTTCCGTGACCTGCAATTAATAAAACGTTCATCCTCAATTCTCCTTTTTTTTTATATGTTAGGTTCATCATATGTCATAGCTTTTTTGCTGTCACTTATACCTTTTGTTGTAGGATCAATTAAAAAATTATAAATACTTATAACCATAATAAAAATTATATATGGGTTTGAAAAAAGCTTGACGAATAATCTCAAATAGTTTATACCATGACGTTATTTCAGAGGCTGTTATTCCCATATAGGCAAAAATAGATGAGATTATTGAAACTATTAGCTGAATATAGAACACAGGATTTTTAAATCTTATTTTCCAATTAATCATATTTTTCACACTCCAATCTTTGGATTCGTTGTTCATTGATTTTTCTTCTTGTTCAACAATTGTCATTCGTTCAACAAGATTATTGTGAGCTTCAACTTTTTCTAATTGTTCAATTCTGTATAGTGTTTTGTCATTTGATTTCATAACACCTATCATAGAACCAATGATTGTTCCAGCCATTGAAATTAAAGCTACAATAATTGTACTGTCTATAATTTTCATATTTACTCCTCTCGCATATAATATTTTTATAATCCTAAAAAAATATCTTATTATCTATATAAGATAATAGATTGAATACATATAATTCTATAGTTCACCTCCTAAAAACAATATTTTTTTTGCATATAGAATGTTGTATCTTTTATATGTAAATTATTTGTTATATGTATATTTAATAATTATAGATAGATGGAAATATATAATTGTAAACTGTTATAATACTTTTTGTTAAATTTATGATGTGTTGTATTAATTTTTCACATAAGAAAAAAGTATATTATGAAAGCTTAGTTTAAATGTTGAGGATTGAGTGTATAAATAGTGAATCAGAATCTTGTCAAAGAATATTATGATAGCTATTTTCAAGAACATTTGCTTATGATAAAATAGTTATATTCAGATAATCATTTATTGCCATAAAATAAATAAGCTGGGTTCATCAAAATATTTGATGATAAATCCAGTTTGTTTTTTATTAATATTAAAATAATTGTATAAACAATATATATATATTTGTGATATTTAGACAAAAAAAGAGATTTTTTTTGTGAATTAGGTTCCTTTTTTTCACTGCTTTTTTGCGATTTATTATTAATGAGGAGCAAAAAAAGTTCATTTTCAAAATTACATATAGAGGGGTGGAAAAGTTATGCTTAATTCCTCATATGATGGTGAAATAGAACAATGGGATATGATTGATAAGTATAGTATGAATGTTATATATACTGCATCAGTTGATATACGTCGCAGAATGAGCGCAAAGAAAAAGAAGTTTTGATTTTGTTGAGTTTGATACAGATTTAGTAGGAGAACAAGATATATATCCAAGTGAATATGTTATTATTTCTGATAACAGCGGACATTGTTGCAATGTTAAGAATGAATGGTTGTATGAAGCTATGTTATTTCTTGATGATAAATTAAAAGAAGTGTTGATATTAAAATATTGGTATTTATTATCAAGAAGAGATATTGCAAAGATATTAAACGTTTCAGAGAAAACTATTACAAATTGGAAAAACAAAGCTTTTAAGCTAATAAAAAAATTATAAAGAAAGGAGATTGGAGTGTGATATTCGTGGACCTTAAGAATCGAACTGCAGAAAAAAAGCTATCAACGGGGATTGTGATGCACAGATATTAATGTTGAAACGCTATGAGAGATATATAAATAAAGTTTCAATGGTTACTAAAAAGATAGGTTTGGAAATTTGATAAGATATGTAGACGAAGATTTTAAAGCAGAGATACAGATGAGGTATCTTGAAGAACTTTTGAAATGTAAGGTGATAAAAAATGATAACAATACAAAGTGACTTATTTGAGTTTGCTTATGTACCCGATTGGTACAGGCATCTTCATGATTTAAAATGTATGGCATTGCCGGAGGCATGGCAGTTCAAGAAACCGGCAGTTGAAACAAAGAATGCAGAAACACCGATATTGGAACGATATATACATACAATTTTTTCGTAAACAGGCTATTGAATTCAACTCAGAACAAGAAGATAATAAAGCATTAAAATATTTTTACATTGAGAATGAATGTGCCTGCTTTCATACAGGATTATACACCCCGAGCTATAAAGGCATATATGGCTGCTTTTTCAGAAATAAAAAGCAGGATTCTATGCTTGAATGGTATTTTAAAGGCTTTTTGTGATGAAATGTCACCATGGCTTAAATATATAGAGCCGTTGCCTGAACGACCGGTGTATCATATGGCACAGCAAGGTTTGAATTTTAATCCCGAATGGTCAATAAGGGTAAATGTTGAGCATATTTTGGGTGATGAAGAAAATCTAAATAGAATTCCCGCAAAAATAAGAAAGGCTAAAAGTAATTTGCCGTTGCTGTTGGAAACTGCGGTGGAACTTGCAAGGCGAAAAGCAGTTATAGAACCGGGACTTATTTCTGCACAGGGATATATGGGGAGAGTGCAATATTTACTTCCGATATATCTTACTAAAATGAATAAGCCGGATTTGGCAATGACACTGACAGTTATGGACGGATACTATTTAGGAAACACTTGTCTGACTCTTGAAATGGCATATCTCAATGCTCGGGCAATAGCCAAACCATCAGCACCATGGCTTTTGGAGCTTATAAAATAATTAAAAAACAGAATGCTTGGTAAACAGTTCTTTTTCTGAACTGTTTACCAAGCCTTTTTTTTTATCAATGAAAAGGAGACTTTTATATGAAAACTTAATTCAGAGCCGAATGGCTTGCGTTAAAAAAAAAAATGCGAGTTTTTTCGGCTTGTTAGAGTGCCGTTTTTCTTGCGGAAAGGCGGCACTTTTATGAAAATTAAATATGAGTTTGCGGACGGAGATGTGGAAGTTGATGTTCCTAATGAATGGGCGAGTATTCTTGTGGAACTGGACAGACTGGAGAGGAATAATGATAAGAAGGAAAGACGCAGGCACTATTCGCTTGATGCGTGTGTATATGAAGGAATTGTTTATGCGTCGGAGGACAAAAATCTTACGGCGATTTTTGAAACAGACAGTAAGTTCGGAAGATTAACAGAAGCGATAAAATATCTTTCGGATAAGCAGAAGTCCCTTATACAGGCTGTATATTTTGACGGAATGTCTGTAAGTGATTGTGCGAAACATATGGGGATAAGTCAGTCGGCAGTATCACAGCAGTTAAAAACAATTTATAAAAAGCTGAAAAAGTTTTTATAAAAAACCTTATATTTCAGTCTTTTTGTGTCCGTATAGTGAAGGGTATTAAAAAATCAGCCTTTCGGAAAGGACGTTTAACTATGAAACATACATTAACAATCAGTGTTTCAAAGAAACCGAGAGCAGACAGTATTCAGTGAATTTCCGCAGTATATCCATAAGAGAGAAATTTCTGCGTCTTTTGTTTGGCATACCGTGTAAGATGACAATACTTGTTCCGGGTGACAGTGTAGAGAAACTTTCGATATGTGAAGTGAACAAGGAGGGGAGAGGATGAGCAGAACGAAACTTTTTGCTTGATGTCGTAAGCGATATGCGTTCGCTTGCGGACAGCTTGGAAACTATAGCAAATGCCGTGGCAGGCAATGACGGCATATCAAAGGAAAAAACAAGCTGATAAGCCGAGCGTTACACATGAAATGCTGCGTGAACTTGCGGTTAAACTGTCAAGAAACGGTAAGCGTGAGGAAATAAAACAGCTTATTGAAAAATACGGAGTAAAAAATATTACCGCTGTTGCAGAGTCAGACCTTGATTCATTTTATGCAGATTTACAGCAGATGGAGGTATCTTGATATGCCGCCGTTAAATAATGCTGTACTTTCTGCATCATCGGCATATCGTTGGCTTGAATGTCCGCCGTCGGCACTGGCAACAGCAGATATTCCGGACGAAACAACAATATATGCACAGGAAGGTTCGGCAGCTCATGAGATGGCGGAATATAAAAATCAGATGGCATTTAGGTGAAAAGGACCTTGCACCTCCGAATATCGGAAACTTCAATGCAGAAGAAATCGACAGATATACGGACAGCTATGCGTATTATGCGACAGATAAAATCGAAACAATAAGAAAAAAAATATGTCCCGACGCAATAGTTATGGTAGAACAAAGACTTGACTTTTCAAATTATGTTAAGGACGGTTTCGGTACGGGTGACCTTGTTATAGTTGCAGATGATGTACTGCAGGTTATAGATTTTAAGTACGGCAAAGGAGTGACGGTATCGGCGGAGCACAATCCGCAGATGATGTTGTATGCGTTGGGTGCACTTAATCTTTATGGTTATCTGTACGACATTAAGACAGTGAAAACAGCTATTGTTCAGCCAAGACTTGATAATATTTCCGAATGGGGAGATTTCTGTTGATGAACTTCTGGAATGGGCGGAGAATACACTGAAACCGATAGCCGAACTTGCCGCAAAAGGCGAGGGCGAATTCAAAGCGGGAAATCATTGCCGATTCTGCAAATTAAGAGCTGTATGCAGAAAACGTGCAGAACTTATGCTTGAAACCGCAGAATATGAGTTTAAAGAACCCGCGGAACTTAATGACGATGAAATATTGCACATGCTGACAATAGCGGACGACCTGTCAAAATGGGCAGAAGATGTATATTCTTATGCACAGGCGAAAGCTATAAATGAGGGGAAAAGCTGGAGCGGATTTAAAATAGTCGAGGGACGTTCCAAACGACAGTATGCGGACGAAAACAAGATTGCAGAGGTCTGCCGAAATAACGGTTATACCATGTCGCAGATATATAAAAAGCACGCTTATAGGTATAACGGATATGGAAATGCTTATGGGCAGAAAAATTTTTAAAGAACTGCTCGGTGACTATATCATAAAAACCGAAAGGCAGACTGACACTTGTACCGGAAACGGATAAGAGAAGAAGAAGTACATACATTGGATGAGTTTAGAAAGGAATTTTGATATGGCACATTTAGTAACGGGTAAAAGTCAGATTGTCATATGAACCTATATGGGAGCCTGCATCTATTAACGACAGTGATGAAAAGTACAGTGTTTCTTTGATTATACCAAAGTCTGATACAAAGACGGTAAAAGATATTCAAAACTGCAGTCGAACAGGCAAAGCAGGACGGCAAAGCAAAGTTCGGAGGAAGAATACCTGCGAATTTGAAACTGCCTCTTCGTGACGGTGATATTGAACGTCCGGATGATGAGGCATATAAAGACTGCTATTTCATAAACTGCAATTCAAAAGATAAACCGCAGATTGTGGATAAGAATGTACAGCCTATTTTAGACAGAAATGAGGTTTTACAGCGCATGTTATGCAAGAGTGTCAATATCTCTTTATCCGTTTAATACAAACGGAAATAAAAGGAATTGCATGCGGACTGGGCAATATACAGAAGATTGCAGACGGAGAACCGCTTGGCGGACGTACCAGAGCAGAGGACGATTTTGAAGCATATGACGAGGAAGATGATTTCTTAAATTAAGGTGAATTGGAGATGTATGCAAAAAAAGAACACCTCGTAAGATGTTCTTAAATAATATGCTGTTGAAGCCATTGAAGAATATCAGAATCAGACTGAGTTCCTGACGCAACTGATAAAATAAGTTCAATCAATTCGGTATCAGTGTACTTTAAATCAATGCCGTTTATTGCAAGAAATACAAGCATTGCGTGAGTGCCGATTCGCTTATTACCATCTACAAACGGATGATTTTTTTACAAGTCCAAAACATAGGCGAGAGGCTTTATCCAATAAAGTCGGATACAGTTCCTCTCCACCGTATGTTTGGAATGGTGTATTGATAGCTGATTCTAAAAGAGAATCATCGCGTATATCAAGTGAACCTCCGAATTCTTTCACAAGCTGTGAATGTAATAATAAAATTTGTTCTTTAGTAAGGATTTTCATTTTGCAAGTTCCTCATATACGGCCTTATTACGAGTAATTAATTTTTTCTGATATACCTAATACATCATCAGTTTGTGCTGATAATTGTTCATCAGCTTGATTGAATTCTAAAAAATTAGATAGCGAGGGTGAGTTGTTTTTAGAATTACGGCAGAACCGTACTGGTCAACAAGTCTTGCTACTTTAGAAAAGTTTTGATTGGCTTCGGAAATAGAAACCATTGTTTTGGTATTAACATTCATATTGCATACCTCCATTTCTTTTTATATAAATATTATATTCTTATTTTAGGATAAAGTCAACCTAAAATTTAATGGTAAATGGTGAGAGCTATGAAAAAAATTAAGCTGTGATATTGAAACATTTTCTGACGTAGACCTTATAAGGTGCGGAGTATATAAGTATGCGGACTCTCCTGATTTTGAGATGTTACTGTTTGCATATGCTGCTGATGACGGTGATGTTCATATAATTGACATTGCAGGCGGTGAAGAACTTCCGGAGAAAATAATACAAGCGATAAAATCAGATACCGTTGTGAAAACGGCATATAACGCACAATTTGAGCGTGTGTGTCTGTCAAGGTATCTTAAACTTCCCGAGGGAGAATATCTTAATCCGCAGTCTTGGTACTGTACAGCGGTGCAGGCTGCGGAACTGGCACTGCCTTTGTCGCTTGCCGATGTCGGAAGTGTACTCGGATTAGAGAGGCAGAAGATGACGGAGGGCAAGGAGTTAATTAAGTATTTCTGTGTACCGTGCAAGCCGACAAAATCAAACGGAAACCGTACCCGAAACAGACCGTGTCACGATATAAATAAATGGGAAACATTCAAAAAATACTGTATGCGTGATGTAGACGTTGAACGTCAGATTGCCGATAAACTTAAGATGTATCCTATAAGAGATGAGGAACATCGGCTATATGTTCTCGACCAAATAATAAATGACAGAGGGGTATTAGTTGACAGTGAATTGGCGGAACAGGCAGTAAAACTTAATTCAATACAGACGACAGTGGCGGTTGAACAGGCATATATGATAACGGGACTTGAAAATCCTAATTCAGTAACACAGTTAAAACAGTGGCTCAAGGAAAATGGTGTGGAAATTGAAAGCCTGTCAAAAAAGGCTGTTAAGAGTCTGGCAGATGAAACAGACGGAGATGTCAGTGAAATGCTGAAACTCCGTCTGCTTATGGCGAAAACGTCCGTCAAAAAAAAATATGAGGCTGTAATACGCAGTGTGTGCAGTGATAACCGTGTACACGGAATGATGCGTTTCTGCGGTGCAAACAGAACGGGAAGATGGTCCGGTAACATTCTGCAGCCGCAAAACCTGCCTCAGAACCATCTGCCGGATTTAACACTTGCAAGGGATATTGTAAAGGACGGAGATTTTGAGATGCTTGACATGATGTTCGGAAATGTGCCGAATGTCCTATCGGAGCTTACTATAAGAACCATCCTCATTCCGAAACCAAACCATAGATTTATCGTTGCAGACTTCTCAGCTATTGAGGCTCGTGTGCTTGCTTGGATAGCAGGAGAGCAGTGGAGAATAGATACATTTAAAAACGGCGGTGATATTTACTGTGCGTCCGCAAGCAAGATGTTTAAAGTGCCTGTGGAGAAACACGGCGTAAACGGCGAACTGCGTCAAAAGGGTAAAATATCCGAACTTGCCTGCGGTTACGGGGGCTCAGTCGGTGCATTAAAGAATATGGGTGCTGTTGAGATGGGAGTGCAGGAGAATGAGCTTCAGGGCTTAATTAACGATTGGAGAAATGCCAATCCGCATATTGTACGTTTTTGGTACGAAGTCGGCAATGCGGCAATGAAAGCAATAAAAGAAAAAAACAACCGTTCCGTTAGGAAAACTTGTATTTGCGTATGAACGGGGGATATTATTCATACGTCTGCCGAGCGGAAGACGGCTGTCATATAAAACCTCGAATCGGTACAAATAGGTTCGGCGGTGACAGCATTACATATATGGGGATAAACTCCGCAAAGAAGTGGGACAGACTTGAAACTTTCGGCGGTAAGCTGACAGAGAATATCGTACAAGGGACTGCAAGGGATTTGCTTGCAAATGCACTGATAAATGCGGCAAATGCGGGATATGATACTGTTTTTCACGTTCATGATGAAATTATATGTGAAGTTCCGAACGGTTACGGTTCGGTTGACGAACTGTGCAAGCTGATGTGTATAAAACCCGAATGGGCGGACGGACTTCCGCTTAATGCTGACGGGTTTGAATGTGAGTATTATAAAAAGGAATAACGAAAATGCAAAAGAAAATAAATTTAAAGGGGTACGATTATGAAAATAAGATGTTTGGATAAAAAGACTGCTTTGCTAATGCAGACGGTTATTGTATTTGCTTAACGAATAATGATTTCGGAGGAAGAAGATGTTCGTTTTATAAGACAAAGACGAAAGCCGCGACAGAACGCAAAAAAAGTTGAGAAACAATTAAAAAACGAAAGGGAAAAAACGGGATTAATAGACATGTATAACGGGAGGGGACAATGAAAATATCTGTCGGGAACAGCCGTACATCAAGAGCGTGGAAGATTAAAGAATTTTCGTGGGAGAAATTTGTTCAGAAGTGTTCTCAGACAATACGAACGGCTGAAACGGTGCAGGAATATCGTAAACTTCCTAAAGGTCAGCAGGATAATATCAAAGATGTGGGCGGATTTGTCGGAGGTGAACTTCGCAGCGGTCTAAGGAGAAAAGATACTGTGATTAACCGATGTCTGCTCACTCTTGATGCGGATTACGCAGACGAGGACTTTTGGGAACAGATTGAACTGTTCTTTAATTTCAAATGCCTGATATATTCCACACACAAGCATACTGCACAAACCCCGAGATTCAGGCTTATTATCCCTCTGTCACGTCCTGTTACGGCAGATGAATATACGGCGGTTGCACGCAGAATAGCGGCAGATATAGGCATAGAACAGTTTGACGATACAACGTATCAGCCGCATAGACTTATGTATTGGCCGTCAACATCTTCTGACGGTGAGTTTGTATTTCAGCACCGTGACGGTGAAGAAATAGATGCGGACGCAGTGCTTGCACGTTATAAAGATTGGCATGATACTTCTGAATATCCTGTTTCGTCAAGACAGAAAAAAAATTGTATCACACGCATTGAAGAAACAGGCAGACCCCTCTGACAAAGCAGGGAATAGTCGGTGCATTTTGCCGTGCATATACGATACAGGACGCAATAAGCACATTCCTTTCAGATGTGTATGAACCAAGCAGTCTGAACGGTCGTTATGATTATATCCCCGCCGATTCCGCAGCCGGAGTAATAGTGTATAATGACAAGTTTGCATACTCTCATCACGCAACAGACCCTGCCTGCGGTAAGCTGTGCAACAGCTTTGATTTGGTGCGGATACACAAGTTTTTCATATCTTGACAAAGATGAAACCGACAGTGAGAAATCAGCCTCATTTAAAAGCAATGACGGACTTTGCAATGCAGGACGGCAGAGTTAAAGAACAGACACTGACGGATAAGGAAAAAGGCTGTGTATGAGGAGTTTTCTGTGATTGACGGCAATGACGATACATCTTGGCATAAGTATTTGTCGGTAAATAAGCACGGCGATGTAGAGAACAGCATACAAAACCCACGATAATACTTCAGAACGATCCGAAACTAAAGGGAATAGTTTTTAACGAACTGTCGGACTGTATAGAAATTAACGGTGATGTACCTTGGCAGCACCCGTCTAAGTATTGGCGGGACGCTGATGACGCACAGCTGCTTACATATCTTACATACGGCTACGGTAAATTCACAAGAGTGAATTATGATGTGGCACTTGCAAAAGTTGTTGATGACCGTTCGTTCCATCCGATACGGCAGTATCTTGGCAGTCTGCCGAAGTGGGATAAGCAGGAACGTGCAGATACGCTTTTAACGGATTACCTTGGTGCAGAGGACAATCAGTACACCCGTGCGGTTACCCGAAAAAACACTATGCGGAGCGGTAGCAAGAGTAATGGTGCCGGGAATAAAGTTTGACACTATGCTTGTACTGTCAGGACCGCAGGGTATTGGGAAAAGCACGATTATATCCAAGCTTTGCGGTGAGTGGTTTAATGATTCTCTACTGCTGTCGGATACAAAGGATAAAAACGGCGGCAGAAAAACTGCAGGGATTTTGGATACTTGAAATAGGCGAGCTTGCAGGGGCTTAAGAAAACGGAAATTGAAACACTCAGAGGCTTTATATCAAGGCAGAATGATGTGTTTCGTGCCTCGTTCGGAAGACGTGCAACACCGCATTTAAGGCAGTGTATTTTTATCGGAACTACAAATGCCGAACACGGGTATCTGCGTGATACTACGGGAAACCGCCGTTTTTTCCCTGTTAAGGTGTCCGGTAATTCCAAGAAAAAGCCGTGGCAGTTATCACTGAGAATGATAAAGATCAAATTTGGGCGGAGGTGCTTGTGTATTACAAGCGGGGCGAACCGCTTATTCTTGATGAGCAGACGGAGAAACTTTTGCTAAGAAACTTCAGCGTGAGGCTATGGAAACAGACGAACGTGAGGGTATGGTGCGTGAATACCTTGAAACATTGCTGCCTGTAAATTGGAATGAAATGTCCTTGTATGAACGTCGGAATTTTCTTGACGGAAGTGAATTCGGAGAGGTGAATATTAAAGGGGGAAATAAAGCGTCAGAAGGTATGCAATATGGAAATATGGTGTGAATGTTTCGGTAAGGCGAAAGCGGATTTGAAAAGGATTGACGCAAATGCCATATCTGCCATTATGGCAAAAATAGAGGGCTGGCAGAAGATGAGCAAAAAGAGCCGTTTCGAATTTACGGAGCGGCAGCAGGTTACGAAAGGACAGAGGTATAGACTTCTATACCTGTTTTGTGTTCCGATGTAACCGAAAAGTTCCGTAAAAAAAAAAAGCTTGGTTCGGAACACTCGAAAAACGGCATAAAACCTATATAAATTAAAGGTAATGTTCCGATGTTACCTAAAAAGTTATATAGATTATATATTATTATATTAAAAATTACGCACATATATATACGCGCGTAGGATATAGGGAACGGAAGGAACTTCGGAACTTGTATGGGAGGTAAAATGCGTGAGAAGGAGATAGAAAAAATGCTTGTGAATGCAGTGAAAATACACGGAGGTCTTGCACTGAAATTTGTATCGCCGAACTTTAACGGTATGCCCGACAGATTGATTTTGCTGCCTTTCGGAAAAATTGCATTTGCAGAGATGAAAGCACCAGGACGGAAAATGAGGAGCATACAGATAAAGCGAAAAAAAGGCAATTAGAAGCATTAGGGTTTTTGGTGTATTGCATTGACTATACGGAACAAATCGGAGGTGTGCTTGATGAAATTGAACAGAGCTAATTTGCATGAGTATCAAAAAGTACGGTGTTGATTTTACATAATAAACAATCCGATTTCGGCACTTATGCTTGAATGCGGTCTGGGTAAGACGATAACAACACTCACCGCTGTAAGTGACCTTATGTATGATTATTTTGAGATTTCAAAAGTCCTTATAATAGCTCCTCTCAGAGTTGGACTGTCGGTATGGAAACAGGAGTGTGACAAATGGGAACAGTTAAAATACCTGAGATGTTCAATAGCAATCGGTAGTGCGGACGAAAGGGAAAAAAGCCTTAAAAGCGGATGCCGACATTTATATCATAAACCGTGAAAATGTAGAGTGGCTTGTAAATAGCGGTCACATTGATTTTGATATGGTTGTGATAGACGAACTCAGTTCGTTTAAATCCCATCAAAGCAAACGGTTTAAAGCACTGCGTAAGGTCAGACCTAAGTTTGACAGAATTGTAGGTCTGACCGGAACGCCTGCACCTAACGGCTTGATTGATTTGTGGGCTGAGATAAATCTGCTGGATATGGGAGAAAGGCTCGGAAGATATATAACAGGTTTTCGTGATGAATATTTCAAACCGGATAAACGAAACGGTGCGATTGTGTATTCATACAAGCCGTTGGTTAATGCAGAAAAAAAAGGATATATGAGAAAATATCGGATATATGTATTTCGATGAAAGCAACGGATTATATCAAAAATGCCTGAAAGAATAGACAATATTTACGAAGTTGAGATGAACGATAAAGAGATGAAACTTTATCGGAAACTTGAAAAGGAAATGTTTCTGCCGTTTGCCGATGGTGATATTGACGCGGTAAATGCGGCGAGTCTTAGCAACAAGCTCCTTCAGCTTGCCAACGGCGCGGTTTATGATGAGAACGGAAGGTCAGGAAAATACATAGCCGTAAAGCTTGACGCTTTGGAGGATTTAATTGAGGCGTCAAACGGAAAGAGCATACTTGTTTATTACGGCTATAAGCACGATAAGGACAGAATAGCAGAAAAAATTAATATCCGTGAGATAAAAACGGAACGGATATATATGCGATTGAATAACGGTAAAATACAAATTGCGTTGGCACATCCGGCAAGTTGCGGACACGGACTGAATTTGCAGAAAGGCGGAAGCACGATTATATGGTTCGGACTGACGTGGAGTTTGGAGCTGTATCAGCAGGCGAATGCAAGACTTTATAGGCAGGGACAGAACAACACGGTAGTTGTTCATCATATTGTGACCAAAGGTACGGTTGATGAAGATGTGATGACGGCTTTAAATGACAAAGACATGGGACAGGCTTCTTTGATGGAGGCTATAAAAGCAAGGATGGAGGGAATATACAAATGACGGCAAAGGAATATTTAAGTCAGCTTATAACAATGGATAATGCGATAAACAGAAAACAACAGCGTCTTATGACACTTCGTGATGTTGCAATGAATACCACTCCGAATTACAGCGGAGAAACAGTTCAGCATACACGGAATAAAAATCCGCTTGAAAATATAATGACAAAGATAATCGATATTGACCGTGATATTGACAGAGATATTGATGAACTTGTCGATTTTAAAGCAGAAGTATGGGAAAAGCTTGATAAAATCGCAGATGAAAGATATAAACGGATTTTGTGGCTTAGATATGCCGACCGTAAAACGTGGAGATATATTGCGTTGGAACTTAATTTTACAATACGGTATATTCATAAAATGCACTTGAAAGCTTTGGCTGAACTTGATAAAATCATATAAAAAGAAAATTGGACACTATAGTTCACGCAAGTTCACTTCAGTTCACTCTTGAACATCGTAAAAAGTGTGTTATGCTATAATCGCGAGAGAAGAATAAACAGAGAGATGATATGTAACAGTCGGCTTTGTGTATTGTTCCAATAATTGAGGTTGTATTATTCTGATACACTTGATATTATTCCGATAATACGGTATTGCAGGGAAGATTAGAAATAAATATTTAAGACTTGAAAGTGAAAAAAGTTATACAAAGAAGGATGTTTCCTATACGGAGCGTCCTTTTTTTTTTCGTTGGAGGAAAGAATATGCCATATAGACCAAAGAAACCATGCAGACATCCGGGCTGGTGCAAATTTAACTGACGGAAGATATTGTGAGGAACATATATCATGTCACCCTGAAGTTACTCGCTCAGCCACAAAGCGTGGATACGGAAGTAAATGGAGAACATCAAGTAAGGCATATCTTAGAGAACATCCTCTGTGCGAGATTTGTAAGAGGAACGGGAAATACGTTCAAGCTACGGTGGTTGACCATATCAAACCGCACAGAGGTGATAATAAATTGTTTTGGGATAAAAGCAACTGGCAGAGCCTTTGTAAGAGCTGTCATGATAAAAAAACGGGTAAAGAGGACAGTCAACCGACATACAGATACGTTAAAAAATAAATAATCTGTTTAAGGTTACAATCACAATCCTGAACAAGCAAATAATCGGACATTTTATGGGTACACTCTCCCCAAGGGGCAATATAATCTATAGTGGTACCTAAAGAAATGGACAAAAATAACACAGGGGGTATTATAATAATATTACAGTGCAATTTGTTATGGAGGTATCATGATGGGAATTAAGTATTTTACAGAGGAAGAGATAGAATATTTGTCATCACATATATATGTTGAATCTGTTAATGAAAAACAGATAACATACACAATTGAGTTTAAGCAATTTTTTGTGCGAGAATATATGAACGGGAAAGGTCCTACTTTGATTTTTGAAAGTGTTGGATTATATAAGCGAATATTGGGTGCTAAGCGTATAGAAAAAGCAACAAGCAGATGGATGAAGGCTTATGAGAATGGTACATTAGATGTTTCTGCAACATTGCCTAATCGTCATCCGGTATTAAAAAGCAAAAAATATTACAGATAAAGAGTTGATAAGAAGGCAAGAAGCAAAAATCAAGCTTTTGGAACTAGAGGTAGAACTATTAAAAAAAAATCGACGTGAAAGAAAGGGGGCTGATAGGAAGTCAAAGACTGAAAAGTAGTGATATTTTTTTGAGGTTGATAAGGATTACAATACGTGATAATAATCTAAAAAATGTTGTGTCTTATTTATGTGCGAGTGCAGGCGTATCAAGAAGTGGTTACTATAATTATTTATCAAATGAAAGTAAACGTGAAAGGCGTGAGGAAATAGATATAAAAGTGCGTGATGATATACTGATGGCAATAAGCTTTAGAGGATACAAAAAGGGTTCACGGAGTATAAAAATGCTGTTAGAGGATAAGTTTGGAATTTGTTACAATCGAAAGAGAATTATGCGGATAATGCGTAAATATAATATTGTATGTCCAATTCGCAGAAAAAAAAAGTATAAATATAAAGTTACAAAGGAACATAAAGTCTGTAAAAATTATCTTCAAAGAGAATTTAAACAAAATGTACCTGGAAAGGTGATGTTGACAGATATATCTTATTTACAGTATGGTAACGCAAAAACAGCATATCTGTCAACAATTCTAGATGCAAGTACAAATGAGATATTATCATTCAAGGTGAGAGAGAAAATATGAAATTGGATTTAGTTATAAGTACGTTGAATGAATTAAAGGATAATCAATTTGTACATTTTGATGATGGAATGATACATTCAGACCAAGGATGGCATTATACAAATCCTCAATTTCGTATCAGAGCCGCAGAAATGGGATTGCAGCAATCTATGTCTCGTAGAGGCAATTGTTGGGATAATGCACCACAGAGTCTTTCTTTGGTCATTTAAAGGATGAAGTAGATATAAAAGCACTGCAATACATTTGATGAATTACATACGCTTATATCAGATTACATGGATTATTACAATAATGATCGTTATCAATGGAACTTAAATAAAATGACACCTATACAATATAGAAATTATTTGTTAAACACTGCATAGGTGTATTTGTTATCTAATAAATTATGAAGGGTGTTAAAATTGTCCTTGACATAGGGCCCATGTTAATCTTAAAAAAATGGGTGAGCGTAGACCGCCGCCCCCGTTTACGCAAATTTTCGCAAAATTAAGCAAGGGGGCCTAAAAACGGTCACATCAAAATTATCGCATAACTAAATATACACTTGCATTATTGCATACTTGAAATCGTCCTCAAGTGTGCATTTTTTATTGCTTTTAATATAAAAAAGGTTCACAAAAATGTGAACCGATTATTATCAGGGCTGCAAACGAAAATTCAATGAAGCTATTTGGTATTACAAAAGTAAATTGAACACTGACAATAAAATAATATAAAAACAGTAAAATCTTCATAAGCATTCCTCCTCCTAAAACGCGATTCTTTTCGTTTGCTCTGAACCACACTTGGTCTGGTGAGTCATAGAGGAGCTTAACAGATGACTCATAAATATTATATCACAACATTATGAAGATTTCAATTATTCGGCTGTTGTTTATTGAATTTTACTGATAGAGGAGAACAGTTTATGACCGAAGAACAGAAAGTTAAAATTCGCAGAATGCGGCTTGACGGTAACGGATATAAGCATATTGCAAGTACACTTATTCTGCTGCCGCTGAGTACAGTGAAATCATATTGTAAACGGAACGGACTTGTAGGCGTAGGACCAGTGGTGGCAATGAACAACGATGTATCTGTACAGCTTGGACTTATCTGTCGGAACTGCGGAAAACGGCTTAAGCATACAGCAGGCAAAAAAAGAAAAGTTTTTTGCTCGGACAAATGCAGAAAACAATATTGGAATTTACATGACGGAGGAAAAGTATGATTGAACATATAGAACCGAAAGCAACAGCAGACGGAGTTGCAGTGTATTGTGCTCACGATAAAATTGTCGATACAGACAGCTTGGTGGGCAATCCGAGAAATCCGAACAAGCACCCGAAGGAACAGATAACCGCATTGGCTAAAATCATAAAATGCCAAGGCTGGCGACATCCGATTGTAGTGTCAAACCGTTCCGGATTTGTGGTAAAAAGGTCACGGAAGACTTCTTGCCGCAAAAGAAATCGGAGCAAAAAGCAAGTTCCCGTTGATTTTCAGGATTATGAAAGTGAAGCTTCGGAATATGCCGACCTTATGGCAGATAATAAAATACAGGAATTTTCAGAACTTGATATGAAAATGTCTGCTGATATTTTACAAGATATAAAGGACAGCGGTGACATTGAACTTGAGATGTCTGCATTTACGGAAGAAGCGCTTAATGAACTTCTCGCAAAATCACAAGAGGGTGAAGTTAAAGAAGATGATGCAGATTTGACACCTCCGGAAAATCCAGTGTCTGAACAAGGTGATATATGGCTTTTGGGGAAAACACAGATTAATATGCGGTGACAGTACAAAAGCGGAAACGTATGAAAACTTGATGAATGGCAAAAAAGCTAAAATCTTGTTGTAACGGATCCGCCGTATAATGTTGCATACGAGGGCACAGCAGGTACTATTCAAAAATGACAGCATGGAGGACGGAAAGTTTTATGAATTTCTGTTTTCAGCTTTTAAGTGTATGTATGATGTTTGTGCGGATGGTGCAAGTATTTATGTTTTTTTCATGCCGATAAGGAAAGTATAAATTTCAGAACTGCATTTCGTGATGCCGGATTTTTTCTGTCATCAAACGTGTATATGGGTGAAAAATACACCCGTGCTCGGCAGATGTGATTATCAGTATTGTCATGAGCCTATACTTGTCGGATGGAAACCTACAGCCGGACATAAGTGGTACTCTGACAGAAAGCAAAGAACGGTATGGAATTTTGACAAGCCGAAGAAATCAGAACTTCATCCGACAACAAAACCAATACCGCTTGTGGCATATCCGATACAAAATTCAAGTGTGGTCAATTCAGTTATTCTTGAACCGTTCGGCGGCAGTGGAAGTACATTGATTGCGTGTGAACAGACTGACCGTATATGTTATGCGATTGAGATTGATGAGAAGTTTGTAGATGTAATTGTAAGACGTTATGTGGATTTTAAAGAAAATTCAGATGACGTTTTTTTATTGCGTAACGGTGAAAAAAAATTCCGTACAGTGAGGTATTGACGAATGAGTAATTTAACACTTGGCTCATTATTTGACGGCAGCGGAGGTTTTCCTCTTGCCGGAATGATGGCTGGAATTACGCCTATATGGGCGAGTGAAATCGAACCATTTCCTATTCGGGTTACTACCAAGCGTATTCCGCATATGAAACACTACGGTGATATTTCAAAAATGAACGGCGGAAAGATTGAGCCGGTTGATATAATTACATTCGGAAGCCCTTGTCAAAACTTGTCTTTAGCAGGAAAACGTGAAGGGCTAAACGGTGAAAAATCATCAATGTTTTTTGAGGCGATTCGGGTTATAAAGGAAATGAGGGAGAATACAAATGGAGAATATCCGAGATGGATTGTGTGGGAGAATGTGCCGGGAGCAATGTCAAGCTCAAAAAAGGACAGGATTTTAGGACAGTCCTTGAAGAAATCTGCAAAATCAAAGATAAAACCGTACATATTCCTATGCCTGAGAAGAAATGGACAACCGCAGGAGAAATTGTGGGAAATGATTATTCCGTTGCCTATCGAATACTCGATGCGCAATACTTCGGAGTCCCTCAAAGACGCAGAAGAATCTTTCTTGTCGCAGATTTTGCAGGAGAATGTGCCGGAAAAGTATTATTTGAGTCAGAGAGCGTGTTCGGGAATTTTAAGAAGAGCCTCTGCTCGCGGCAAGGAACTGCCGGAACTGCTGAAACGGGCATTGGAGAAACAGGCACAATATGTTTAAACGATCAAGGCGGAGAACGTATAGATGTGACGCAAGACAAAACAACTACATTGAGAGCACAGGCACATCATCCGCCGTGTGTAATGTTTGAAAATCACTCTCAAGATACAAGATATATAGGTCCGTTGGAAGTATCACAGACAGTGTTTGCAACTTTCGGAACGGGCGGTAATAATCAGCCGTTTGTCGTACATACACCAAAAAACTTTAAAAATCAGATGCGGATGTGACGGCGGTGGTAAAGGTGCATTGATACAAGAAAATAAGTCGGCAACATTAAGCTGTAATAATGACCAGACCTTATTTGAACCGAAAGTGTACGGGATATGTTCAAACGATAGCAATTCGATGAAGTCTGACAATCCGAACAGCGGAATATATGCGGCAGATACTTCTCGCACCATTGACTGCGGAGGTGTAAATCCGTCATCTAATCAAGGAGGTATGGCTGTTGTTGTATTAAAGGGTTCAATGATTGGACGTAAGGAGAAAAACGGACCGAACGGCAGCGGATTTAATCAGGATACATCATTTACATTAAATACAGTTGACCGACATGCGGTTGCATACGGAATTGACCGTGCTGCATTTAATCAAGGACAAAATGCGTTATATGATTTTGCAATAGAAAAAGAGAAACAGCCGACAATGGTGGCAAAAGGTCCGGGGAGCGGTAGCCGAACCTGCATATTCGGCAAGCAAGGCATCATTCTTTACAAGTGCCGAAAAAGAATGTGCAAATACACTTGTTGCAAGCGATTACAAAAGACCCTCCGCTTGTAAATGATACAAACGGTACGGAATATATAGTAAGACGTCTGACACCTAAAGAATGTGCTCTGCTGCAAGGGTTCCCTGTATGGTGGTGTGACGGTTTGGAAACAGAAAATCCTACGGAAGAAGAAATTCAGAAATGGTCGGACATTTTTGAAAATCACAGAAAAGCACTTTGTAAAAAGTACAAAACCGAAAACAAGAAATCAGATTATAAAGTGGCTTAAAAAATCCTCATTCCGACAGTGCGGAATATACGATGTGGGGAATGGTGTTGCACTTCCGTGCGTGTTCTATGTATTGAACGGAATTGCTCACTATGCTGAACTCACAAATTCTGTAATATAATATTGTGTACTATACACCTTGATATATTTTCTGCATGACGGTAATATGTGCTTAACAAAAAAATAAAGGAGGATTACCGTAATGGAGATTAAATATAATCTGACAGGAACGGACAGAAAGGCTCTTGTGAAAGCAGTTAGCAATATAATCGGAGAAAAGTCTAAATATCTTGGAGCACCGTCGTTTGCTTATCAAATTGGCGACGACTGTACAGTTACGAGTGACGGAACACTTAAAAATTTCAAGCGACACCGACAATGATAAGGTTGAGCATTTACTTGAAAAGCTGTATGAGTGCGGATATGAAACCGAGAATGACAAAAAAATGTTGATATTTCAGACACAAATAAAGATTTTGAAAGTGAAACAATAGGCTGTTCAATCGGACTGCCGATTTCAAAATTATCCGATAAACCTTGTAACGATAAAATCATTGCAAATCTCAAAGCGATTATTGCGGGTAAAATGACCTTGTTTCAAAAAAGCAGTCGGTACGGATAAGGAACTGAAAGTTGAATGGAACAAGGATGAAATATGGTTTGACTGGTTTGACAGCGTAATTCCAAATGAAAAGCTTGGACTTTATATATCACTTTTCAAAGCCCTTTACCAAATGGCAGAAAAAAGCTGTAAGAGTGAATACAAGGGATAAGCCGGTTGACAACGAAAAAATTTGCAATGCGTACATTCTTAAATCGTATCGGTTTATCAGGTATGGAATATAAACCGCTCCGTAAAGAACTGATGAGAAATCTCAGCGGTGACGGTGCATTTCGCTACGGCAGACCGGAGCGATATAAGTAAGAAAAATAAATACAAACTCAATTCAAAGTCGTAATGTACACAAATTACAGTGTATATTATTGTGTACTAATCGTATTGATATAATCTCCGTATGACGGTAATATGTGTTACAAGAAAAGGGCAGACAACCTAAAAAACGGAGGAAATACAATGAACGAGAAAACAAGAATTCAGATTGAGGAAATGAAAAAGACAGACCATCGGTGTTGAGGTTGAAATGAACAACATCACAAGAGAAAATGCTGCGAGAATAGCCGCAGACTATTTCGGAACAGGCAGATACAAATATACAGCAGACAGAAACGGTTATTATACTTGGTCAGCTTGGGACACAGAGGGCAGAGAGTGGAAATTCCAAAGGGATGTAAGCATTGCAGGGGTTGACAGTGAGAAATGCGAATTGGTAACGCCGATTCTTAAATACGAAGATATTCCGCTTTTGCAGGAACTTATAAGAAGACTCAGAAAAGCAAAAAGCCAAAAGCGATGCAACACGAGGATGCGGTGTACATATTCATATCGGTGCTAACGGACACACAGCACAGACACTCAGAAATCTTGCAAACATAATGGCAAGCCACGAAAGCCTCATAGCAAGTGCATTAAATATTTCACAGAGCAGAATAAACAATTACTGCAGAATGGTAAGTCCGAAATTTCTTGATAACCTTAACAGAAGAAAGCCAAGAACAATGTCGGAATTAGCGGATATTTGGTACACATCAAACGGTGCAAACTACGGCAGAACACAGCATTACAACGACAGCAGATACCATATGCTGAACCTACACGCAACTTTTACGAAAGGAACGGTTGAATTCAGACTTTTTCAATTCGATTGCTCCGTCAGACGGAAAACAAAACGGCTTACACGCAGGACAGTTAAAAAGCTACATTCAGCTTTGCCTTGCACTCAGTCAGATGGCAAAAACACTAAAGTCAGCAAGTCCGAAACCACAGCAGACTGAAAATCCTAAATACGCAATGAGAACATGGCTTTTAAGACTTGGATTTATCGGTGAAGAATTTGCAACGGCGAGAGAAATCCTTACAAAAACACCTTGACGGAGATGCATCATTCAGAAATGGCAGAATGAGCATAACCGAAGAAAAAACAGCCTCCTATAACCTTAAAACTGTGACCGCATTTGGCGGTCTTAAGGTGGTAGAAGGGTGTTTCCTTCGGAAAGGATATGATAATAATGAAACGGTATTACTTTAGCTTACGGCAGTAACCTTTACACACCGCAAATGCGGTATCGCTGCCCGTCGGCACGGCTTATGGGAACTGCGGTTATAGAGAATTACAAGCTAATGTTCAAGAAAAGCAAAACAGGATCTTATCTGACCGTTGAACCGAAACAAGGTGCGGAAGTTCCGGTAGCTGTGTGGCAGTTGACAACAGATGACGAACGGTCGCTTGACCGCTACGAGGGTATCCGAAATATTATTATAAAAAAGGAATTTCAAGTAACGGTAACAGGAATTAAGACGGGCAAAAAACGTGAACGCACAGCATTTGCATATATATTGGACGAAAACAGACCGAGCGGTGTTCCGTCAATGAGTTATGTTATGACTTGTCTTTGGGGATACAGAAACTTCGATTTGATTCAAAACAGTTGTTACACGCTATTGACGAAAGCAAAAAGGAGACAGTGATATGAAGAAGTATGAAGATATAAAAACAGCCATATGTCCTAAATGCGGACAGGAATACACAGGCAGACCTGCATTATCAAGAGCAGATAACAAAACAATGATTTGTCCTGACTGCGGCATACACGAGGCTCTTGAAAATATCGGTGTAGGTAAAGAGGAACAGAATGAAATACTTGGAAATTATACACCGCAGTATGAGAGAGAAAAGACAAATAAGTCTGTAACAGTTACAGCCAACGGACGGTTTAAGCCGTCTTTATGGCAGTAGAAGCGGTATTACAAAAATCAACCGCTCAGAAAGGACGAAATATTATGAAAACAAAAATCTACGGAGCATACGGCTCAAACATTAATTTGGCACAGATGGCGTATAGATGTCCGCATGCTGAAGTGTACAAGGTGGGGTACATAAACGGCTATCGGCTCACATTCAGGAGCGGAGGCTTTGCCAACATTGAAAAAATCTGAGGGAGACCGAGTGCCTGTTCTGCTTTGGGTCATTACAGAACAGTGCGAAAAAGACACTTGACCATTATGAGGGTTATCCGAGCTTTTATATCAAAGAAAATATTTCTGTGGAAATTGATAACGGCGAAGATACGATTAAAGCGATGTTCTATGTTATGGGCGATAAATACTGTCAAAAGATGCAGACACCGACAGAGTATTATTACGGAGGAATAGAACGCGGGTATAAATCTAACGGTATGCCCGTGGAGGAATTAAAGACGGCATTTGACCGCTGTATGGCGGAGGTGAATTGAGATGGATAATTTTTTTTACACAGAAAAACTGTGACCGATGCGGAAAGTCTTTAAAAGACGGTAGAATTCAAAGTATGTTTAACAGCGAATGTATCTGTATGGACTGCAAGAAAAAAGAATGTGCCGATTCGAATACAAAAAGTCACAAGACGCCGACATTGCAGAAATTCGCAAGGGAAACTATAACTTTAAGGGAATACGAGGGTAGTATATACACAAATAAAGGCTGTACTTTTTGTATAGTAATGGTATTGATAAAGTCCTCATATAACGGTAATATGTGTACAACAAAAAAAGATAAACAGACCGAGAAAACGGAGGAAAACAAAATGCTAAAATTAAAGAAACTTTACAGCCTTATCAACCGAAACGCAACAATAAAATTGGTTAATGAAAAACATACAGACGTTTATTTCTGCGGAACAGTTAAAGATATTCCTGACCAATATGATTTATGGAAAGTAGTTGACCTTTTTGAACTAAACAGCTATGAATATGAGATTATGATTACAGAAAAATAAGAAAATACAATTTTTAAACCGCCTTAAATGGCGGTTTTTTTGTATGAAAATTTTTAATGACAAGAAATTTATACGAATGGAGGTGATACGCTTGGCACAGAGGGGCAGAAAGCCGAAACCAACGGCAGTAAAACAGCTTGAGGGTAATCCAGGCAAGAGACAGTTAAACGCAAATGAGCCGAAACCTGCGGCTCGTGCACCGTCTTGTCCGAAATGGCTTGAAGATGATGCGAAAAAAGGAATGGAGACGTCTTGCGAAACAGATGGAACAGCTCGGTATTCTAACAGAAGTTGATATGGCGGCTTTTGCGGGATATTGCCAAGCTTATGCACGTTGGAAAGAGGCAGAAGAATTTATATCAAGACACGGTGCTATTGTCAAAACTTCCGAGCGGATATTGGCAGCAAGTGCCGCAGGTATCTATTGCTCAGCAGTATATGAAACAGATGAGCAAGTTCTGTGAACAGTTCGGTCTTACTCCTGCGTCAAGGTCAAGAATTGTAACAGACAGAGGCAATGACAGCAGTGATGACGCAATGGAACAGCTTCTTTCATTGGGCGGAGAGAAAAAGTAATGTATGACGAAAATAAAGCAAAACGTGCAGTTACATTTATAAATGCACTTAAACATACAAAAGGCAAATGGCGGGGTGTGCCTTTTTGAATTGCTGCCGTGGCAGGATAAAAATAATAAATGATGTGTTCGGTACGGTAAAGGAGAACGGATACAGACAATACAACACAGCATATGTTGAAATACCGAAGAAGATGGGTAAGTCAGAACTTGCAGCAGGAGTGGCGCTGTATCTTACATGCGGTGACGGTGAATGGGGTGCAGAAGTATACGGCTGTGCAAGTGACCGTCAGCAGGCAAGTATTGTGTTTGATGTGGCGGTGGATATGGTCGAACAATGTCCTGCTTTGAAAAAAGAGAATTAAGCCTGTTATGTCAGTAAAAAGACTTGTGTATAAACCGACTAATTCATATTATCAAGTGCTGTCGAGTGAGGCTTTTTACAAAACACGGTCTTAATGTTCACGGCGTAATATTTGATGAACTGCATTCACAGCCGAACCGTGAATTGTTTGATGTAATGACAAAAGGTTCAGGTGATGCACGAACACTGCCACTGTTCTTTCTTATAACTACTGCCGGAACAGACCGAAACAGCATATGTTTTGAACAGCACCAAAAGGCAGTTGACATTTTGGAAGGCAGAAAAATCGATCCGACATTTTATCCTGTTATATACGGAATCGAAGACACAGATGACTGGACGGATGAACGCAATTGGTATAAAGCCAAAATCCATCGCTGGGACATACAGTTGACATTGAAAAAGTCCGTGCCGCATTTTTGTCGGCAAAGGAAAATCCGGCTTGAGGAAAATCTGTTCAGACAGCTCCGACTTAATCAGTGGGTTAAGCAGTCAACAAGATGGATGCAGATGGAGAAATGGGATGCGTGTGATGAAGTAATAAATCTTGATACACTTATCGGAAGGGAATGCTATGCAGGTCTTGACCTTTCAACAACACTTTTGACCTTACCGCATTTGTTTTGGTGTTCCCTCCGAGAAACGATACAGAAAAAAAATATATAATTGTACCGTATTTTTGGATACCGGAAGAAAATCTTCTTCAGCGTGTTCGACGTGATCATGTTCCGTATGATGTATGGAAAGCAAACGGATTTATACGAACAACAGAGGGGAATGTAGTTGACTACCGAAGAATAGAGGCTGACATAAAGGATATTGCAAGCAAGTACGTTGTGCGTGAAATAGCATATGACAGATATAATGCAACACAGATAATTCTTAATTTGCAGGATGAAGGATTGACGATGATACCTTTCGGACAAGGCTTTAAGGATATGTCACCCTCCGACCAAGGAACTTTACTCGCTTGTTCTGAAAGAAAAGATTATACATAACAATCATCCTGTACTCAGATGGAATTTTTGATAATGTATGTGTAGAAACAGACTCGGCAGAAAATATTAAACTTTCTAAGAAACACAGTACCGAACGAATAGACGGTGCGGTTGCAGCGGTAATGGCACTCGACAGAGCAGTTCGTAACGGCGGACAACAGGGAAGTGTTTATGACCGTAGGGGTATTATTGTATTTTAGACAACATAAAAAGCACACCAATATTTATTGATGTGCTTAAGGAAATGATTATTTAGTTGGTGATACAGTAAGCTTAAGACCAAGCGGCTGCATTATTTTAAGCAAAGTATCAAGATTTGGAGTTGATTTATACGATTCAATACGTGCAACTGATGATTGCGGGATTCCGCAAAGCGAAGCAAGCTCACGCTGACTTATACCGAGAGCGGTCCGCTGTTCTATCAGTGCACCGACAATAGATGCGATATTCTCAATTTCATTAATATCGTTAGCGGCAATCGGATCAACTTCTCTTACGTGTTCTTTATAATCATTCCATGTTCTCATATTAAGCACGCTCCTTTCTGGATAGATAATCACTGCGTTCAGATTTTGCTTTTTCAATTTCTCTGTGTGGTGTTTTTTGTGTTTTTTTACGGAACTGATGAAGCAGAACAAAGGTATTGTTTTCAAAAAAGAAATAAAATATGCGGTTATTTCCGGGACGTAATTCCCATATACCGTCCTCAATATGCTTTGTGACATCTTTTGGGTAAACGAGTACAATTATCTTGTAATAGCTGTATATAGAGTACTGTTTGATTGTATTGAATACGGGCGTCTTTACTTGTTTTGATTTTTGTACGCAATAACTCTAAAAAAGATCCCATAGTTCAGATTTGCCGTGTGCATTTTCGTAAAATTCGATAGTGTACATTATTATTATACTCCGATATGTAGATTATATTTACAATATAATGATAGCAGGTAAAAAGCTATCAAATGTCAAGAAAAAAAGGAGAAAATTTATGAACATAATAAAATCAATATTCAAACCAAGAGACAAGCCTAAAAATCATACGGGGAGACGGTATCGGCGGAGGACGTTCATTTCCTTTCGGGCGAACGTGGTCGGGAAAATCTGTGACGGAACGGTCGGCTATGCAGACAACGGCAGTATATGCGTGTGTTCGTATCATATCTGAAACGGTAGCAAGTCTGCCGATTCATCTTTATGAATACACGGACAGCGGAAAAGAGCGAGCCTTTACGCATCCGTTGTACAGACTTCTGCACGATATACCCAATCCTGAAATGAACAGTTTCATAAGGCGTGAGGTTATGATGTCACATCTGCTTTTATGGGGGAATTCGTATTCACAGATTATCCGAAACGGTAAAGGTGAGGTTACGGCGCTGTATCCGCTTATGCCGGAAAAGATGCGTATAGACAGAGGTGCGGACAGCAAAATATATTACACATATAACAGTGATAAGCAGGGGGGACATTTGTATTTCGCAAAGATGAAATTCTGCATATAGTCGGATTGGGATTTGACGGACTGGTGGGATACTCACCGATTGCTATGGCTAAGAATGCGATAGGACTTTCTATTGCTGCCGAAGAATACGGCTCAAGTTTTTTCTCAAACAGCGGTACACCAAGCGGAGTTTTGGAACATCCGGGAGTTTTTTGAAAGAGCCGGAAAAAGTTCGTGACGCATGGAATGACGCATACGGCGGAAGTTCAAATGCACACAAGGTTGCGGTGTTGGAAGAAGCAATGAAATTCAATCCGATTTCGATAAATCCTCATGAGGCACAGTTTCTCGAAACAAGAAAAAATTTCAGGTGAATGAAATATGTAGAATATTTCGTGTTCCTCCGCATATGATTGCTGATTTGGAAAAATCAAGTTTTAACAATATAGAACAGCAGTCGCTTGATTTTGTGACAAATACAATCCGACCGTGGCTTGTGAGGATAGAGCCAGACAATATTTCAGCAGCTTCTGACAGAAGAAGAACAGAAAAAAAAATACTTCGTAAAATTCAATGTTGACGGACTTCTGCGAGGGGATTTTAAAAGCCGTATGAGCGGATATGCTATCGGTAGACAGAATGGGTGGTACAGTGCAAACGATATAAGGGAATTGGAGGATATGAATAAAATACCTAAAGAGCTTGGCGGTGACAGATATTTGTGTAACGGCGATATGGTTGATATAAATAATGCCGGAAATTACAACAGCGGGGGGTGAAAGTGAAAATGAGTAAATTTTGGAGGTTCAAGACTGTTAAAAACAAAATAGATGAAGAAAATGAAAGCACAGAAAATGTGCTTTTTTAAATGGCGTAATTGCGGAAGAAAGCTGGTACAGCGATGATGTAACACCGAAAATGTTCCGTGATGAACTTAATCGGTACGACGGTGATATTACGGTATGGATAAACAGTCCGGGCGGTGACTGTTTTGCGGCGAGTGAAATATATACGGCACTGAAAGAACATAACGGCAAAATTACAGTTAAAATAAACGGCATTGCGGCAAGTGCGGCATCTGTAATTGCAATGGCTGGGGATATGGTTGAGATGTCTCCTCATCGATGATTATGATACATAATCCTTCAATGATGCTTTTTACGGACAGGCATCTGAACTTGAACAAGGTATTGATTTTCTTAACGAAGTAAAGGAATCAATTATAAATGCTTATCAGATAAAGACCGGACTGTCACGAAGCAAACTGTCATATTTGATGGACGGAGAAACATGGATGAATGCAATTCGGCACATGATATGGGGTTCTGCGACAAAAAATCCTATACGGCAATGATGACAGCACTGATAATCAAGATATGATTTTTGACAAAACAACAATGGTGACCAATACCATTGCCGCAATGCGTAAGAAACTTAAGCCGATAGTTAAGCCGGAAGATTCAAAGTATTGTATTCCGTCAGAACAGTTTGAAACAAGATTAAATTTATTGAAATAATGGGGGGTAATATAAATGGCGTCAATAACTGATTTAAGACAAAAAAGAGCAGCGTTATGGGAAAAAAGACAAAGAAATTTCTTGATAATGCAAAACGAGAAAACGATATGCTTTCGGCAGAGGACGTAGAAACATATGAAAAAATGGAGAGTGAAATTGTTGCTCTCGGCAAGGAGATAGACATTTTAGAACGTCAGGCAGAGATGGAAAAAAGACTGAATTCTCCGTTAATACACCCGTTCTTGAAACACCTAAAACGAACGGTAATACAAAAAAACGGGCAGAGCAAGTGACGAATATAAGCAGGCATTTTGGAAGCTTATGAAGAATAATCAGCTGTCATATTCGGTACATGATACGTTGCAGATTGGTACTGACAGTGACGGCGGATACCTTGTTCCGGATGAATACGAGGCAGTTCTTATTGACAAACTTGCCGATGAAAACATTATGCGAGGATTAACTACAATCATAACAAGTGCAAACGGTGATAAAAAAAGATTCCGGTAGTTGCATCTCACGGTGAGGCTGTGTGGACAGATGAAGGCTCGGAATACACTGAAAGCGATGATGAGTTCGGAACTGTATCTCTTGGAGCTCATAAGCTAAGTACGATTATAAAAGTATCGGAAGAACTGCTCAATGACTCCGCATTCAATCTTGAAACATACATATCATCGGAATTTGCAAGAAGAATGGGTGCGGCAGAGGAATTGGCATTTATAAACGGCAACGGTACAGGAAAACCGACAGGTGTGTTAAATACGGCTGAAGTAGGGGTTACGTCTGCTGCGTCAAACGCAATTACGACAGATGAAATAATTGACCTATATCACAGTCTTAGAACACCGTATCGAAAGAATGCCGTATTTATGTCAAGCGACAGTACAATAAAGGCTATAAGAAAACTTAAAGACAGTAACGGTCAGTATTTATGGCAACCGGGTCTGCAGGCGGGACAGCCGGATACAATTCTTAACCGTCCGATACATACTTCTGCATATATGCCTGAGATAGAGTCCGGCAATAAGATATTGCTGTTTGGTGATTTATCATATTATTGGGTGGCTGACAGACAAGGACGTTCGTTCCAAAGATTGAATGAACTTTTTGCAAAGAACGGACAAGTCGGTTTCCGTGTATTCCAAAGATTAGACGGAAAGCTGATATTGCCTGAATCGGTTAAGACTGTTCAGATGAAATAATAGGAGGGTAAAATGAAAATAAAGATAACAACTTCATGCTCGGGTCTGACCTTCAGTTTTTATGAAGGTCAGACTGTTGATGTTGACAAGAAAATAGGCGAAGATTTGGTTCAGTGCGGATTTGCGGAAGAAGTAAGGGACACTAAAAATAACAAGAAGGGACACTAAATCTAAAAACAGTGCAATCCAAAACGGAGGAAGAAAAATGCTGACGATTGAAGAGGTTAAACAGTATCTGCATTTGGATTCTGACGCAGAGGACGACTATCTCCGAATACTCATTATCTTAGCAGGAGAAATGTGCGAAAATTATACACGTCTTTCAATGCCTGATGAACTGCCGGAAAGCTATAAACAAGCTATGCTTGTGTGTATAGGATATTTCTTTGAACAGCGTGACGGAACTAAAAACGGCGTACCGAGTATATTTTATACATTGCTGAGACCATACAGAAAGGCGGCATTTTAATGGACTTTTCAAAACTGCGTCATCGGGTTATATTTTTGAACCCGCTTGATAAAAGATTAAATTCAATGAATGAAAATGTACCTGTGTGGATTCCGTTCAAACCTAAGTTAAGCGGTGACATCAATGCCGATGAAACTTCTGTGTATGTGCTGACTGATAATAAAGGCAATGCAGTGTGGAAATCGGCAGGCGGCGGACAGCTGTATTCACATCAGCTTTCTTTGAATGAGTATGCAGTATGGGCAAATGTTTCTCCGATGTCGGGACGTGAGTATGAGGAGTCACAAAACTGCGTGCAGAAACCACATACAAAAAATTACAACAAGGTATTTTCCGAATATAACCGAGGATATGAAAATTATGTTCGGGCTAAAGGTTCTTGATATTGTTTCTGTTCTTAACATAGGCGAAAACAATACGGAATTGCAGATTGTTGCAAAGGAGAAAGACCGAAATGGCAAGGAATATTGATGTATTCGGATTTGACGAACTTGAAAAAGCTATGAAGCAATGCGAGAAGAATTATCCGAGTCAGGCAGACGCATTCCTTATGGCAGAAGGACGTGCCGTAAATAAGAGAACAAAATCACTTACACCGGTAAGGACAAAGAAACTCCTAAACTCATGGAGAACGAAAAAAAGTAAAAACTGTATAAGGGCGGTAAAGTGAGAGTAGTGAGAGTTCAGTCAACAGCACCGCATGCTCATCTTATTGAACTCGGTCATAAGATTGTAAGTGGCGGCAGAACTCGGGAAAGAGGCAGAAAACTTAATCGTGTACAGCGTTCTGCAAGAGGCATTAAATCCGGCAGCGGATATGTACAAGGTGATTTTATGCTTGAAAAATCAATGTCGGAGGCACAGGCAAAATTCAACTCGGTGCAGAAAAACTGCTTGATAAGATAACAAAGGATATACAAATGTAGGAGGACAAATGATTACAGAAAAAAGATATACAGACACGAACTGCGGAAATCCTTATGAATGCCGGATTTAACGTGGTTGCCTCAGAAGTAGATGAGGGATTTTTAAAAACCGGCAGTGTTTGTTTCTGCGTATCCTTCAGATGTACAGCCTCAGTGCTGCGGCGGTGCACTTGAGGAACTTACTGTTTCGGTAGAATTAAAATATATATCGGCTCTTGAAACTGTGGAGGACTGTATAGGTGCTTACAGCAGGATTAAAAGAGCTTTTTTTTTGTACCCGACTTTCGATATTATGGACAGACATCTGACTATTCATGAAATGAATTTTGAAATTGAAAAGGGTGTAATGTATGTGTATTTTGATATAAATTTCATTCAGGCTGTGGATAAAACAGAAAAGTATGATGAAATGAGCGAACTTGTGATACGGGGGGGATAAAAATGGGATTACCTGAAATTTTGATTGAATTTAAGACGAAGGCACAGACTGCGGTAACACGAAGTCAGAACGGAATTGTAGCGGTTATTCTTGAAGATTCAACCAAAGTCGGAGATGAAAATTTAAGTTATACATATAACTATGAAGCCGATATTGTGAAATCAGACTGGACAACGACAAATCTTGACTACTTGAATAAAATATTTCTCGGCAAACCGAAACGAGTGCTTGTGGAAAGAGCGGAAACAGGCGAGGACTTCAAAAGTCATATAACGCCGCCTTGGCACGCCTTAGAAATAAGTCGTGGAACTGGCTGACGTTTCCGGGATTGGAACCGCATAAAGATTTGACGGAAGAACTGCAGAATTGGATTATAGCACAGAGAGCGGCAAAAAGACATTCAAAGCGGTTTTGCCTTGTTCTGCCGCAAATAATGAGGGCATTGTTAACTTTTCCTCGAGCGGTATCAAAGTAGGAGCAAAGACATATTCGGCATATGAATATTGTGCAAGAATTGCAGGCTTGCTTGCCGGACTGTCAATGACAGAGAGCGCGACATATCAAGTTCTTTTTCGGAAATTGACTCTATAACGGAGAGCCTTACTCCCAATGAAGATATAGACGAAGGCAAGTTTATATTAATCAATGACGGTGAAAAAAGTAAAAGTCGCACGAGGTGTAAATTCACTGCATATCTTAAGCGGTGATAAGACCGAAGATATGAAGAAAATCAAAATTATTGAGGGTATGGACTTAATGCGTGACGATATTCGTTCTGCATTTGAGAATAACTATATCGGAATTAATAACAGCTATGACAATAAGGTTATGTTTGTATGCTGCTATTAATCAGTATTTTGACGGACTTGTAAGAGAAGGCGTACTGTACGGCGATGCGGAAAATACAGCGGATATAGATGTTAATGCACAGCGTGCCTGGCTTGTACAAAAAATATGATATATCCGAGTACAGTGATGAACAGATTCGTAAGGCAAAAAGACGGGCAGTTATGTCTTTTGTAACGGCGGATATAACATTCTGTGATGCAATAGAGGATTTGAAATTTTCTATAAATATGGAGTAAGGGAGGCAGTAAACAATGGCAGGAGAAAGAAAGCTTCCCGCTGTCGGAAAAAGTAATCAGCGGTACGCACGGCTATTTTTGGTGGAACAACAGTATTTGTTATGAAATAACTTCATTTGAAGCAAAAATCAAAACAAACCGTGAAACGATAAACTTTTCGGGGCAAATGTGGGACGACAGTAAACTGATGGGTGTGTCCGGTACTTGGACAGCGAAAATAAAAAAGATTTATTCAAGAGGCAAAACGTATGCGGAGAAACTTTCGGCGGGTATTGATGAGCGATTGTCGCTTATATCAAAATTGAGGACCCCGATAACGGCGGTACAGAAAGAGTACAGCTTATGTCATGCTGGCTTGATGAACTTACACTTCAGGCATTTGAGAACGGAAAAATTACCGAAGATGAATTTTCGGGCGGATTTGTCGGATTTAAGTATCTTGATACAATCGCTGACCCGTGTGTATAAAGAGATTGTATTTTTTAATGATGGGGACACTAAAAAAAATTACGGCTATACAGCTGGTTTTTTATTAAGAAAAAAAAGGAAGGGACACTAAAATGAATAAGGCTACAAAATTAACATTAGCAGAACTTTTACGACGTAAGGAGCAGATGATTGCGTCAAAGAAAATTAAAAAGACAATGGATTTATATATTAAGTCCATTGATTCGGTTATAACGATTGAAGAACCGGACGGAGCACTTTGCCGTGATGCAAATGATATGGAGGCAGGCGAGGGTGATAAATATATGTGCTATGAATGTATCAAAGAACCTGACATTAAGTCGAAGGAAGTACAGGACGCATTCGGCTGTGCAGTACCTATGGATATTGTTGAAATTATATTTGCACCGGGCGAAATACCGCAGATCGCGATTGAGTGTATGAAACTTGCCGGATATATGGGCGGTGCGGAAGCCGTAAAAAACTAATACAGACGGACGGTGACCTGCAGCTTATTCATTTCTACCTTCAAAAGGGATTTGATTGGGACAGGCTTGCAAGGTTATCACTGTCTGAAAAAAATATTTTTAAAGGCGAGTATGGAGCTTGCTGTGGAAGAGGAGACGGAGAAGTATAAGGCGTTATTGGGGAGTGGGTGACGTAAAATTTGGCTCGTAATATAGGTGCAACTTTAAGCCTTAATAACGGTAATTTTTTCGTCAATATGAAGTCCGCTGTCAATGCGAGCAATAACCTTAGAAACAGTTTAAACGGTACAACGTCGGGAATGAAAAACTTCGGAAATCAGTCTTCCGGAGTAGGCGGGGTTATAACCTCGTTGGCATCTAAGGCGGCAGTAGCCGTAGGGAGCGTTTGTCGGTGTACGTCAAGCGATAGACTTCGGCAAAGATGTAGTGAATACCGGCAGAGAGTTTGAACAGGGAATGGCAAACGTATCCGCAATCTCGGGAGCAACAGGTGCAGAACTGACTGCACTTTCCGAGAAAGCAAAGGAAATGGGTGCTAAAACCAAATTTTCTGCAATAGAAGCGTCAGAGGCTATGTCATATATGGGTATGGCTGGCTGGAATTCGTCGCAGATGATTGACGGTATTGCGGGAATAATGAACCTTGCCGCTGCGAGCGGTGAGGAATTAGCCGGTGTATCTGATATTGTAACCGATGCCTTGACCGCTTTCGGACTGAACGCAAGTGACAGCGGTGAGTTCGCTGATGTTTTGGCGGTTGCAGCGTCAAAGTCAAATACAAATGTATCTTTGCTCGGCGAGTCCTTTAAAAAAATGTTGCGGCAACTGCAGGTGCAATGGGATATTCAATGAAAGATACCACCACGGCGCTCGGTCTGATGGCAAATGCCGGAGTTAAAGGTTCGGACGCAGGTACTTCTCTGAGAGGTGTTATGACAAGGTTGGCGAAACCTACCAAAGAAGTAGATGCGGCTATGTCGGCTTTGGGGATTTCTGCAGTAAATACGGACGGCAGTATGAAACCTTTATCTGTGCTTATTCCCGAACTTCAGACACGCTTCTCAACACTTACCGATGCTCAAAAAGGTCAGTATGCAACAATGATTGCCGGAAAAAATGCACTGTCGGGATTTCTGTCAATCGTGAATGCAAGTCCTGGTGATTTTTTACTCATTGTCTGACGCTATAAATAATTCGGAAGGTGCGGCTTTAAAAATGGCTGACACTATGAATGACACGGTAAGCGGTAAACTCACACTGTTAAAGTCGCAGTTCGAGGGTGTGAAAATTGCGATATTTGATGCACTCGGTTCATCACAGTTTAAAGGCGTTCTTCAGTCTATGTCTGACGGACTCGGTGCATTAACTCCCGCTATTTCTTATGTTACTGTTGCAATAGGAAACGGATTATTTTCTGCAATTCAGACAATTTTATAATACTGCAAGCACGGTATTTAACGCTGTAAAGAATGCAATTCAAAATAATCAGCCGGCAATAGAACGACTTCATAATGCGTTTGATAATGTCAGGAACAGCATTGTAAACGCATTCAGCGGAAACGGTACTGAATTAATTCAGACACTTGCAAATGTAGTAGTACCGAATTTGTGCAATTCACTTGTGGCAGTGATGAATATTGCTTCGGGTGTAATATCCGCTGCAAGCACACTTTCACCTGTGATTGCCGGAATTGCCGGAGCGGTAACCGCATATAAAATTGCTGTTGCGGCTGCAAATGTAGTCGAGGGGATAAGAAACGGACTAATTGCATTTTCTGCTGTCATGACAGGAACGCAGGCGGCTGCTTTTGCACCGCTTACAACTGCGACTATCGCTCAAATTGCCGCAACTCAGGCACTTAATGTGGTGACGGGAGTGTTCGGTGCAATAATGACGTTTGTCACATCACCGATAGGTCTTGTTGTTATTGCTATCGGTGCGGTTATTGCGGTGGGTGTTCTGCTCTTTAAACATTGGGACAAGGTAAAGGAAACAGCGAAAAATCTCTGAACGGTATAAAGAATGTGTTCAACGGGATAAAAGATACAGTTTCAAATGCTTGGGGTAAAGTCAAGGAAACTGCAGCAAATGTTTGGGGACGGTATTAAAAATACGGTATCAACAAAACTGAATAACATCAAGAATTCTATCAGGAACACGGCGGAGGAATAAAAGGTGCAGTCGCCGGTACTATGACAGCAATAAAAAGAATATTACAAGACCGGCTATGATGCAATAAACTCTCTTACAGGCGGAAAACTCTCGGACAGGTTGTCGAGAGTGTAAAAACAAAACTTTCTCCTATACTGAATACTGTCAAAGAAAAATATCAGGCATAAAAAGATGTATTTGGCAGTGCCTTTTCAAAAGCCTTTGAATTTGTGAGAAATTCATATAATGAAGGTGCTTTGAAAACCGATAGTGGATAAAATGCATAAGTGCATTTAACGGAATAAAGACAAAAATCAGTGAGAAGTTTAACGGGATTAAAGAAACTGTCGGAGAAAAAGTTATCGTCAATCGGTGATGCCGCAAACGGAATAAAAAGCAAAATCGCAGAGAAATTTACTTCGGTAAAAACCGCTGTCACTGAAAAATTTGCAGAAATAAAAACTTCGGTAAGTACAGCACTTGCTCCGGTTAAGAATGTAATTTCCGAGATTGTAAATGACGTCAAAGCAACTGTCGGAAAAGTTATTGACGGCATTAAAAATCAAGTATCCGATACCGTCTTAAATATACAAACGGTAATATCGAATATTATAGGCGGAATAAAGCAGAATTTTCAAATGTTCTTTGATAACATAAAGTCTGTTTTTTGAAAATATAAAAACGGCGGTGGCAGGAATATTTGAAGGCATTAAAACAACAATATCCGGTGTGTTCCAAGTCATAGTCGGTATATTTACATTGAATACCGAAACTATAAAAAAAACGGTGTGCAGAATGTGATAAGCGGTATTACGTTAATAATTGACGGTGCGAAGAATGTTATAATAAATATTTGGAATATGATAACATTATCCGCAGGACTTGCTTTTGACAATATAAAGACGGTTGTAACGAATGTTACAGAAGGAATTAAAACAGTAATAGACAGTATAAGAACAACATTTCAGAATGTGTTTAATTCAGTCAAAAACACAGTGTCAGGCGTCTTTAATTCAATAAAGAGTACAATAAGCAATGTATGGAACGGGATAAAAGGTATTATTAAAACTCCGCATATTGTGCAGACGGGAACTATCAGTATTGCCGGTATCAATACACCGATACCGAAACTCGGCATACAATGGTACGCAAAAGGCGGTATTATGACACGTCCTACAATGTTCGGTATGAACGGTGGTTTCCCTATGGTCGGAGGTGAATCCGGAGCAGAGGCAATTCTTCCGCTCGACAGATTTTTGGAACACACTGCAGAACTATATGGAAACCGGTGTCTGCGAATGAGAAACCAAGCATAATAAACCAGATAAATGTTACTGTGTATTCAAACGGTGAAGATGATGATACTTTGGCAAATAAAGGTGGCAAAAAAGAATTGTTGAAGTGTTGGAGAATATGTGATTTTTGTGGCTGTCAACTTCTGACGGCTTTTTTTCTTTGCAGTTTTTTTAGGTCGGAGGTGCGAATTTGGATATATATTTAAGCGTAAATAACAGAGCGGGATATATTGAAAATTCCCGTTTTGCCGTCACAGTTTACAATAAGCAAAACCACAGTCAACCGAAACATTTGAAACGGTATCGCACGGCGAACTTATGCTGATAGGAAGTCCGAAATTAAAAAGTATTTCTATTTCAAGCTTTTTCGATAAGAGATTATCCGTATCTGCGTGATAAGTCAATGAAGGGGTGGGAATATGTATATAAAATTGATACATGGATAGATTTGAAACTTCCTATACGCCTTATTATTACAGAAACCATACCGATAAATATGGCTGTTGCGGTCAAGGACTTTAAATACACAATAAAGACAGACGGTGACCTTTGGTACACACTTGATTTAGAGGAGTTTAATCTTCTGAATTATGAGGACCAAAAGCAATGCGGAGGATGAAATTGATATGGAAGAACTTAATAAACTCAAAGAACAAGTTACATACCTTGTGGGACTTGTTGAAACCCCTTGCAAATCCAATGATATATAACTATATTGATGAAAATATGCCAGAATGGGCACGAAAAAGAGTGTTCAAAAGGCTGTTAACAAGGGTGTACTCAGCGTAACGGGCGAAGGATGGAATTTAAAATATGATGATTTGCGTGTAATTGTGTGGTTGGATAGATTGGGGCTGCTTGAATAATGTCATCGGGATTTGATGTTGCGGAACGTGCAAGAAAAAAGAAATGCAGGAAATAGGGGGCAAGTGCGGAAATAACAATAAATATACTCATTGGTATTCCGACAATGTTGAAAATATAGGGATATAACTTTTGGTGGTGTGCGGCGTTTGTAAGCTATGTTGTAAGACAGTGCGGTGTTCCGACAAGTATAGTTCCTAATTACTCATACTGCCCTAACTGTATTGATTGGGCACGAAAAAACGGCAGACTTCATTCAAAACATCAAGTTACAAATGGTACATATACACCTCACGCAGGAGATATATTTCTGCGTGAGGGACATACCGGAATAATTGTTTCCGTAAGCGGTAACAGTTTTTACTACTGTTGAAGGTAATACAGGAGGGACAAGCAACTGCAGAACTGTGGGAAGTCATACATGGAGCTTTGCAGGCGGTAATTATGATTATGTGTTTAATCCGGAATACTCTGATAAGTCGAACGGAACATCATCTTCCGGAAGTATGGAAAGCTATATGTATTCGGAAAAATTCATACGGCGGAGAAAAAAGAACCTACAGCTGTATGGAATAACAGAGTTAAGGAAAAACATTCATCCTGCAATGCAGAACCTTACTCC